>Ga0315551_10002503_pt1 | contig 13366 bp, 8 predicted proteins | sample SalMarSW160290MG_FD_203678 | JGI IMG/M metagenome (GOLD analysis project Ga0315551, IMG submission 203678) | Salt marsh sediment microbial communities from the Plum Island Ecosystem LTER, Massachusetts, United States - Salt Marsh Sediment SW1602-90 ... | reverse complement strand
CTGACCTGTTTCTTATGCCCTCGCGATATGAACCTTGCGGACTTACTCAGATGTACAGTCTTAAATACGGCACCATACCCGTTGTCCGGTCCACCGGCGGACTTAAGGATACGGTCCAGGAATTTGACCCCGGGACGGGAAGGGGTAACGGTTTTGTCTTCAGTGCCTACAGTGCCAGAGACTTGCTGGAGGCCGTAGGCCGGGCCCTGGAGATGTTCTCACGGAAAGCCCGGTGGCGAAGCCTGATCAAGAATGCCATGGCGGCCGACTTCTCCTGGGATAAATCCGCCCAAGCCTACCTTAACCTTTATCAGAAGCTGGCCAGGGGCTAGAGCCCGGACATTATAAAACTATACCGGATAAGGCTACAATTCAGCAAACGGGGTACGGTTTTTCTCTCACGAATTAAGCTTGTCCTGAGGTTCCGATAATAGCCGTGAAACCCATGCCTGATTTTTAAGATGCTGCTCTGGCGTGGACTTTTTTAAGACTTCTGGTGTATGATAGAAAAATGTTACCTGAACGTATTGGCAGATTAAACGAGCTGGCCAATAATCTGTGGTGGAGCTGGTATCCCCAAGCACGCGAACTGTTCCGGACTTTGGACTATCCGTTATGGAGGCGAGGGGGTCATAACCCGGTCAAGTTACTGCGCGAGATTAACCCTGATAAGTTGCAGGCAGCGGCTACCGACCCTGCCTTTCTGGGCCTGTACGATTCCGTGATATCAGCATTTGATGCCGCTATGTCGGGCGGTGATACCTGGTTTGCCACCAACCACCCAAACCGGCTATCCGGGCCTATTGCCTACTTCTCAATGGAATTTGCCATTCATAACTCCCTCCCCATCTATGCTGGCGGGTTGGGAATCCTGGCCGGCGACGTCTGTAAGGAAGCAAGCGACCTAGGTGTACCATTAGTCGGTGTTGGTTTCATGTATCCCCAGGGCTATTTCCACCAACATATCTCCGCCGAGGGCTGTCAGGAGGTAATTTATCAACAGCTGGACTTTAACCAGGCGCCGGTTAAACCTCTTCTCTCTCCTCAAGGACACCAACCACTAGCACAAGTTCAACTGGCTGATAGAGCCTTATATATTGGAGTGTGGCAGGTAAAAGTCGGGCGCGTCAGCATCTATCTGCTGAGCACTGATGTTGAGGAGAATTCGCCGCAGGACCGCCAGCTATCGGCCCGGCTCTACATCGCCGACCAGGAACTACGCCTCCAGCAGGAACTGGTGTTGGGGATTGGGGGGGTGCGTATCCTCCGGGCACTCGGCATCCAGTCGGCCGTCTGGCATGTCAACGAGGGACATACCGCTTTCATGATGCTGGAACGCATCCGGGAAGAGGTACAAAAGGGAATGAGCTTCCTTGAGGCGGCGCAGAGGGTACGAGCCGCCACCATCTTCACAACCCACACGCCGGTACCAGCCGGTAGCGATAATTTTTCTGTCCAGTTGGTGGAAAGATATCTCCGTGCCTACTGGGAATCTATGGGATTAAGCCGCGAGGAGTTCCTAGAGCTGGGGCAGAGTTCTCCCCAAGAGCCCACTTTTAATATGACGGTGCTGGGTCTAAAAATGGCTGGGCACCGCAACGCGGTCAGCCAACTTCATGAAAAAGTAACACGAAAGCTGTGGCATGGACTCTGGCCGGAGGTTAAGGAGGACGAGGTTCCTATTTCGCATATTACCAACGGCGTTCACGTGCCCACGTGGGTCGCTCCGGAGATGGGGAAGCTTTACAATAAGTACCTAGCGAAGGATGCAGTTAACCGGCAGGATGACGCCGTACTCTGGCAACGTATTACCGAAATACCGGATGCCGAACTTTGGCAGGCTCGGCAGATTCAGAAACTCAAGCTCACGGGTGCTATGGTAGAACGGGCCAGAGAGTGCTCCATTGACCATGAGTGCAACGCCCATCAGATACTGGCCATGGGTGCTTTGCTTGACCCCAAGGTGCTGACTATTGGTTTCGTCCGCCGCTTTACCGAATATAAGCGGCCGGGGCTGATTTTCTACGATGTCGAGCGTCTGAAGCGGATAGTAATGAACCAGTGGCGGCCGGTCCAGATAATCTTCGCCGGTAAGTCTCACCCGGCTGACCTACCCTCCCAAGAATTGCTGCAACAGGTACACACTCTGGGCACAGACCGCGAGTTTCAGGGACGTATTGCCTTTGTTGAAGACTACGATATGCACATTGCCCACTATCTAGTTCAGGGTGTTGACCTCTGGCTCAATACCCCACGCCGCCCCCGGGAGGCATGTGGTACCAGTGGCATGAAAGCCTCAATAAACGGAGTCCTCCAACTTAGCATTAGAGATGGCTGGTGGTATGAATCTTACAATAGCGCTAACGGCTGGGAAATCGGTGACAGCACTGAGTTCCCTCCGCCAGAAGAGCAAGATGAAGCCGACGCTAACTCACTCTACCATCTTCTGGAAAATGAGATTGTGCCCCTCTACTATGAGCAGAACCTAGATGGCATACCACACGGCTGGATTCGTTTTGTTAAGGCGGCAATCAGCTCAATTATGCCTGTCTTTTGTGCCCGGCGCATGCTAAAGGAATACACCGAGCGAATGTACCTGCCGGCGGCTTTACCCCACCCCCAAAAGGGGCAGGTTTAGCCCTATCGTCAAAGGGTTGGGATAAACTAAAGGGGGGATGCTGGAAAATGGGTTCTTCTTCCGGGACGCGCCTTCTGCACCAGCTGGCTCACCTATACGGAGTGCAGACGGTCTATTCCGATACCTCCCACCACCGGCGGCAGGCCTCGGTGGAATCCCTGCTGGCAGTCCTCAAGTCACTGGGGGCATCACTGGTAACTCTAAATGATGTCCCCTCAGCATGGCGGGAACGGCAGCAAGAACTGTGGCAGCGACCTCTGGAGCCGGTGACAGTGGCCTGGGCTGACGAGCCACCGGTAATAAAGGTGCGACTTCCCACCGCGGCAGCTGACGCTGTTTTAGCCGGTCATCTGACGCTGGAAAATGGCGAGCAGCGGCCATACCAATGGCCTGGCGCCGACATGCCGGCAGTCGGGATTGAAGAAATAGAAGGAACACAATATGTGGCCAAGCAGCTCCCTCTGCCCGGCGGGCTTCCCTGGGGATACCACCGGCTTAGCCTGGAGTTAGCCGGAAGTTGCCGGGAAACCCTCATCATTGTCGCTCCCCATAAAGCCTACCTGCCCCTAGAGGAAAGGGACAACCACATCTGGGGGGTCTTTCTCCCCCTGTATGCCCTGCAAACTCAGCGTAGCTGGGGAAGCGGTGATTTCTCCGCCCTGGAGGAGATAATGGTCTGGTCCGCTGAAATCGGAGGCCGGGTGGCAGCCACTTTACCCCTCCTGCCTGCTTTCCTCAGAGGTCAGACCTTAGAACCCAGCCCCTATCTCCCGGTGAGCCAACGGCTCTGGAATGAGTTTTATCTGGATATAACCCGAATCCCGGAACTAAATAAATGCCCCGCAGCGCAGACCCGACTGGCGTCACTATCGTTTCAGGATGAGATTGAGACCCTGCGCCATTTAGCTTTCGTTGACTACCGCCGCTCAATGGCACTAAAACGCCAGATTCTGGAACAACTATGCCAGTGCCTGTTCGCCGAGTCATCCGACCGTCTTAAAGAGCTTACGCACTTCGCTGAAGCTAATCCCCTAGTAGAGGAATATGCCCGCTTCCGCGCTACCGGTGAAAAGCAGGGTGCCTCCTGGCAGTCATGGCCACAACGACCTAGGGAGAGTATACCCAAGGAGGGTGATTACAACGAGAGAGACCGGCGCTACCACCTCTACGTACAGTGGTTAGCCCAACAGCAATTCCAGACCCTTTCCGAAACGGCCCGCAGCAAGGAGATACGGCTGTACCTTGACCTACCCCTTGGAGTCCATCCCGATGGCTTTGACGCGTGGCGCGAGCGTGCCTTATTCGCCGGAGAGGTCTCAACAGGGGCACCCCCGGATGCCGTCTTCACCAGGGGGCAGAACTGGAGGTCTCCACCTCTGCACCCGGAAAAGACAAGAGAGCATGGCTATGGCTACCTCATCGCCTATCTACGCCATCACCTTCGGCATGCCGGCATACTCAGGGTTGACCACGTGATGGGGCTCCACCGCCTCTTCTGGATTCCCCGCGGGCTGGAAACTAGCCACGGTGTCTATGTGCGGTACCCCGCCGAGGAACTATATGCTATCCTAGCCCTTGAGTCCCACCGGCATAAGACGGCTATCGTCGGCGAGAACCTGGGTACTGTGCCCCCCGGGGTCAGACCGGCTATGGCCCGCCACGGGATTAACAGCATGTATGTGCTGCATTACGAGCTTGCCTCAAATCCGAAAAAAGCCCTCAGGCAACCGCCGGCCAGTTCTTTGGCCAGCCTCAATACCCATGATATCCCTCCCTTTGCCGCCTTCTGGCAAGGCCTGGATATTAAACAACGGCTGGAGTTGGGGCTTCTGGACAGGGTGGGAGCGCAAAGAGAAGAACGGTACCGCCAGGCTGCCAAAAAAGCCCTGGTCAGGTTTTTGCAGGAAAAGGGCTTTAAGCTGAACAATGTCGATGCCTATGCTGCTCTCAAAGCCTGCCTGGCCTTCCTCAGTATCAGCCAAGCCCGGGTGGTCCTGGTCAACCTGGAAGACCTGTGGCTGGAGACCCATCCCCAGAACATACCCGGCACCGAGGAAGAATACCCAAACTGGCGGCGTAAGGCCCGATACAATTTTGAGGACTTTTGCCAAATGCCCCGGGTAGTTGATACACTAAGGATGATAGACCATCTTCGAAAGCAAGCGGGTAAAGGCGATTGACCAAAGAAACGAAAAGCCAGTCAAAGCAAGGCCCTAGGCCAAAGACCAAGAGAGAGACGGTACCATCCCAATCCGTCCTCCTGACCAAGGATGACCTTTTTCTGTTTAATGAAGGTTCCCATTTCCGCCTCTATCGGAAGCTGGGAGCCCACCCAGTCACGATTGACGGTCAGGAAGGAAGCTATTTTGCGGTGTGGGCGCCCGACGCCAGGCAGGTATTCGTTATGGGCGACTTCAACGGTTGGAACAACACCAGCCACCCCCTGTCCTCCCAGGGTCAGTCGGGAATCTGGGGGGGATTTATCCCCGGAGTGACCAGGGGGGCCATCTACAAGTACCATATTGTCTCCCGCTACCGGGGCTACCAGGTGGACAAGGCAGACCCATTCGCTTTTTACAGCGAGATACCGCCCAAGACCGGCTCCGTCGTCTGGGATACGGAGTATAGCTGGGGAGACAAGGACTGGATGGGGAAAAGGCGTAAGTACAATGCGCTGGATGCCCCGATTGCCATCTACGAAGTACACCTCGGCTCTTGGAGGAGGGCACCTGAAGAAGAACGCCGTCCTCTCACCTACCGGGAGCTGGCGCCTATGCTCGCCGAATACGTAAATCAAATGGGATTTACCCATGTAGAGTTCCTCCCGGTGATGGAGCATCCCTTTACCGGCTCCTGGGGCTATCAGACTACAGGGTACTTTGCCCCTACCAGCCGCTTCGGCACACCGCAGGACTTCATGTATCTGATGGACTATCTGCACCAGCACAACATCGGGGTAATCCTGGACTGGGTACCCTCGCATTTTCCCACCGATGAGCATGGACTCGGCTTCTTCGATGGCACCCACCTCTATGAGCATGCCTACCCCCAGAAGGGTTTCCACCCCGACTGGACCAGCTTTATCTTTAACTACGGGCGGAACGAAGTGCGAAACTTCCTCCTCAGCAGCGCCCTTTTCTGGCTGGACAAGTACCACGCGGACGGGCTGCGCGTGGACGGCGTTGCCTCCATGCTTTATCTGGACTACTCCCGGAAGGAAGGAGAGTGGATGCCTAACGAGTACGGGGGCAGGGAGAACCTGGAGGCTATCGATTTCCTGCGGCGCTTTAATGAGGAGGTCTATCGGAACTATCCCGACGTGCAGACTATCGCCGAAGAGTCCACCGCCTGGCCAATGGTCTCCCGACCGACTTATGTAGGCGGCCTGGGCTTCGGCATGAAATGGGACATGGGATGGATGCACGATACGCTGCAATATATGTCCCAAGACCCCGTCTTCCGAAGATACCATCAGAACGATTTGACCTTTCGCATGCTCTATGCTTTCACGGAAAACTTTGTTCTGCCCCTTTCCCACGATGAGGTTGCCCACGGCAAGAGTTCCCTACTGGGCAAGATGCCCGGGGATGACTGGCAGAAGTTCGCCAATTTGCGGCTTCTTCTGGGTTACATGTATGCCCAGCCGGGCAAGAAGCTGCTCTTCATGGGTGGGGAGCTGGGACAGTGGCGGGAATGGCAGCATGACGAAAGTCTGGACTGGCACCTGCTCCAGCACCAGCGCCATGCTGAGCTGCAGAGATGGGTTGCCGACTTGAACCGGCTCTACCGGGGCCAGCCGGCGCTCTATAAGTTCGATTTTGACCCGAATGGCTTTGAATGGATTGACTGCATCAATGCTGACGATAGCATCATCAGCTTCATCCGCAAAGGGAAATCAACAGGTGGTATTGTGCTTGCCGTTGGCAACTTTACCCCGGTGCCCCGCTACAACTACCGGCTGGGTGTCCCGCGAGGGGGGGTCTGGAAGGAGCTTTTAAACAGCGACGCCAGGGACTACGGGGGCAGCGGACAGGGAAATCTTGGCGGGGTTGAGGCAGCTAAAATCCAATTTCATAATCGTCCCTACTCGCTTAACCTTACCCTGCCGCCTCTATCCGTCCTGTTTCTCATAAGCGAAGGCGAGAAATAAAAGGTCGAGCCGTGACAATGTGTGTCTTTTACGGGCGGATGGCTGGACGGAAAGGGTGAGAAGGGGCGAGCGTCTTGACTAACCGAGCACTGCCTGGTAAACCGCACCCGTTAGGAGCCACCTGGGATGGGAATGGCGTTAACTTCGCCCTTTATTCCGAAGCGGCAACCGGAGTCGAGCTCTGTTTGTTTGACGATTCGGGCCGGCAGCAAGAAAGCATCCCCTTCACCGAAATCACCGGCCATGTCTGGCACGCTTATCTGCCCGATGTCCGCCCCGGGCAGCTCTACGGCTATCGCGTGCACGGGCCTTATAAGCCAGCCGCCGGCCAAAGGTTCAATCCGGCCAAACTGCTGATAGACCCCTATGCTAAGGCAATCGCAGGAAAATTGAACTGGCAGGCACCTGTATTCGGCTACAAGCGGCGAAGCAGAGATAGCGACCTTTCCCGTGACGATAGTGACGATGCCTGGGGGGTGCCGAAATGCGTGGTAATAGACCCCTCCTTTGACTGGCAGGGTGATGCGCCGCCAGCTATCCCCTGGCACCGGACAGTAATCTACGAAACCCACGTCAAGGGGTTCACCATCCGTCACCCGGAACTGGAAGCAAAAGTGCGCGGTACCTACACCGGGCTGGTCTCGCCGCCAATGCTTGATTATTTAAGGAGCCTCGGTATTACCGCAGTGGAGTTGATGCCGGTACATGATTTTCTTGGTACCAAAAGCCTGGTTGACCGCGGGCTATCGAACTACTGGGGTTACAACACCACCAGCTTCTTTTCACCGAGCGCGAAGTATTCCGGTTCCGGAGATAGAGGCGGACAGGTAAAAGAGTTCAAAGCAATGGTGAAGATGTTGCACTCGGCCGGTATTGAAGTCATTCTGGACGTCGTCTATAACCATACCTCGGAAAGCGATGAGCTTGGCCCGACCTTGAGCTTCAGGGGAATTGACAACCTGACCTACTACCGCCATGATCCGGGCAGGAAGCGTTACTATGTGGACTATACCGGCACCGGCAACAGTCTGAACGTGCCTCATCCCCAGGTGCTCAAGCTAGTCATGGACAGCCTCCGCTACTGGGTCTTGGAGATGCACGTTGACGGTTTCCGTTTTGACCTTGCTTCTACACTGGCCAGGGAGCTACACGATGTGGACCGGCTTTCATCGTTTTTTAATATCATTCATAATGACCCCGTCATCTCGCAGGTTAAACTAATTGCCGAACCCTGGGATTTGGGTGAGGGGGGTTATCAGTTAGGCAATTTCCCGGTGCTGTGGACCGAGTGGAATGGGAAATACCGGGACGCATTAAGGCGGTTCTGGAAGGCTGATGAAGGACTGTTGGCCGAACTGGGTTACCGGCTTACCGGTAGCAGTGACCTCTACCAGCGAGCCGGGCGTAGCCCGTACGCCAGTATCAATTTTATTACCGCGCACGATGGCTTCACCCTGCACGACCTGGTCAGCTATAACAGGAAGCACAATAAGGCCAATGGGGAAGGTAATCGCGATGGGGCCAATGATAACTTTTCCTGGAACTGTGGGGTTGAGGGGCCTACCGATGACCTCAATATTATAGAACTGCGGGAACGGCAGAAACGCAACTTTCTGGCCACTCTATTCCTGTCGCAGGGCGTCCCTATGTTATGCGGCGGAGATGAGCTGGGACGGACTCAGAGGGGAAACAACAACGCCTACTGCCAGGACAACGACATCAGCTGGTATGACTGGAATCTGGACGACAAGAAGCGGGCGCTCCTGGAGTATACCAAGCGCCTGATTCAAATCCGCCGCGACCATCCCATTCTCCGCCGGAGCAAATTCTTTCAGGGCAGACCCGTCCTTGGTTCTGGTATCAAAGATATAATGTGGCTGCGTCCCGACGGCCAGGAGATGACCAGCGAGGACTGGAAATCATCCCAGGTGCGCTGCGTTGGCGTGTTCCTGGCGGGAACGGTCCCCGGAGAAGTTAACGAAAAAGGGGAACCGATGGCTGATGATGATCTTCTTCTTCTTTTGAATCCTGACAATAAAGAGGTAGACTTCACCGGACCGGTATTAGAACAGGCTGCCCAGTGGGAAGTGATTTTGGACACCGGCACGTCTGAGGTCACACCGCCAAAACGCGTGCTCAGGGGTGGAGAGAAGTTGAAGGTCAGTGAGCGGTCCGCACTTCTCTTGCGGAAGATAGAGACACAGAAATAACCCCACGGCCTGACCTAAGCACGCTCCCCGGCTTTAAACCCTACATCAGACTTTTACTCTCGCAAAGATGTTACAATTTTGTAATTTTTTAAGCCCCTATTTTATAACTTTTTCACCCGGTACGGCCTACAATTTTAGAGAAGAGTATATCATGAATAAAACGGAAGTTGCGTTAATTCTGGCCGGTGGACGCGGGAAAAGGATGGACATCCTCTGTCACCTAAGGCCAAAGCCAGCTCTGCCTTTTGCCGGCAGATTTCGCGTGATTGATTTCAGTTTGAGCAACTGCATCCACTCTCAAATCAACGCCGTTGCCGTTCTGGTGGACTATCAGCGCACTGACATGACCAGCTACTTAAGGCGCTGGCATTCGGTAAACGGCACCGTGGGTGAGCTTTCCATTCTACCACCAAAAGTCGGCTCCTATGCTGGAACCGCAGATGCGGTATACCAGAACCTCGACCATCCGAATATTCATGATGCCGATACGGTGCTGATACTGGCCGGGGACCACGTTTACAAGATGGACTACCGCAAAATGGTCGCCTTTCATCACATGGTGAAAGCCGATGCTACTGTGGGAGTCGTTCGGGTCCCGGTTGAAGAAACCCACCGCTTCGGCACGCTCGCGGTGGATGCCGAAGGAAGAATAACTGACTTCGTGGAGAAATCCACAACATCCCGGCACACCCTTGCCTCCATGGGTATCTACGTGTTCAATAAAAAGTTCCTCACCGAACGTCTGGCTGAGGATGCCAGTAATCCGAACTCCCCCCACGACTTCGGCTATGCCATACTGCCGCGGATAGTAAAACAGGACAGGGTTTTCGCTTACGCCTTCAACGGATACTGGCAGGATATTGGTACAGTAGAAGCGTATTACGAGGCCAACATGGAGCTGATAGGAGCACGACCGCGTTTCAGCCTCGACAGCAACTGGCCGATCCTCACGGGAATAAACCACCCCCTGGTCAATATGGAAAGCACCGGGGGCACTGTAGTCAATAGTCTGGTAAGTCCGGGATGTGTCATCAAGGGTCACGTGGAGAACTCTATTCTGTCACCCGGTGTCTACGTTGACGAGAAGGCCGAGATATGGAACTCGGTGATTATGGGCAACGTTTCCATCGGTTACCACAGCGTTGTTGACCGGTGTATCCTGGACGATGGAGTGAAAGTCGGCCAGTCCTGCTATATCGGGATTGGAGCTAGTCTCCTACCAGGCAACTGGGAAATTACGGTGCTGGGGAAAGATGTGAAGGTGCCCTCTCATACGGCTATTAGTCGCAACTGTAGGATATTGCCCCATGTCGGGTTCGAGTCCTCCGCGGCTTATACTCAAACTCCCTCTTTTCCTGAGGAATCATGCCCACCTTTTGGCAACGTCTTGAATCTTAGGCACTAAAGTGAATATAATTCTATTAAAAGCTCGGGGGCGACGGATGAAAGCTAAAAACATTGATTCACTGATGGCAGATTTGGCCTGCGACGACGTGATTCTATGCCAGAAAGCGAGGCGACAGCTGGTAGTTACGGGGCATAAGGCAGTGCCCTCCCTCGTCAAAGCACTGAGCAATAAAAAATACTGGGTACGATGGGAAGCGGCTAAAGCCCTAGCCCAGATTGGTGATCCCACGGCCATGGCAGCGCTAATCAAGGCTCTGGAGGATAGGGAGTTCGACGTTCGATGGCTGGCTGCTGAGGGACTGATTAATATCGGCCAGAAGGCGGTGGTACCCTTATTAGAGGCTTTAATTGGCAACTCAAAATCAACCTGGTTGCGGCAAGGGGCCCACCATGTACTACATGACATGAACAGGGGTGATCTGGATGAGGTACTGAGGCCGGTAATGAGCGCACTTGAAGACGTTGAGCCCTATGTAGAAGTGCCGGTGGCAGCGCGTAAGGCCCTTGATATGCTAGCGCCGAAGCCACGGTGAGAGTACTGTGGCAGTATGGAAATTCTTCGCTTCGGGCAGCTACGCTTCCCCAGGCTCACTTTTAGAATTTGACATTTAGAAACTAGGGATGCAATATTACCGTGCGGGTGTGCATCTGGCAGAATAGGTAATTCAGTACTTTCTTGAATTATATGGCCAAGGAGGTAAATATGGTTACAGAGGAACAAATAAGGGAGCTAGCTTATACCATCTGGGAGCAGGAAGGTCGACCCGAAGGTAAGGATCTGGAGTACTATTTCCGCGCTAAAAAAATCCTGGAAGAGCGAGAGGTAGCTTCGTCGCCTGTTAAGGAGCCGGTACCACCAGCATCGGCACTACAACCGCCATCAGCGCCAAGACCAGTTAAGCGGCAAACTGGTAAGCGTCGCTTAAAGAAAGCATAGACAATCCCTGGACATTCTTTATCACATTACACCATAGGCTCCAGATTAGACGGTAGCCGCCGTTACAGACGATTGGCATTGTTTATTTATTACAGAGTCTTTGAGCAGGAGAAAAAGAGTCTGCAATGGAAAAGGTCTTGGCCGTAATAATGGCTGGAGGAGCTGGGAAGAGGCTGCAACCTTTGACCAAGAGACGGTCCAAAGGGGCGGTCCCATTTGGAGGTAAGTTTCGGCTCATTGATTTTACGCTGAGCAACTGCGTCAACTCAGGCCTCCGCCAGATTTATGTTCTCACACAATACCTCTCAGAGTCTTTAAATCGACACATCCAGGAGGGCTGGGCAATCTCAAGCGCCGGGTTGGGTGACTATATTTACTGCATACCGGCTCAACATAAACTTGGTGCGGACTGGTATGGCGGCACGGCTGACGCATTGCGGCAGAACCTTAATCTGGTCAGGAGAAAGGGCATTGAGGACGTTCTAATCCTTTCCGGTGACCATATATACAAGATAAACTATCTTCAGTTGGTGGCCTATCACAGAATGAAGAAGGCAGGCCTGACGATATCTGCTGTCAGGGCAAGGAAGGAGCAGGCTGCTGAAAGACTTGGCGTACTTGAAATAGACCAGGACCATAGATTGATTGGCTTCGAAGAAAAGCCAGCACAGCCGAAGACACTTACTGATGCTCCAGACTATGCTATAGCTTCAATGGGCATCTATATCTTTAAGGTGGATGCACTACTTCAGGTTTTGCAAGGGAAAGAGGAAGACTTTGGTAAGCACATCATTCCAGGAATGATAGGCAAGCATCACGACATTTTCGTTTACGACTACGAGAAAGAGAACAAGATAGAGGATTTTGAGCTCAAAGTGAAAGATGGTATAAGAGAAAAGATATTGGTCGACAAGACCCGCGATTCATCCTACTGGAGGGATGTCGGCAGCATCGATTCGTACCATGACGCAAGCATGGAACTAGTGGGTGTAGACCCTCTCTTCAATCTTTACGGAGAGAGATGGCCCATCAGGACGTATCAGCGGCCCCTGCCTCCAAGTAAGTGTATCCTTGGTGGAAAGATATCGGAGTCTATCGTGTGCGATGGCTGTATAATTAGCGGTGGCTCTATCTGGGAATCCATACTCTCACCAGGCGTGGTTGTAGAGAGAGATGCCCGGGTAGAGCAATCGGTCATTTTTGATGATGTTATCATTGAGCCTGGCGCTAGCATAAGGCGAGCCATCGTTGATAAAGAAAGCAGAATCCGAGCTGGCGCATCAATAGGTTTTGACCTAGAGGGAGATAAGAGGAGAGGCTGCACAGTATCGGATAACGGTATAGTGGTCGTTCCAAAGGGGATGGACATTAGCCGAACTGAGCCGTCTCTTCTTTGACAAGAAAATCCCCTTTTGAATATGTTACACAATTGCTTATTTCGTTATCTTCGGAGAAAAAAAGGGCTAGGCATCCCGATACCGGGAATACCCAGCCCTATCTATTCTAACGTCTAGTGGCTATTGTCAGTAAAGACCTAGCTTTTACCGATTCTGAACATCTTGGTGCCACATACCGGACAGGTGCCCTGAGTCGCCGGTTTGCCGTTCTTCATGGTTATACCCCTGGCATCCTTCATCTCCCTCTTAGTGCGGCACTTCATACAGTAGGCTTGCATTTGTCACCTCCTTCATGGTCATTGTATTGAGGCTAACCTATTCACCCCATATATGTCAATATGCGGTCAAGTTGGAGACAAAAAATAGGCCGTGGGTAAATCCACGGCCTATTTTGCTAGATATTGGAGGGGCTAGAACTCAAACAGCGCTGGTTGCTCCGTTTCCTGTTGGCTTTTGACCTCTTCCCTTTTCTGTCTCCGCTCCGTTCTATCCTTCTCCATCCTGGCTTTAATGCGCTGCCGGTAAAGCCAAGCCTTAAGCCTGTTTAGCTCTCCTATCTGGTAGTCGCTGATAGAGTCTACGGCAATATCAGCCGGCATTTCACCTTTGTTCCATCGCTTGTAGCTC
>Ga0315551_10002500_pt1 | contig 13370 bp, 13 predicted proteins | sample SalMarSW160290MG_FD_203678 | JGI IMG/M metagenome (GOLD analysis project Ga0315551, IMG submission 203678) | Salt marsh sediment microbial communities from the Plum Island Ecosystem LTER, Massachusetts, United States - Salt Marsh Sediment SW1602-90 ... | reverse complement strand
CTGTCATTTTTTTGGTGCATTGACGGATGTTGTGTTGTATGTTATCATAATTACAGGAAATGTAATCATGGTGCGTACACAGATCCAGCTCAGTGAAGAACAGAAACGCAAGCTCAAGCGAATCGCCGCCGAGCGGGGCGTATCGGTCGCCGAGTTGATCCGCCGCGGCGTGAATATGATCCTCGAGGCGGACAGGCGACCCGACCGTGAGGAGATGCTTCGGCGTGCGGCGGCTGCGGCGGGCCGGTTTCGATCCTCCAAAAAGGACATCTCCGTTGACCATGATCGCTACCTCGACCAGGCATTTTCCCAATGAGCGTCTTTGTCGACACCTCTGCCTTTTATGCCTTGATGGACGCGGGGGATGCGGTGCACCATTCAGCCAAGACTGAGTGGCAGCGGTTGTTGAATGAGGATGTCGAACTGTGTACCTCCAACTACGTGATGGTTGAGACGTTGGCCTTGCTGCAGAGCCGAATCGGTCTCGGCGCCGTTCGCCTGTTCGCGGAGGACATAACACCGGTTCTGAAAATCCTGTGGGTCGATTCCTCCGCGCATGAGTCGGCTGTCCAGCTCTTCCTGACCGCCAACCGCCGGGACTTGAGTTTCGCGGACTGCATGAGTTTTCAAGCCATGCGCAGCCGGGGAATTCGAGAGGCATTCTGTTTCGATCCTCACTTTTCCGAGCAGGGATTTCGGGTTCTTCCGGTGCGATAGGAAAGCAATTGAGTTGATCGTCGTTCTCTGGGTACATAGCAACGTGTTCGCCAACTTCCGCCTCAGTGAGGCTCACCTTCACCGGCTCCAACAGTCGTTTCCCGGGGCCACCTTCCTCCGTTGTGAAACCCAGGAGCAGTTCCTCGAAGCTCTGCCCCGTGCCGACGTCGTCTGTTCTTTCCGCTTTAAGGCTGAGTGGTTCTCTAGAGCGCCCCGGCTCCGGCGTCTCATCTCACCCACCGCCGGCCGGGACTGGTTTCCTGAAGAGCTATCGCCCGGTGTGAAGTTCGAGTTTTCCACCTTCCACGGGAGGATCATGGCCGAAACCGTGGTCGCCATGATGCTGAGCCATGCCCGTGGTCTGCTGCGGGCCTACAGCCTGCAGCGCGACGAGGCCTGGCCCAACCAGACGCTGGAACCGGGCTTGAGGCTCCTGAAGGGATCCCGGGTTACCGTGCTCGGCTTCGGTCACATCGGCAGCCACATCGGTCGGCTGGTGAAATGCTTCGGGGCGGTGATCACCGGACTCAGGAGAAGTCCGGGGGCGAGGCCGGATTATTTTGCTGCGGGTGATCAATTGCTCCCGGCAGAAAATCTGGATGAGTTGCTTCCGCAAACGGATCACCTGGTGCTCTGCCTGCCCGCAAACCCGGAAACCACGGGAATAGCGAATGCGCGGCGCCTGTCCCTGCTTCCGAGGAATGCCGGCATCTACAACGTGGGGAGGGGAAACGTGCTGGATGAGCAAACCCTGGCCGACCTTCTCGCGGTACGCCCACTCTGTGAGGCCTACCTCGATGTCTTCCGGGAAGAACCTCTTCCAGCCGAATCACCCCTCCGCAATCTATCCAACTGCCTGATTCTGCCTCATATCTCCGCCAACGCCCCGGAGTATATCGACCTGTTCATCGACGAGCTTATCCAGCGTCTGGCCTCGGAGTAGAGGTGGGAAGAAGATCATGACCCTCGGCCATGACTATGTCCGAACCTCGTCCCCCGAGCAGGCCAGGGAACTCCAGGAGCAGCTGGCACCGCGGGTTCGACATAAACCTCTCGCCACAGCTGTCCGATTGGTAGCCGGTACCGATTGCGCCTACTCCGAGGATGATTCGGTTTGTGCTGCGGCGGTGGTCGTCTGGGACCTGGATGTGCAGGTCGTAGTAGAAGTTGAAGCCGTGCTGTCCGAGGTTTCTTTTCCCTATATACCCGGCCTGCTCGCCTTTCGGGAAGCCCCGGCGGTACTGAAGGTGCTTGAACGGCTCAGCAGCCAGCCGCGGGTGTTGATTTGTGACGGCCACGGGATCGCCCATCCGCGGCGCTTCGGCCTTGCCTCCCACGTGGGCGTATCGACCGGCATTCCCACGATCGGCTGCTCTAAAAGGCGGCTCTGCGGGACCTTCGTCGACCCGGATAGCGATCGAGGTTCGAGCTCACCCCTGCTCGATCGTGGCGAGATCATAGGACTGGTGCTTCGCACCCGCAGCGGGGTGAAGCCGGTATTTGTAAGCGTGGGGCATCTAATTGATCTGCCTGCAGCCGAGCGGATTGTTGTGGACTGCACTCCCCGCTTCCGCCTGCCGGAACCCCTCCGGCTCGCTCACCTGCAGGCCGCAATGGCTCTGAAGCAGAAACTCGGGGACTTGGAATAACCTCATCGAAAGGCTAGTTCAGGTACAGCCGGTTGTCCTCCTCCAATTCCAGATGGGTACCTAACTTTGTACTGTACCTGTTCAGGGTGTCCTGCAGCCAGCGTGCATCTCTCCTGGAAGCACGCTGCAGGCGCATTCGCTTGATCTGGAGCGGAGTCATCCGCAGATCGATCAACTGTCCCGCGGCCGGATCGATCCGGGGGAAGTACATCAGTGCCAGATCGTCCCGGTACTCCTCGTAGCCGCCGATTCCTTCGTAATCATTGATGAAATCTCCGCAGCCGTAGAGGATCAGCTTGTCGTTATACACCTCGATCGGACGAGGGTGATGAGAAGAGTGGCCGTGGACGACATCGACACCGGCCTGGTCGATCAGTTTGTGAGCGAAGCTTCTGTGCGCTTTAGAGATCTCGTACCCCCAGTTTCCGCCCCAGTGTATAGAGACCACCAGAATATCCCCCGCTCTTTTTTTCCTGGCGAACTGTTCCGCCAGGCCGCGGACTGTATCGTCGGAGAAATCCCGTATCAGGTTGACGCCGGGGGCATTGACCTGCGCAGCCCAGCCGGAGGGAACGCCGCTCGAGGTTGTGCAGAGAGCCGACACGATGACTCTTCCCTTGCCCTCGATTTCAAACACCGCTGGCGTCGTCCGGGCTTCCTCCCGAGTGTTACCCACGCCGGTAAATCGTATGTTCACGCGGGCAAGGGTTTCCATCGTTTCGAGCAGTCCGGTATACCCCCAATCCAGGGTGTGGTTGTTGGCGAGAGAGCAGGCATCGATCTCCGCTGCCTGCAGGCAGGGGACATTATCGGGATGCATCCGGTAGTTGATGCCCTTGCCCGGCCAAAAATCGTCACTTCTGGTGATACTGGTTTCCAGGTTGATGATCCGCAGATCCGGCTGCACCCGATCCAGCTCCTGCAGAGCGTCTCCCCAGATGTAGGAGAAACCTACCGGCCGAGGTATCGGACCGTTGGCCTGCTCGGTAATCTGCACGTAGTCTCGAGCATCCTTGACGAAGGATTCATAAATCCGGGGATCACTCGGATAAAGAAGGATCTGATCGATGCGCCGCCCGATCATCACATCACCGCAGAGAAACAGCGTTATGGCGTTTTCGTTTCCAGACGGGTGCTGATCCGTTGGTGTCGGCGAGGCTTCCGTAGCCGTGATCCCCGCATTCGGAGCAGCGGGAGTGTCGCTTCCCGGCGTGGAAAAAGCAGGTACCATCAGCAGAATGAGGGGCCACAGAACACGGATAGTCCCCTTTCCCTTTTTACCGTGCATGTCGATGCCCTGATGTAACTGTACGGCAATAGAGGAGAGCTGCCAATAGGTGTCCCGATCGAACGCGTCGTATTGCGTATGTCTTCCCCCTGAAGAAATAACAGCTCGAAATAGTTCCAGAGCTCACACCTGCGGTTGTTCTTTAAACCGCTTCCCTCGTTTCCGTTCACAGTAGGGAAGGTGGCATAAATCTGAAATTCCTTGTCACCTTTTGCTTAGTTTTCTCTCTCTTATATAATGGAAGATCATGCGTACCCTGAAAAGTCTGGTATCCCGGGCGATCGAAGAAAAGTACAGCGGGTCAATTGTGAAAAAGGCCTTTACCGAGCTGGTGACGAAATACCAGGACATGGTCTTCGGCCTGGTCTATGCGGTCCTCCAGGACCACTTTCTGGCTCAAGACGTAACCCAGGAGGCGTTTATCATCGCCTACAACAAGTTGGACGCCCTGATCGAAGCGGAGGCCTTCCCCTATTGGCTGCAGCGGATCGCCAAGAGGGAGAGCATCAAAACCCTGAAAAAGCGGAGCTCCGCCGCTCGCCTGCGGGAACTGGCCGGCGAGAGCGGATCTGCGACAGAGGATGCTCTGCCCGAAGAGATATTCGAACGGAAAGAGGAAAAACAAAAAATCCGGGCGGCTTTGAACAATTTACCTGAAGGACAACGGATTCCGATCGTCCTCTACCATATAAACGGTTATTCTCAGGGGGAGATCGCCGATTTCCTCGAGCTCAAAGTCAACACCGTGAAGAAGCGAATCCAGCGTGGGAGAGAAAGCATGCAGAGAGACCTTATGGGCATGTTCGAGAAGGACCTGAGGAACATCCGCCCCTCCAAAGATGACCGGCTCATCAAAACAATCAATCTCTATATGACCTTCGACGCTGCGGCGAAAAACGGCCAGCTCGACCTACTGGAGCAGATGCTTGTCGACGGCGTGGAAATTGACGCCAAGGACACGGCGGGACGAACTTTGCTGCACTGGGCCGTGGAAAACGATCACCTGGACGCGGTGCGGCTCCTGCTGAAGTACGGGGCGGACAGGACGGCCACGGATCGATCGCGGAAAACGGCCTATCAGCTGGCCAAAAAGCGCGGGAACCCGGCGGTGCTGCGCCTGTTCGAATCAGGGAAAACAGGGAGGCAACAGCAGTCGAATGAGTGATGACAAAACAGCGGACGGAACTTCCCTGGACCTGTCTTTCAGCCTGCTTTGGCCCGAAGGGAAAAAAACCAAGGCGACGGAGATTCATGAACAGAGTGCCCTGGATCTGGGTCTGCAGAAGCTGGTCGAGTTCATGGCCTTCGATGCCAAACACGTTGAAGCTCTGGGAGCAACACTCCGGTCTCTATGCCAAGATGCTGATACGATCAACTATCGGCTCGACATCATCGACGAGCTGGTACGCTTCCCCGTGCTTGTGCGCTGTATCGAGAGCCTGCTCCCGGTGCTGCGGGATCTGAAGTACTACGAAACCTTCCTGGCGTTGGAGTGGAAGACCTCTCTGCAGGAGGCAATCTGGCGCCTGCGGGAGCTGGAGCACTACGTCGAATGCGTTCAGAAGCTGGCCGCTGCTTTCAAGGGGATCCGGGGCGACCTGCGCTCCCGGGCGATGCAGAAACTGGCCGCTCTGGTCGTAAAGGTACAGAAGGATGCGGTGTTTCAGAAGCTAGTCGCCACCCTGCCGGATCTGCTGTCCCGGATACGCAGCCTGAAGAGCATCACCATCGGCGTCAATCTGGATGCCGGCATGATGCCCTGCGAAGCCACGCTTGTTTCCATAAACGCGGACAAGTACAAAGAGAGTCCCTTCTTCAAGTCCCTTTTCGGACAAGACAAATGGCAGGGCGTCGGACCGCTTCACCGTGCTCCCGAAGGTTCGCAGTACGCGAGTCCCCTCATGATACCGCTGTTTCAGGATATCGCCAAAATCATGGAGAAAACCACCCAACCCCTGGCCCGGGCGCTCAAGGAGTTCGTGAACATCAACAGCCGGGTGTTTACCCATCTGCACGGAGACTTCCTGTTCTACCTTGGGGCTCTCAAGCTGATCGATACCATGCGTCGCTGCGGACTGCCCGTCGCTCGCCCGAAAGTGCTGGATGAAGAGAAGAGAGGGTTCGAGGCCAAAGACATCTACAACGTGGATCTCGCCCTCCATCTCTTGCGCCAAAACGGAGGCAAGCCGGAAGACCTTTCGACGGGGATCGTGCCCAATGACTTCACCCAGGGGGAAGACGGCCGGATCATTGTCATAACCGGTCCGAACCGGGGCGGGAAAACCACCCTCCTCCAGGCGATCGGTCTGGCCCAGATCATGATGCAAGCCGGGTTGTACGTACCCGCCCGGGAAGCGGCCTTGAGCGTCTGTGACAATATCCTCACACACTACCCGGCACTGGAAAAACTGGAAAAAGGAACGGGCCGCTTCGGCGAGGAAGCCCAGCGGATCGGTTCCATGTTCGAATCCGCCTCCCGCCACAGCCTCGTTTTGCTGAACGAATCCCTCTCCAGCACAAGCGGGGGAGAGAGCCTGTATCTGGCTCAGGACATCGTCAGGGTCTTGAGGATGCTGGGCACACGGGCCGTCTATGCCACTCATCTGCACGGACTGGCCGCTTCTGCGGCGGAGTTGAACCATGACACCCGGGGTGACAGCGACGTGTTGAGCATGGTGGCTCTGATCGAAGCCGACACCGAAGCGGAAGAGCAGAAAGGGAGCAGCACCGGGAAACCTCAGAAAATCAGACCGACCTTCAAGATCGTACCAGGATCTCCGGAGGGCCACAGTTATGCCATCGATCTGGCCTGCCGTTACGGGATCAGCAAGGAACAGTTGATCACAACCCTGGAACAGCGGGGGGCACTGGCTGGCTCATGCTGACGAGGGGCCTGGATCTGGCCAATCAGGCCGAGCCGGCTGTGGATAGAAAGCGGTGGGCCGCCACCACGTACACTTGGGCCGCCTCCACCAACTCGTCGATCTCGATGTACTCGTCTTTTTGATGGGGGATGTGGCGCGGCCCGGGTCCGTTGACCAGGCAGGGAATTCCCTTCCAGGCGTTGAGAAAGGTCCCGTCGGTGGCGCCGGGAACTCCGTTGTACACCGGCTCTTTGCCGGTAACGTCCCTGTAGGCCGAAGCCGAGCAGGTGACGACCGATTCTTCCTTTTCGATGGCCACGACGGGGCGATCTTCGATAAACTCGATCTCAGCGTGGTAGTCCTTGTCCTGTTCGCCGAGTTCCTCCACGATTTGCTGGAGCTGCCTTCGCAGCTGTTCGTGATCCTGGGTGGGGGTGGTGCGGATGTCCACGTAGCCGATCGCCTCGGCAGGCATGACGTTGAGCTGGGCCGGCTGGCCCGCGGGCGGAGCCTGGATCACGGTAAAGGTGATCGAAGGCCAGCCCAGGTAGGGATCCTCCCCGCAGCGCTTCTTTTCCGCCGTTTCGAGCTCCTCGAAGGCCAGAATGGTTCTGGCCAGACGGGTGTTGGGATTGATGCCGGTCAAAGGCATGCAGCCGTGGGCCATCTTGCCGTGGACGCGCACGGTCGCCCGCATCGCGCCCTTCATGCTGATGCACAGTTGATTCTCCTCCGGCTCGGGGACGAAAGCGGCGCTCACATCATCGGCGTGGCCCTTGCGGATGAAATCCTTGATGCCGATCATCATCCCCTCCTCGTCGCAGACCAATCCCAGACGGATCTTTCCGGCGAAGGGCACATCTGAGGTACGGAAGGCTTTGACGGTCAGAAGGGCCACGGCAACGCCCCCCTTCATGTCGCAGGCACCCCGTCCGTAGATGCGGTTTTCGGCAATCTCCGCGCCGAAGGGGTCGAACTTCCAGCTGCGCCGATCCCCCTCGCTGACAACGTCGGTGTGACCCTCCAGCATCAGCACCGCTCCGGGGCGGCCCGAGTCCACGGTGGCGATGATGTTCTGCCGGCCCGGCTCAACCTCCTCCACCTGGGGCTCTATCCCGAGCTCCCGGCGGATCCAGGCGGCGATGAACTCCACCGCCTTGCTCTCCGTATTTCCCGTCTCGGGACGGATCACCGAGTCGATACGGACCAAATCCCGGGTCAGCTCGACCAGCTCATCCCGGTCGATGCTGTTGATAAGTGCCTGTTCCTGATCTGATACCATGTTTTCACTCCATAGGTGTATTAAAGCGGCCCTTTGACATATCTGCACCAGCCGGCGTGACCGCAGAGCCGGCGGCGGGCCAGCGATGGCGCTTCGGCGTCCGCGCCATCTAGCGGTTCACCCGCTCCAGGTAGGCCTTGGTGAATACCGAATCCGGAAGAGAGGCGACCGAGGCGTCTTTGATCGTCACCTGGGTTTTCTCCCCCTCTTTGAGCTCATCCACGAAGAGCATCCGGGAGGGAATGAAGCGCTCCTCCACTTTCATGTACTTGGGGTAGTAGGCCGTACGCATCAGCCGGTCCGAGAGGCTGTAGTCCTCTACCTTCAGAACCAGAGGCTGGTCTCTGTGGATCCACAGTTTCATGCGGGGGTAGGGAACCTCGTCGTTGACGGCTGCCAGGTTGATCACGTACACGGCGTACTTTCCCAGGGTCTCTTCGCTGTAGCTGTCCACCTCATAGTCTTCGGACAGAGAGGAACGGCGAAAGTCGCTGTTCTTGGTTTCCGAATCCTCCAGATTCTCCTTCAGGGAGGAGTGGCTGAACTTGCGGCTCTCGGGATCGTAGAACCAGAGATTGTCCTCCAGCTGCAGGTAGCCCTGGCCCTTTTGGATCTCCGGTTCCAGGAACAGGAGGAGGAACTGGTCGGAGCGATCCCGGCGAAACATGCGGATGGTAAACACGCTGGTCTCCTCCCCCGGTTTTTCGCTCACGATCGTGTAGGTCGCGGAGAAGTCCGTGTTTTCGAAGTTCGACATCTCATCCACGGTACGCAAAATTGCTTTCAGATCCGGTTCCGCCGCCCGGGAGCCGAGCAGGGGGAAGAGAAAAAGCAGGATAGAAAGAACTATGGTCATTGTCTTTTTCATGCAGGTACCTCCGAGGTTGAGTGGCCGCCTACCGCGATTCCGGTCACCAGGTTGCCACCCGTCGATTGCCCGCTGAGGGCCGCGGATCAGTAGGTTTTACGCAGGGCATGGGCCGGGTCCATCTTCGCGGCCCGACTGGCCGGAAGCAATGCTGCCAGCAGCGTCAACACACCGACGATCAGGATGTTGCCCGCTATCCGGGCGGGCAGCACTTTGAACAACAGGTGTCCCTCTCTCAAGATAATAAAGAATTGGCTGTCCGTCCCGAAGCTTATCAGGGACAGCACAAGGGCGACGACGAAGGCCGCTGCCAGCCCGACCACCGCTCCTCCAAGGGACAGAAGCAGCGCCTCCAGCAGGAACAAGCCCCGCACACCTCCCCGCTGCAGGCCCAGGGAACGCATCGTGCCGATCTCCCGGGTCCGTTCGTGGATCACCATGCGGAAGGTGTTGGTGACCCCGACCATGATGATGACGAAGAGGATCAGCACTACCACCAGCCCCACCGTGTTCAGCGTGGAGGCGACCTGGTTCAGAGGCTCGAGGAAGTCTCCGATGGTGAACAGCTGGTAGCGGGTGCCCTCCCACTGCTCCTCGAGCAGCCGATTGCGCTGCTCCTGAAAGCCCTGGGGACCGCTGAAGCGGGGAACCAGAGAAACCTTATCCTCCAGGGCGCCGGTCAACATCTGAGCAGCCCGTTCCATCAACAGCATGTCCTCCAGAAACAGCCCCAGGCTGATGTACTCGTCTTCAGCGATGTTCAGCAGCCGGTTTACGTGGCTGCGATGGGCGTAGGCGCTGACAGCGCTGAAGAAGCCGGTATCGATGCTGGTGGCGGCCAGGATGAACTCGCCCACGTTCTGCTGTCCGGTCACGGTCTGCAGCTGTACCAGCAGCGTGTCGCCGACCTGCACGTTGAGCCGCTCCGCCATTTTTTCATTGAGGATGAGGGCGCGGGGATCGGCCAGGACTCGCTCCATCGAACCTTCCCGAAGGATCAGCCGATCGGAGAGATAACGTTCCTCCTGCCAGTTCACGCCCACCACTTCCTGGCTGATGCTCTCCCCCTCGAAGATCAGGGTACCGTCCAGGCTGGAGCGGCGGGACAAATACTGGATGGGAAGATTTTTAAGTGATTCGATGGTCTCGATCAACACCTTGTCGTCCCGGATCACCGTGATCAGGCGTCCGGAAGGGCTTTTCTCGTAGCCGTAGAGAAACACGTGGCCGGCGAAGAAGTGGCTGAAGTTCTCCTGGACGTTTTCCACGAAGCCTGCTGTGAAGGAGTTCACCAGGGTGATGATCAGAATCCCGAACGCGATGGCTCCTCCAAGGAGGAAGCTTCTTTTTTTCTGACGGCTGAGGTTGCGAAAGGCGATACGCAGGCTGTTCATTTCGGTTCCCTCCTACTCCGCCTGAATGGCCTGAACCGGTTGGATTCTCAAGGCCACGGCTACCGGATAGAAACTGGCCAAGAATCCGATCAGTACCATGATTCCCAGCGCGTACAGCAGGGATGATAGAGGCAAGGCCGGATGCAGGACCTCACCCCCGAAGAGGATCTGGAAGAATTGATTTGGAGCCCGAACTCCTGTTGCATTGAGGATTCCGATCACAATCGCCCCAACCGCAACGCCGATCAATCCGAAGACCACCGAGATGCTCAATGTTTCGAACACGAACATTCGCCGCACGGTTCGTTTCTGTGCTCCCAGGGCGCGCATCGTTCCGATTTCTCCGGTTCGTTCGATCACCGAAATAACCAGGGTATTCATGATGATGACGATGGCCACCACGGCGATGATCAGGATCAGAACGTTGAATACGGTCTGAAGGGTCTCGGCCAGGGAACCGAATCCCCCGGATGCCGTTTTCCAATCGGCTGCCCGCGCTTCGATTCCCTCCGCGGCGAACCAACTGTTGAGTTTGGCGATCACCGGCTGCACCTGGTGTTCATCCTCGAGCTTGAGCAGGATGAAGTGCCAGGCCCCCCTGTCGATCTGGGCGGTGTAGCTTCCCGGCTGCCGTTCTCCCAGGATATCGAGGAGGGCTTCTTCCGAGAAATCCCCGCTCTGGGACTCCGAGGTTGCCACCAGAGAATCTTCGAACAGAGCTTCTTCCGGATCTTCCACTTCCAGAAACCGGGTTTCCTCCGGTTGTAGGTTCATCTGGCCGGCGGAGGCCACCACCATCCCCAGCAGGGCGCGCAGGGACTGCACATCAATGATGTTGATCTGACTCAGGCCCTCCACATTCTGCTGAAAGTGAAAGATGCCCCGGATGGGAAGTTCGCGAATGTGAAAACCCATCGGCCCGATGCCGCTGACCAGGACCGAATCTCCCGGCGAGAGGCTGATGCCGATATCCTCTTCGATCTCTTTGATTTTGGACTCGCTGAGCAGGATCCCCTCCTCTCCGGGCTCGAGGTACCTTCCGGCGGTGATGGTGATGCTATTCGGGAACATCGCGCGGTAGCTCTCCGGTTCGATCCCGAAGAGAATGCCAAACTGGTTTCCCTTCTCCTCGAAGCTGAACAGACCGAATCCGCTGACCTGAGATACGGCTTTGCTGACCTCCGGCAGAGAGCTCGCATGTTCGTACACCCGTTCGTACCGGGGGATGCGGGGGATTTCGTAGTTGCCTGTCTGCGGGCCCTGCGCTCCGAACAACGACAGGTCGCCTTCGGCCTTGGCGCTGATCATCACGTGTCCGGTGTAGTTGTCGATGAAGGATCGCTGCACTCCCCTGGCCGCCGTTTCCATTAGGGAATTGCCCAGGAGCATCACCGTGATGCCCAGAGCGATGATGATGCCGATGATCAGGGTTTTGGACTTGTGTTCCCGGAGGTTGCGGATGGCGATTTTAACGAGCACCGGCATCACGCTGCCTCCTCTGCTCCTTCACCACCAGGCCGTCGTGCAGGTGAATCACATGGTCGGCTATGGAGACGATCGCCGGATCGTGGGTGGAGAAGATGAAGGTCGTGGCTTGCTCCCGGTTGAGCTTTTTCATCAGTTCGATGATCCCCTCCCCGGTCTTGGAGTCCAGATTTGCCGTGGGCTCATCGGCCAGTACGATCTCCGGTTTTGTCGCCAAAGCCCGGGCGATGGCTACGCGCTGGCGCTGGCCGCCGGACAGCTCGTTGGGCCGCTGAATGCGCTGCTCGGCCAGGCCCACCTCCTCGATCAGGTAGTCGATCCACTCGTGCTTTTCCTTTTTATCCATTCGGTCCTTACCGAGCAGCAGGGGAAACTCGATGTTTTCGTAGACATTGAGAACCGGGATCAGGTTGAAGGATTGAAAGATGAAGCCGAGGAACTGGTGGCGCAGGGAGGTGAGCTCCCTGTCCTTCATCTCAGCGGTACAGCGCCCGCTGATCTCCACGGTCCCTCCGGTGGGCTTGTCGATGCAGCCGATCATATTGAGGATCGTCGTCTTGCCGGATCCTGAGGGGCCGGCAATGGAGATGAAATCCCCCTTTTCGATGCACAGATCGACGCCTTTGATCGCCTCTACCTGTACTTTGCCCAGGGGATAGACTTTCTTTACTTCGTTCAACTTCACGATATCCACGGTTTTGTTCTCCTCGTTACACTCAAAATACAAAGATAGGACATGGATATTCAATCATTTCCATTTTTTTTCCTATTTTGGAGAGTCGATAACTACGTTTACGTAATTCATGGCGGCCGAAATTTCAATTTCGTTATACAGATGCGTTCTTATGTTCAGCCGCTTCACTCTTCTTTTTCTATCTCGTTGCAATATATGGGAATATAGAGCATAGCGAAAAGATGGCCATTTGGTACGGCGATTGCATTATTGTGGGTGGAAGATGAATTTCGAGGAGGACGACTATGCCATATAAGTTGAAAAATGGGATCTATGCGGTTCGCTGTCGCTATCCCCGCTGTACGTTTCACTCCCAGTTCGAGATCAAGCAGAACATCATGGGGATGACCGAACAGGACGTGGAGATCGAAGCCAAGCGCATTGCCCGGGACATGGCCCTGATCAAACACGACGCCATTCATGCCACCCGACACACCCTGCGGAATCCGGAAATTCGCAAAGTTTCCGGCTCCTACGAGCTGATCGGACCGGCTCCCCGGCATGACGGCGGGGGCAGCTATGCTGCTTCGGCCCGAGAGGATGTGTACTACAAGGAATACCAGAGGGGCGAGGTGATCCTCAGGAAGGGGGATGACGCGACTTCGGTATGTGAGGTGGTGAACGGATCCGCCTATCCGGAGCGCAATCGCACCCATCGTTACCGCCAAGGTGACTGCTTCGGGGCGGCGGCTCTGTTGGCCAAACGTCAGCGAACCTGCGACGTGGTTGCCGGAAGCGACGGTACCAAGGTGGCATTCTACAACCTGATCGAGCTGAGCAAGAGCAATCCCAAGAAGGCGCGGGAGATGTTCAGCGCGGTAATGGAAGATACCTTCAAGGTAATTCAGGGACTGGAGAAATCCATCGATCGTACCCAGAAAGAGATCGAACGAGAGGTTGTTCGGGGTTGAGCTGTTTGGGACCGAGGTGATTCGGGACCGGATCAGTGGGGACTGGAAGTGGCTAAGCCCTGTCCGTATCGCCGATATCGGGCAGTTGTTTTGATTTCCAAAGTTTGCTCAGGACCGCGGTGATCTGGGGATCAACTGTACGGTCCTTTTCGAGCTTGGAGATGGCCTGTTCGGGTTTT
>Ga0315551_10002499_pt1 | contig 13372 bp, 10 predicted proteins | sample SalMarSW160290MG_FD_203678 | JGI IMG/M metagenome (GOLD analysis project Ga0315551, IMG submission 203678) | Salt marsh sediment microbial communities from the Plum Island Ecosystem LTER, Massachusetts, United States - Salt Marsh Sediment SW1602-90 ... | reverse complement strand
AACCAGGGAGAACGATTTATCATCTACAAGGTTGAAGCTGTGACTGAGGGGGCCGACACCGTTGGCCTGCGGCTGAACACTACCAGTCAGTATGCCTACACGTGGGACTGAGGCACAAAGCCTCAGCTCACTGTAGCATCTTCATTCGTAATACAATATTAACGGGACCGGCCGCTGGTAAGGCAGGTCGTTTAGTGCGGGTCACCGTGGGATCTTCTCGCCCGTCATGGCTTCGATTTCATCAAGGAGGGATTTTTCCAAATCGGCTTCGGCCATACGTTTGACGATCTGACCCTTCTTAATAAGAATCCCCTTGCCATCGCCACCAGCAATGCCGACGTCGGCCGCCGCCGCCTCGCCGGGGCCATTGACGACGCAGCCCATCACCGCTACTTTGAGTGGTGTCTTGATATGCTTTGTCTTTTCGGAAATGGACTCAGCCAGGGAAATAAGATTAATCTGGCAGCGTCCACAGGTGGGACAGGCTATTATATCAACACCTTCGGTTTTGAGTTCGCATGAGGTCAGTATCTGTCTGGCTACTCCTACCTCATGGGTGGGGTCAGCCGTCAGAGAAACACGTATGGTGTCGCCGATTCCAGTCAGCAGGATAGCTCCTATGCCGACGGCAGATTTGATTGTCCCGGTTTCAAGAATTCCCGCTTCCGTAATGCCGACATGCAAAGGGTACTCACATTTTTTAGCCAGCAGGTGATAGGCCCCAAAGGCAGTTACCGTGTTGGTCGACTTGACGGAGATGACAATATCACTGAAGTTCATATCTTCGAGAATCTCCGCTTCGCGCAGGGCAGCTTGCACAAACGCCTCAGGGTCGTCGTGGCCGTATTTCTCAAGTAGGTCTTTGGGAAGGGAACCGGAATTGACGCCAATGCGAATAGGTACTTCGGCATCTTTAGCGGCTTTAGCAACTTCGCGAACCTTCCACTTGGCGCCGATGTTGCCCGGGTTGATACGGATTTTGTCAAAACCGGCTTCAATGGCCTGTAAAGCAAGACGGTACTGGAAGTGAATATCAGCCACCAGCGGCTTGGAAACCTGCGTTCGTATATCGGCCAGTCGGTCAGCGGCGTCATGATTGAGTACAGAAATGCGCACAATGTCACAACCGGCGTTAAAGAGCAGCTTTGTTTGCGCTACAGTTGCTTCTACATCGCGCGTGTCGGTGGTGGTCATAGATTGAATCGCAATCGGGAAACCGCCGCCGATGAGTACGTCGCCTACTTTTACAACCCGGCTTTTACGCCGCTTTATGGGATAGGAAAACTTCATTTGCTAAATCTTGATCTATTACCAAATTTATATATAATTTACAATGTCTTACATCAATAGGCAACGGAAGGATGGTGTAATCTTGCTGTGGGTCAAACGCCTCGTACTCTTTATCTTGTTGGTAGCTATAGTATTTGGTTATCTTCTGTATCACGGGATCAGCGCTAAGCGGCAGTATCAGCAGGTCCAAAGATACGCTCTTATCACCGCGCAGGTGTGGATTGCAACCGCCGAATTCCGCAGCGAGCCGGAGCGGTTTATGGCCTACCGTGATTCGCTACTAACAGCACACTCTCTATCCAAGGAACGTATACGGAATTACTTTGAGCAGTACAAAAATCACCCTGAGAGGTACGACCTTTTCACAAGGCTGGTGAAGCAGTATGTGGATTCTTTATCTGCAATTAATATTTTGTACTTGGAGGATAGCACGGCAGCTGAAGCGGAAAAAGTCAGCCTAATAATGTAGGGTAGGTCTCTCCGAGACCTGCCATTATTGGCAGGAGTCAGGGACTCCTTCCCTACAATTTGTCATCTCACAACTAGAAGATGATATTAGTCCTTGGCAGGGAAGGCATCGGGGAAATGTTCCAGCTTACCATTGACGAAGGTAACTACGTCAAAACGCAGGTCGTAGTTTTTGATTTTGTTGTCGATAAGATACTGCTGGGCGGCTTTTGTTAAATTGATAATTTTTTTATCATCGACGCGTTCGGCAGGATGTCCAAATTTGCGAGATGAAGCTGACTTAACTTCCACGAAGATGATAAGGGTGCCTTTTCTTACGATAAGATCAATCTCACGGTGGCCGGTTTGCCAGTTGCGCTGTAAAATCTCAAAACCGTTTTGTTCAAAGAATGATGCCGCCAGCCGTTCGTAACTTCTCCATGTTTCCTTTTTCGTGGGCGGCAGATGTCCAGGTCTGCCTCTTTTGGATTTAACAGAACTCACCCGTTGGGTAGAGCGACGTTTTTCATTGTGGTCGCCTTTCTTAGAGGAGGGCATATTCTTTGAGTAAGTCGGCTACCGGTTTGAATGAGCGGCGGTGAATCTCGCATGGGCCGTGCTCGCGCAGTTCCTCCAGATGCGCCTGAGTGGGGTAACCTTTGTGCTGTGAAAACGAAAATGAAGGATACAATGCTTCGTAGCGATCCATGATTCGGTCACGGGTGACTTTGGCAACAATTGAGGCCGCTGCTATACATCGGCAGCGTCGATCACCACTGATTATAGCGAACTGGGGTTGTTCTATCTTGGGAATGGGATACTCACCATCGACCAAAACAAAATCAGGCGCTTGCTTCAAGTCAATAACCGCCTTGCGCATGGCCATCAGAGAGGCTTTCAGGATGTTCATCTTGTCGATGCTCTCGTTGTCCATGACACCAACAGCACAGGGGAGTCCCAGCTTGATGATTTCTTCAAAGAGAATCTCGCGACGGGTGGGAGACAGTTTCTTGGAATCCGCCAGGCCCCCAAGCGCCACGTCCGGCGGTAAGATAACAGCTGCCGCTACCACCGGCCCGGCTAGCGGTCCCCGCCCCACCTCGTCCACGCCACAGACAGCCCGATATCCTTTGTCGACCACCATCTGTTCAATATAGTCGAAGTCGGAAATGATTTGGTCCATACTAAACTTGACTTTTCGCTTTGCGTCTTCAAGTTGGTTCATAAGAGTGCTTTAATCAACAAAATTATTGCTTATTTGTATTGTCGACCGGCCAAAAGGCTTTTCTTAGGTATTTTGCTGGCTATATTGAAGTATTCGAAATGGATGGGCAAGAATGTGTGGCAAAAAACGCTCATTTTTCAGGTTTACTATTGTTGCCGGGACATTGAAAGGGAAAGTTATCACCGCCCCCGATCTCGGCGTGACTCGTCCGCCGCTGACCCGCCTTAGGCGGGCGATATTTGATTCCCTCGCGCCAAATCTCGATTCTGCCCACTACCTTGATCTGTTCAGCGGCACCGGCTCGTATCTTTTTGAAGCGGTCTCACGCGGCGCACGTAAAGCGCTCGGCATTGATATTGAAAAACGGCTGGCCGAGGCCATAAATAGGCAGGCTGAAAGGTTGCACGTTGATGACCGGCTGCTTTGCCTTTGCGATGACGTGTTCAAGGTTATTCCGCGTTTAGTCTCTCAAAAGAAGCGCTTCGACATCATCATGATCGCCCCTCCGCAATATGAAGGGCTGATCGACAAAACGTTGCTGCTTTTGCAGAATCACCACATTTTGAACAAGGGCGGGTTGATAATCTGCCAGCATGATACATCAGAAATCCCAACAATAGAATTCGCCGGTTTTAAGATTGAGCAGCAAAGAAAGTACGGGAATACTACATTTACTATTTTACGACCAGATGGCCCGTGAAATCATACTGGATAACATACCATATTTTTCATAATGGCAGACAAAGCTAAATCCGAGGACATTCTATCCACGCCTGTTCCGGAATGTTTTTTTTAACACGCTTGGGCGGGAAGCCAAGGCAGCAGAGACCACCCTGGTGGTTGGTGAGACCTTCACCTCACAACTGTCGGGGCTCGCCTCCACGATGTGACTACACCACTATCACTATCAGCTGCAATATAACCCTTGGTAAAAGAGATCCAAAGCGAGGAAGAAGACGATCCCTTGGAACCAGATTCTGCAAGCTGACATAGTAAAAAAGGCTTCAGCGAAAATTATTTCTGACTTCGCATGATGATCGTGTCCTGACAAGGTTAACATGCTCACCCCTAAATCAAGAATCAACAAGAGTTCCGCAACCAACCCTTTTATGGACATGATCATCAAGCGGTGGATAGAGGTCTTTTGATTGACAAATCAGCGTTTTGGACTATATTTATATTGATGTGTAGTAAACGGAAGCTATGCATATTACTTTTGGAGCTCTCATTGGCCAGGGAACGGAGTAGTATCGTTATTGTCCCTCCTCCCTAAGCCGAGTTCCGTGCTGCATCTAAAATGAAAGGACTAATCTATGTCACGTCTGTCAAAATTTAGGAGAAAACAGCGTTTATTGGGGTTTGCTGTTTTAACGATCTTGGCTACTACGCTTTTGATAACAGCACCTGCCTTTGGACAATTGACAAGTGAGGATATTGCTGCTTTGCAGGAACAAGGCAGACAAGCAGGTTGGACGTTCACTGTCGGTGAAAACTCGGCCACCAAATATTCGCTCGAAGAATTGTGCGGCTTGAAAGAACCGGAGAATTGGCGGGCCACGGCGCGTTTTGACCCCATAACTCCGAAAGGAGACATTCCGGATGCTTTTGACTGGCGGGATGAGGTAGACCTTCCGCCGGTGAAAAATCAAGGCGGTTGTGGAAGCTGCTGGGCGTTTGGAACAGTGGGGCCTCTTGAGTGTAATATCACAATCTTGGATGGCGTGACGGAGGATCTCTCGGAACAATGGCTCGTAAGCTGTAATCGCAGCGGATGGAGTTGTAGCGGCGGCTGGTTTGCCCATGACTATCATCAATGGAGAACTGATCCCTGTGATAGTTCCGGAGCGGTCATGGAAGCTGATTTTCCGTATGTTGCCTGGGACGCTCCATGCGGTTGTCCATATCCACACCCCTATCACATTGAATCGTGGGCCTACATTGGAACTGGCGGTAGCATTCCAGGTGCCTCACTCATAAAGCAGGCAATTATAGAGTACGGTCCAGTATCGGTGGCCGTTTACGTCAATGGTGCCTTCCAAGCTTATAACGGCGGAATATTTAATGGCTGTGGAGAAGGTACGATCAATCACGCTGTCGTTCTGGTCGGCTGGGATGACAACCAGGGGCCGGGTGGCGTCTGGATTATGCGCAATTCATGGGGCCCTGGCTGGGGTGAAGGCGGTTACATGCGCATCCCGTATGGCTGCTCGAGTATCGGTTATGCTGCCTGCTACATAAATTATGCCGGTGGAGTGAACTTCACAACCGACACAACCCTCGGCTGGGTCCCGTTTGATGTCAGCTTTACAGCCACGTCGGGACTGGAGGTAGACACCTGGACATGGGATTTTGGAGACGGTGATTCGGCTTTTATCCAGTCACCGGTGCACACCTACGAAATCCCCGGCTGGTACACAGTGAAGGTGGAAGTCGACGCTGAGGGCGAAATCCGCTCAAGGGAGAAACCAAACTATATTAAAGCACTGGCTGACTCTCTCATTCCGGCCAAAGCCGCTGGAATGCGCAATGCCACCGTTGAAGTACCGGTGTATGCTCGCAATTCCGTTCCCGTCCGCATCATCGAGATTCCGGTTGAGTATTCCGGCGACTTGGACGTAACTCTGGATTCATTTTCGACGGCCGGTTGCCGAACGGAGTACTTTGAGAATCATTCATATATTCACTTCAATCCGGCTGGCAAACAGAAAACGATCAAGCTTGTAAGCTCGTTTTCCGGTACGGCACCTGACCTTTCGCCGGGAGAAGGAGACATCGTGAAACTGTACTTCACACTTGCCAGTTCAGCGACCTATGGGGATACGACAGTTGTTGATTTGGATGGATACGGTGGGTATTCTCCTACCTTCAGCAGTCTGTTCGCAACTTACCAGCCGAGGGTAACCCCGGGTGCTATTTCCGTCTACCTGGCTCGTGGTGACATAGACGGAATTCCCGGCATCAATATCTCCGATGTAACCTATCTGGTCGATTACCTCTTCAACGGCGGTCCTCTACCCTTGCCCGTGCTTGAGGCAGGTGACGTGAATTGTGAGGATGGCATCAATATCGGTGATCTGACCTATTTGGTCGACTATCTATTTAGAGGTGGGCCCCCACCGTGCGAATACTGAGACTGGTGTAAGCGTCAAAAGACGAAAAAACTTAGATTGTGGATACGGGCGAAGAGGTTAGTCTGTCCGGTCTGATGTACCTGGCGGTTGGCCTGTTTAACTTCTGCAACGCCTTTTATACCTGAAACAGGACAATGTTGATAGAACTGATGGGTTTGCTTCTGATTGGTTGCTTTGTTAAAAAAATATATCCGGCTTTCTCTACACAAGAATCCATACGTTTTCTGCCATTTCCTGAAGTGAGATTAGGACTGGTCTACAAGCCCATCTGCGAAGATAGCAGACCAAGAGGATGGTACTTTTTAATGGACAAACGAGCTTATTGAATTATATTTAAATTATATATAACTTCAATGAAAGGACCTACCTATGTTACATCAGTTAAAATTTAAGAGGAAACAACGTCTGTTTGGGTTCGCTCTTTTAGTAACCCTGGCTGCCGTCCTCGTGACAACAATTCCAGTTTACGGGCAATTGACAAGCGAGGATATTGTCGCTTTGCAAGAACAGGGCAGACAAGAAGGGTGGACATTCACTGTAGGAGAAAATCCGGCCACCAAATATTCTCTGGAAGAATTGTGCGGCTTGAAAGAACCGGCAAATTGGCAAGCTACAGCACCTTTTGACCCCTGTACGCCCAAAGGAGACCTTCCCGTAACCTTCGACTGGCGCGATTCGGCTGGTTGCACACCAGTGAAGGATCAAGATGGCTGCGGAAGCTGCTGGGCTTTTGGAACAGTCGGACCTCTGGAATGCAATATCAAAATTAAAGATGGCGAAACAGTAGATCTTTCGGAACAATGGTTGGTAAGCTGTAATCGTGACGGATGGGATTGTGGCGGTGGATGGTTTGCTCATAATTATCATCAATGGAAGACAGATGACTGCGATAGTACCGGCGCGGTTCTGGAAGCTGATTTTCCATATGTGGCTTGGGATGCTCCATGCAACTGTCCCTATCCGCATCCGTATCGCATAGAATCCTGGGCATATATTGGTGATGAATATAGCATTCCAAGTGTCGCATCCATGAAGCAGGCAATTTTGGATTACGGGCCCATATCGGTGGCCGTGTACGCTAATACAGCCATGCAGGTATATACCGGCGGTATATTTAATGGCTGTGGAAGCGGCACAATCAATCACGCCGTCGTCCTGGTCGGCTGGGATGACAATCAAGGGACAAACGGCGTCTGGATTATGCGTAATTCTTGGGGCCAAGGCTGGGGAGAAGATGGTGGTTACATGCGCATCCCGTATGGCTGCTCGAGTATCGGTTATGCTGCGTGTTACATCAATTACACCGCGAGGCAGAAAATCGCCTTCGAGTATCCCAATGGAATTCCCACAACCGTTACTCCCGGACAACCCACTTCATTTGAAGTCATTGTAAGTGGTGTCTGGGGCGGTACACCTGTACCCGGCAGCGGGCAGCTTCATTATGCCATTAATGGCGGATCTGTCGAAACCGTGCCAATGACTGAAACCTTACCCAATCACTATGAAGCTACCTTGCCGGAGCTTTCCTGCGACGACCTACTGGAATTTTACGTCAGTGCTGAGGAGGTTACCGATGGAAGAATATACGATCCTGATCCCAGTTCCCCGAACGTCGCTATTCCAGCCACTGAAGTGACGGTAGTTTTCGAAGACGACTTTGAGATGGATAAAGGGTGGACCGTCTCGGGGGATGCCTACGACGGCCAGTGGAATCGCGGGGTGCCGGTCGGCGGCGGCGACCGGGGTGATCCACCGACTGATTTCGATGGCTCCGGGAAATGTTATCTGACCGACAACGTCGATGGGGACTCCGATGTTGACGGCGGCACCACCATGCTGACCTCGCCGGTATTCGATCTCTCGGTTGGTAACGCCCAGATCCACTACGCCCGCTGGTACTCCAATAGCTACGGAGCCGACCCGTACAACGATGTGTTCAAGGTGTACATATCAAATGACAATGGGTCCAGTTGGGTACTTGTTGAAACGGTCGGACCGGTGGAGCAGGCTTCCGGTGGTTGGTACGAGCATACTTTCTGGGCGAGCGACTTTGTCACACTCCCCTCCCAGGTGCGGCTGCGCTTTGACGCCTCCGACTTGAGTGCGGGTTCGGTTGTTGAAGCGGCAGTCGATGATGTCACAGTCACGTTATATGAATGTGATCTTTACGCCTTGGATATAGTTACCGAGTCTCTTCCCGACTGGACGGTCAATAGCCCTTATTCTCAGCAGCTTGAGGCAACTGGTGGCATTGGAGCACTGACTTGGATCGACAAGTATAGTGACCTGATTGGGACAGGTCTTACGCTTTCCGCCACGGGTTTGTTGTCCGGAACACCAGGCTCCACTGGCCAAATCTCGTTCACTGCGCAGGTTACAGACGAGACTTTGCAATATGACGAAAAGCTTTTCAGTTTCTTCATAAACTCCTCGGTGGAGATTGTTACGGAATCCCTTCCGGATTGGACAGTTGGCCAACCCTATAGTCAACAGCTACAGGCAACTGGCGGCACCGGAACAAAAACCTGGTCGGATAAGAACGGTGATCTAATAGGAACTGGCCTTACGCTCTCGGCAACCGGACTATTATCAGGTACTCCAATCTCCACTGGTCAAATCTCGTTTACCGCGCAGGTAACAGACGAGACTTTGCAATCTGACGAAAAGCTTCTCAGTTTCTTCATAAACGATGCTGTGGAGATTGTTACAGAGTCCCTTCCGGATTGGACAGCCGACCAGCCCTACAGTCAGCAATTGGTGGCAACTGGCGGCACCGGAACAAAAACATGGTCGGATAAGAACGGTGATCTGATAGAAACTGGTCTTGCGCTTTCCGCTACTGGTTTGTTGTCTGGAACGCCGATTTCTGCTGGTCTAATCTCGTTCACTGCACAGGTGACGGACGAGGCTTTGCAATCTGACGAGAAGCTTTTTATTTTTTTCATAAACCCCGCGGTGCAGATTGCTACAGATTCTCTTCCCGACTGGACAGTTGGGCAGTCCTACAGTCAGCAATTGCTGGCTACTGGCGGCACAGGGATAAAAACCTGGTCGGATAAGAACGGTGATCTGGTAGGAACTGGTCTTACGCTTTCCTCTACTGGTTTGTTGTCTGGAATGCCGATTTCTGCTGGTCAAATCTCGTTCACCGCGCAGGTGACTGACGAGACTTTGCAATCTGACGAAAAAGTTTTCAGCTTCTTTATAAATGCTGCGCTGGAGATTGTCACCGACTCCCTTCCAGATTGGACAGTTGGCCAGCCTTACAGTCAGCAGTTGCAGGCAACCGGCGGCACCGGGACAAAAACCTGGTCGGACAAGAACTACGATCTGATAGGGACTGGACTGACACTGTCGGCAACCGGTTTGTTATCCGGAACTCCAAGTTCTACCGGTCAAATCTCGTTCACCGCGCAGGTGACAGATGAGGCTTTGCAATCTGACGAAGAAGTTCTCAGCTTCTTCATAAATGCCGCGCTGGAGATTGTCACCGACTCCCTTCCGGATTGGACAGTCGGACAGCCCTACAGTCAGCAGTTGCAGGCAACCAGCGGCACCGGGACAAAGACTTGGATAGATAAAGACGGCGATTTAGCCGGGACAGGCTTGAGTCTTTCCACGACTGGGTTGGTATCAGGTGTGCCAAGCTCAACGGGGGTAATAAGCTTCACGGCGCAGGTGAGCGATGAGGGCGGAGATGACGAGGAAAAGCCTTTGGCGTTCACGATCAATCCCGCAGTGGTCATTGTTACCGATTCACTACCATCCGGTACAGAGGGCGAGCCATATTCGCAACAACTTGAGGCCAGCGGCGGCACGGGCACCAAAACCTTTAGCGACAAGAATAGTGACCTTCAGGGGACCGGGTTGAATCTTGCTGAAGATGGTCTGCTTTCTGGAACACCGGTTGATGCAGGGATAATCAGTTTCACGGCGCGGGTTGAAGATGCTGTCGGAAGCGTCGACGAAAAGCTGTTTAGCTTTGTTATAGAACCTTCATATATCTGCGGTGACGTTGATGGTGACGGTACCGGTCCAAACGTTACCGACCTCACCTATCTGGTTGACTATCTATTTAGAAGCGGTCCTCCTCCGCCAGTAATGGAAGCAGCCAACATCAACGGCGAAAACGGCATAAATGTCGCAGACCTGACCTATTTGATTGATTATCTTTTTAGAGGAGGCCCCGCGCCGGATTGTTAGCAATACCATAAAGTCACTCGGAACCATCAAGGGCTCCTCAATAGATAGAAACGGCCATCCTTGTCGAAACGGGGTGGCCGTTTCATTCTGTGTGAACGACAGCTTATCCACCGCATCCGACAGATGATCCGACGCTAGGTGTGCGTAGATCATTGTCGTCTGAATGTCGAAATGCCCCATCAGCTTCTTGACGGCCGGTAGGTCAACACCCTGCATAACCAAGTGGCTGACGAAGGTGTGGCGTAGAGTATGTAACTTGGTGAGATTCTCTATGCCCGCTTTCCTCGCGATACGAATAAGTTGCTCTCTTAGCTTAGCCCTGATCTTTTTATCGTTCTTATGTGGGAAGACGTAGGTGCTCTACAAACCCTGGTCGTTATTCTCTTTCAGGTCCTTGAGTAGCTCCAGCAGTTGACCGTTAATGGGAATCTCACGTTCACCGGTCTTGGGCTGCCAGTCTCCTTTCCGGGGTATGCTGACCTTCAGTCTCTTGAAGTCTACATCATCTGTTGCCGGTCGGACATAGTACTTTTAGATCACGTCGTGCAGAGCCGTTCAGGTCCATCTCTGTTGAGCGGAGTCGAAGCATGGCCAATATATGATTCAAGAGAACTTATAAACGGTATTAGAAAAAGAATAGGGGACAGGCTGAAAAGCACTGCCCCCTGTTTTTAGCGTTACACTCGTCTTACTTCAACAGTACCATCTTCTTGACTTCTACGAAGTGTTCAGCTTCAAGTCGATAGAAGTAGACACCGCTGGCTACATGGTCGCCCGACTTATTCCGGCCATCCCAGACTGTTCGGTAGGTCCCTTGAGACATCGGTTGATCGACCAAAGTAACTACGCTTTGCCCGAGCAGGTTATAAACCGAGACTTCTACCTGACTTCGACGGGGAACGGTAAACTCGATCACCGTGGACGGGTTGAACGGGTTTGGATAATTCTGCGAAAGACTGAATGTTAAGGGTAACTCGCCAGTGGATATTTCCTGCACATCGGTAGGTGCCGTCACACCCTGCTGCCAGAAGCCGAAGTTCACCTGAAAGTTCGCCGAGTGACAAACGCCGCTCACCGGCTGGCCGCAGGAAAGTCCCGACGCGAAGTTGGTCGAGGACTGCTCCGTCGCTCCTCCGGTGTTGATCGACAGCCAGGGCAGCTGAACCTGAGCCGCCGCCGGACTCGCACCGGAGACAACACTGAGCGTGATAGCCAGGGCGCAGATATATAATCGCAATTTCATTGTCCATTTCCTCGCTTTTGTTCTCCAGTTCTCATGGCTTATAGGTTACAAAATGAAAATTGTCCTGGATAGCGGTGCCGGAAGAGTTAAATACGTATACTAAGAGGTTGTTGCTGACGCTACTAGTTGTTGCCATGCGCGCGTTCCCGGAAAGCACGGTAACAACCGTTACATAACTATTTTGGGTATAGCTTTCTCCAGATATAGTTATCTCGTAGCGACTGAGCGTTCCGTTCCATGATGATGAGATATTAGGTGTGCCGGAGGTAACAGTGCCATCTACGTTGATTACGCCGTAAGCGATCGGGCCGCCGTAGACTGCTGCGGTGGTCTGCACTGTTCCGTCGGGGAACTTGAAGCCGCCTGATGTGGATTCTATCATCCCGGAAGCCTGCACATCGCCGTCATTGTTGATAGAGAACCGTAGGTTGGGGCCAGGGGTATTGTATAGATCGAGCAGGTTGCCTGAGCTGGCATAGCCGGTGATCGCCGGACCTGTTCCCTGATTCTGGCCTTTTATACCAGGTCCGGAACCGTCATTCCTGCCCATGATGGCAGCGTCTGCGTCGCTGTTGATGCCCAGCACAGCGTGAAATCCACCGCTGGAAGCGTACAACCCTGGCCCACTGGACGTATTAATAGCAGCCACAGCAGCATACTGAGAAAGCCCGCCGCTGGCAGAACTGACGCCCCTGATGCCAGCACCACCGGCATCGCCGATAACATGAAGTTTTGCCTGCGGGCTTGTCGTCCCGATACCGACACTGTCCGTGCTCGTCTCCAGTCTCACAACATTGCCATCATCAGCCCAACCGCCTCCGACAGTAGCGCCTGACGAGCGAAAGGAATACGGAGCAGTTGTAAGCCGCTGACGGGGTGTCATCTCCGGGTCTGTGTGTATCTTTATCCCCAGCCACAACTCGGTGCTGTCAAAGAGTGAAGCAGGAAGAGTAGAGTTTTCGCCAAGGGCAATACTGAACAAACCGTCACTTGCTTCGACCGTGTCTGTTTCCTGCCACAAGACGCTTCCTCCACTGGCCGCTGTGTAAATGGTGAACACCACCGGGTACAATCCGTTCGTTACCGGGTCCCCGACGTCGTCGGTCAGCTTGCCCTGGACGTTGATGAGCTGGGGCACGTCGGCGGCGCCGGCCGAAGAGGCCATAGCCAGACACAGAAGCGCCAGCGAGCACATGAGTGTTAAAGATGTCTTCATATGGATTCCTCCATAAGTTTAAGGTGAATAAGTATATTTCTTTCGAGTTTTGTCTAAGGGTACAAAAGACCGCAATATTGGCATCTAATATCTTTGAGCGTATTTTCAAGGATTGCATGTATGTCCTATAATTAGTGCAGTACGTCTTTGCATATCTGTTTACAAAATGAGAACCTGCGCTTTTCACTTTCGTTGTCCTCAAATCAACAGAGCCTATATGTTCGCTCTCCTCCATCAAACATGGTGCACTAACCCTCAACAGTGCGAAAAACGCACTGTCAAGGCAACTTAAAAAAGTGTATTTGGACAGAAGTTATATCTTAATGGCGATAAGAGCAAACAATTAAGCAGAATTGTGGGGCACGATCCCTATGATCGTGCTGTCCGGAGGGATTGGTAGGAGTCGATGACTCCCGCTCTACAGGACTTCTCTGTCAGCAGGCAATGAGCTCACTCGTCAGACGGTTCCTTTTCATTGGATTTGGTCACTGCGGCGGCGGTGTTGGTCTTGTTCGTCTCGGCAAATTGTTCCTTGATGCGAGCCGATTTGCCGGTGAGGTCGCGTAGATAGTACAGCTTCTTGCGTCGTACCGAGCCTGAGCGGACTTTCTCAATTT
>Ga0315551_10002497_pt1 | contig 13378 bp, 15 predicted proteins | sample SalMarSW160290MG_FD_203678 | JGI IMG/M metagenome (GOLD analysis project Ga0315551, IMG submission 203678) | Salt marsh sediment microbial communities from the Plum Island Ecosystem LTER, Massachusetts, United States - Salt Marsh Sediment SW1602-90 ... | reverse complement strand
GTATTCCTTTAATCCTTCAAGATCCATACCATTTCCATCGTCCTCTACTACGATTTCATCTTTGCTTATCTGAACATTTACCCTGCTAGCATCTGCATCATAAGCATTATTGACCAGTTCCCGAACAAGTTCGATACTCTCTCCGTAGAGTCTCTCTCCTAGAGTTATAATGTGGCTCTTATCCACCGTCACGGGAAGACGCAAAGTAGCTTCTTCTCTCATTTACTTCACTTTTCTTTCGCTTTAGCCTTATTATACATAATTTTTTACCACTGTAAAGATAAAGTTAGCTGCTAGCTCTGGAGGGTAGGAATTTTCATTTGACAAGAAATTTTTCTTTGTTATAATAATTATGTTATGCCCTGTCCTTTAAACTGGTCCCGTGAGGCTGGTAAGGAGGTAAATCCGGTGGAGTGGGGAAAAAGTAAAGATTTCAAAAAAGTTAAAGGTTTTTTAAAGCTCTTCCTGCTAAAACAGGAAGAGCTTTTTTATAGGAAAAAATGGCTAAGTTAATGGACAAGGATGAGATGCGGCGAGCTCTTTTGCGTCTTTCTCATCAAATTCTCGAGAAAAATAGGGAAATAGAAGACCTGGTAGTGGTAGGAATTCATCGCCGGGGGGTGACTCTGGCAGAGAGAATAAGCAAGATGATGGAGGAAATAAAAGGTAAAAAACTACCCACTGGCACCCTTGATATTACCCTCTATCGGGATGATTTTACCCGAATCGATTATCAACCCGTTGTAAGAAACACCAATATTCTTTTTCCGATCGATGATAAAAAGGTGGTTCTGGTCGATGATGTTCTCTATACAGGAAGAACTGTGAGAGCCGCCATTGATGCTCTTATTGATTTTGGGCGTCCAAAGAAGATCGAGCTGGCGGTACTCATAGACCGAGGCCATCGCGAACTTCCCATTCGGGCTGATTATGTGGGTAAAAACATTCCCACCTCTTCCGGGGAGATGGTCGAGGTAAGGATTGAAGAGCTGGATGGAACCGATGAGGTACTTATTTTGAAGAGGACCTAAGGATGGTTTTTAAGAGAAAGGATCTTTTAGGGATGGAGGATCTATCCAAAGAGGAGATTCTCTTTATTCTCAAGACAGCCGAGTCTTTTCGAGAGATCCTGGAACGACCCATTAGAAAAGTTCCAACCCTCAGGGGTAAGACGGTGGTTAATCTTTTTTTTGAGCCCAGTACCAGAACCAGGATGTCCTTTGAATTAGCAGAAAAAAGACTCAATGCTGATGTTTTAAATTTTTCCACCTCCAATAGTAGTGCAGTCAAAGGAGAGACTTTACTGGACACTGCCAGAAACATTCTGGCTATGAAGGTAGATTGTCTTGTCCTTCGCCACCCCACCCCAGGAACTCCCCATCTTTTAGCGAAAAAACTTCCCGTTTCGGTAATCAACGCTGGTGATGGAGCTCATGAGCACCCTACCCAGGCCCTTCTTGATCTGTACACTATTCGAGAACGAAAAAGAACGGTGGAAGGATTAAAAATTGTCATAATCGGTGATATAGCCCATTCACGGGTTGCCAGGTCAAATATCTGGGCTTTGCAAAAATTAGGGGCGGAGGTGAGGGTTTGTGCCCCTCCCACTCTTATACCTCCTTTAATCGAAAAAATGGGAGTTAAGGTCTTTTATTCGCAAGAAGATGCTCTGAAGGAGGTCGATATTGTCATGATGCTCAGAATCCAGAAGGAGCGTCAAAACACCGGGCTCCTTCCTTCTCTCTCTGAGTACGTAGAGCTTTTTTCTCTCACGGAGGAGAGATTAAATCTTGCCAAACCTGATGCCTTGATTATGCACCCTGGACCGGTCAATCGGGGAATAGAGCTACCGGCAAAGTTGGCTGATGGAAAAAGGAGCGTCATCTTGAATCAGGTAACCAATGGAGTAGCGGTAAGGATGGCCGTGCTCTATCTTCTATTAGGAAAAAGTTAGGGAACTCTTTATGCCTCTTTTAATTAAAAAAGGAAGACTGATAGACCCGGCTACCAACTACGATGGGGTAGTTGATATTCTCATCGAGGGGGGGATGATAAAAAAGATAGCCCCAAAGATTAATGGATCCTGCGATGAGCGCATAGATGCGGCCAATAAAGTAGTGGTCCCGGGACTTATTGATATGCACACCCATCTTCGAGAGCCCGGAAGAGAAGATGAGGAAACGATTCAGTCAGGAACCCGGGCTGCAGCAAAAGGGGGGTTCACCACCATTTGTTGCATGCCCAACACCGATCCCCCTATTGATGATCCTTCGCTGGTGGAATTCATCTACCAGGAGGCTGAAAAACGGGGATTAGTTGAGGTCTTGCCCATAGCTACCATCAGTAAAGCTAGAGCGGGAAAGGATCTATCTCCTATGGGTAGATTAAAAAAGGCTGGAGCGGTGGCCTTCTCCGATGACGGAGACTGGGTGGCTGATTCCCATCTTATGAGAAGAGCCCTGGAGTATGCCAAGATGTTTAATCTACCTCTTATCTCTCATTGTGAGGACAGGAGACTCTCCCAGGATGGAGTCATGAATGAGGGATATATTTCTACCGTTCTCGGCCTGAAAGGAATGCCCAAAGAAGCTGAAGAAGTAGCCCTTTTACGAGATTTGGCCCTCTGCAAAATGACAGAATCACTTCTTCATGTGGCTCACCTTTCCACCGCTAATGGGGTGGAATTGATTAGGAAGGCGAAAGTATCCGGAGTAAGAGTCACCACCGAGGTTACGCCTCATCACTTTACCCTTACAGATAGAGAGGTAAAAAGTTTTGACACCAACACCAAAGTAAATCCTCCCCTGAGAGGCAAGCGCGATGTCGAGGCTCTAAAAGAAGGTTTAAAAGATGCCACTATCGATGTTATCGCCACTGATCACGCTCCTCATCTGGTAGAGGAGAAAGAAAAGGAATATAGCGCTGCTCCTTTCGGGGTAGTAGGTCTTGAAACTGCTCTGGGTCTGGTAATCAAGGAATTGGTCCAGACCGGGAGCCTCACTTTAATGGAGGCTATAGCCAAACTGACCATAAATCCAGCCCGGATCCTGCGCATTGATAGAGGACTAATAAAGGAGGGAGCCAGGGCAAACTTAACCATATTTGATTTAGAAAAAAAATGGTTAGTTACCGAGGATGGTTTTTTTTCCAAATGTAAAAATTCGCCCTTTTTAGACTGGGAGCTTCCGGGCAAAGTTGAATGGACCATAGTGGGAGGAAAGGTGGTTTATCAATAAAAAAAAGGGGGACGTGATTATTTTTTACTTTTTGTTATGTTTCTCTATTAATTTTTTATATTACATAGTCATTGGTGCTACTCTCTACTTTCGATGAAAAAATAATCACGTCCCCTTTTTGATAAAGGAGGTAAAAATTGGCTAGAGAATACCAGATAGCTGTGATACCGGGAGATGGGACCGGACCGGAGGTAGTGAAGGAAGGACTCAAAGTGGTAAAGGCAGCCTCAGAGAAAACAGGTTTTAGATATCGCACCATTCATTATGATTTTGGGGGAGATAGATACCTTAAAACAGGAGAGACCCTACCTGATTCTGCCTTAGAAGAACTTAAAGGCATGGATGCTATCTATCTGGGGGCAGTGGGACATCCAGAGGTAAAGACGGGCATCCTGGAGCAAGGGCTCCTTTTAAAACTTCGCTTTGGTCTTGATCAATACATAAATCTTCGTCCAGTGAAGTTATATCCGGGGGTCTGGACCCCTCTCAAGGATAAAGGCCCTGAGGATATTGATTTTGTAGTAGTCAGAGAAAATACCGAAGGTCTCTATGTGGGGGTAGGAGGATTTTTGAAAAAAGGGACTCGGGATGAAGTTGCCGTTCAGCAGATGATAAATACCAGAAAAGGTGTAGAAAGATGCGTAAGATATGCCTTTGAATATGCGCGAAAGAGAAACAAAAAAAGACAAGTCACCCTTTGTGATAAGGCCAATGTCCTTACTTTTGCTCATGATCTTTGGCGGCGAACCTTTAAGGAAGTGGGAGAGGAATATCCCGATATCAAAAAGGATTGCGCCCTGGTCGATGCCACCTGCATGTGGATGGTGAAGAACCCGGAGTGGTTTGACGTCATCGTTACCTGCAATATGTTCGGTGACATCATCACTGACCTGGGAGCTATAATCCAGGGAGGGATGGGTGTTGCGGCCGGGGCTAACATTAATCCTCAAGGAGTGAGTATGTTTGAGCCTATTCATGGCTCAGCCCCTAAATATACGGGAAAGAATGTGATCAACCCCCTAGCAGCCATTTCTGCTGCGGGGATGATGCTGGAGCATCTGGGTGAGGAAAAAGGAGCAAAATTAGTTGATGAAGCAATTACCAGACTGCTCTCATCAGGTCGGATAAAAGACCTTTCCGCTAAAAGTGGTTTAAAAACTTACGAGATTGGCGATATGGTGGTTGGACGTATGGGTGGGTCCTAGTAGTACTTCTTCACTATTCTACCAATGTCATCTTTTTTTATCTGGACAATCCTCATCTCCCTTTCTGCTGAAGACACGGAATCTGAGGCGTGGGCACCATTTTTTATGACATCGAGGCCAAAATCTTTACGCACCGTCCCGTGAGCAGCATCCTCTGGATTGGTTTCTCCCAAAACTTTCCTAATTTTTTGAATAGCGTTATCTCCTTCGTAAACTAAGGCTAAGCATTTCTCTGAGCCTTCTTTTCTTCTTTCTTCCTTGGTTGCCTTCTCAGGATTCCACCCAGTGATAAACTTTATGATTTTGTTAAATTCATGCTCGGCCTTGGGTACTTTAAGCTCCTCGGCTATTTTTTCTTCTATTCCTGGGGGAAGATCAAAATCAAGAGATTTCTCTAAGGAACTTCGAATTTTCTTTATCAGCCTACTCTTCATTTTCTCAGCCAGCCTCCCTTTTATAGGCTCATAAAACTCTTCCGCCTGCTCGATCCCTATCTGAACTACTCTTGCCCCAATAATAAAGAGGCCTGTCTGAGAAAATCTATCTATTATATTACCCACTTTGGAACTGAGCTCCTGAAAGCTATCTGGCTTTATGAGAACAAGGGTTCTCTCCAGTTTTATCCCTTCCGGATAAAGGATTATCCCCTTTAGAAGTCCTCCATCACGCTCAGAATAGTTAGCCCAAACGCGGAGTTCTCTCTTTATCCCCTCTTTATCAGTGCCAATGAGCACCGCAGGTTCAAAGTACTTTATCTTTCCGTCTTCTTCAATATAGTCTCCATAGGTTCCCCGAATGGTCTCTCCCACCGAAATTCTAGTAATGTGCCCCACCACTCTCTTTAACTCCTGAATGACATTTTCTCCTTCAAAGAGGAGAAGCATTACTCTGGGGGGAAAGCCGTTCTTCTGAGGCAGGTAGTTGGTGAAAAGATAATTTCTGATTTCCTCAAAGAGCTTTCTCTCCTTTTCGTTATTCATGGGGCGGAACAACACAGCTTCAGCGTACTCTTCTATTAGCTTCCGGCTAGGGGCAAACATCCTTGCCGCTCCCAGATTTAGCCTTCCCCAGGAGAGGAGCCGATTAATTACCCCTCCCGTGCGTGACTTACGAATAGTATAAGGATTTATAAGGACGTAAGCAAGCTCTTTAGCCATTTTTGCTCCTTTCTTACTATACTAAAAAAATCTTCCCCGTCAAGAAAAAAAATAGGTTTTTGATTGACTTTTCAGGTACTTTCGCATAAAATTTTTTTAACGAACACTATGATCTGCCCTAGATGTAGAACACCTATGCGGGAGCAAAAGAGAGCTTACCACAAGAAAAGAAAGTGGGTCTGTCCGCAATGTGGCAAGGTGATAATGCAGATTCAAAAAAGGATGGACTCAATCGATAGGAGTTAACCAAAATTATGAGATTTGGATTCCAAATCTCAATATCAGGGGGATTCTCCCGGGTGGTGGCCCGGGCTACCCATCTCGGATGTGAGACCATACAGATCTTCTCTGGCAATCCCCGGGGATGGAAAAATAAGCCTTTATCTTCAGCCGAGGCAGCAAAATTTAAGGAAGAGGTAAAGAAAGAAAAAATCAATCCCGTTTTTGTGCACATGCCCTATCTTCCCAATATAGCCTCGCCCAGGGAAAATCTATATTTTAAATCAATTAAAAGTTTACAGGAAGATCTGGTGAGGACAGAAAAGTTAGGAGCTACCTACCTTGTCCTTCATCTAGGAAGTAGAATCACCTCTAGTGAAGCTAAGGCCAAGGGAAGAATCACTCAGGCTATAAATCACGCCTTAGCTCAAGTTAAAAATAGGGTTATTGTTCTTCTCGAGAACATAGCCGGTCAGGGGACAGCCATTGGATACAGCTTTTCTCAAATCAAGGAACTCCTTAATGGCATCGATAATAAAAACCGAGTTGGAGTATGTTTAGATACTGCTCATGCCTTGGAAGCCGGCTATGATTTTTCAGAAAAAGAGGGGTTGGAAAAGGCGATAGAGGAGTTTGACCGGTTAATCGGTCTAGAAAAACTCTACCTCCTTCACCTCAATGATTCTAAAACTCCTCTTTCCTCACGCATTGACCGACACTGGCACATAGGAGACGGATATATCGGCAGGGAAGGTTTTCGAAGAATCATTAATCATCCAGAGCTTTCCCATCTTCCAGCAATCCTGGAGACTCCTCGCAAGAGTGATGAGGATGATCTCAAAAATATGTCGGTAGTAAGAGACCTGGTGGAGCAATCCTGAAAGCCGGAGAAAACTTTACTAACCCCAGTCTTTTACAAAAAAGTCTTCCATTCGATGGGCGAAGGCTAATTTCTCTTAACGGTTTGCGGACGCAGGAAGTCCACTTGAAAATGGCCTTAGAGGCCTTCTGGTTCATTGACATCCAGATTCTTTGGTATAAAATGATTTAACGGTCATAACTCAATTAAGAGGGGGAATATATGGAGCTAGATTTTATTCTTTCCAAAGAGGAGAAAAAGAGAGCCGGGAAGACAGAATTGATTTATGATCTGGTGATAATAGGTGGGGGGCCGGCCGGGATGACCGCTGCCGTATACGCTGCTCGCAAGAGATTAAAGACTCTACTGATCAGTAGGGACCTGGGTGGTCAGGTTCTCCTGACTTCCGAGGTGGAAAACTATATGGGTTATCAATATATTGAAGGTAGGCAGTTAGTTAATAAATTCAGAGAACAGGTAAGGCACTTTCCCATAGATCAAGAAATTGGGGAAGAAGTGCAGAAATTAAGCAAAGAAGAAGAAATTTTTTCCATCCTCACCAGGGGTGGGAAGAAATTTAGGGGTAAGACGGTAATCATTGCCTCTGGCAAAAAATCTCGTTTCCTTAATGTTTCAGGAGAAAAGAGACTCATCGGAAGGGGAGTAAGTTATTGCAGTATTTGTGATGGCCCTTTTTTTGAAGGAAAAGAGGTGGCCGTGATTGGGGGAGGAAACTCTGCCTTCGAAGCAGCTTTAGATTTGGTCAAAATTTCCCCTAAGATTTATCTGATAGATATCGCCTCCGCCTGGAGAGCAGATCCTCTTTTGGTGGAGCAAATAGAAAAGGAAAAGAAAGTAACGTCCTTCCCCCGACATAAAGTGAAGGAGATTAAGGGAGACGATAGGGTAGGAAGTATAACTATAGAAGCCTTGGATGGCGGTCAGATTAAGAGCTTATTCGTACAGGGGGTCTTTATCGAGATTGGGCTGGTTCCCAATTCAGAATTTGCCGCATCCTTGGTAAAGCTTAATCAAGTAGGCGAAATTATAGTAGACTGCAGCAACCGCACCAATGTTCCGGGATTGTTTGCTGCTGGGGATGTAAGCAGTGTTCCCGAGAAACAGATTATTATAGCCGCCGGGGAAGGAGCCAAGGCAACTCTCACTGCCTATCAATATTTATTGAGATCGAGGTGAATTATAGAAGGAGGTAAACATGGCCTTACTTAAGGGCGATGTGCAAAATGAGGTAAGAGAAAGGTTCAAGAAATTGACCGGATCGGTCAGATTAGTGAATTTTACCCAGAAGATCGAATGCCACCATTGTGAGGAGACCCGCAGACTCACCGAGGAGATAGCCTCTCTTTCTCCCAAGATTAACTCCCAAGTATATAATTTCGCCTTGGATAAGGAAAGGTCCCAGCAGTATAAAATCGATAAGATCCCGGCTATCGTAGTGGAGGCAGAGAAGGACTACGGAATCAGGTTTTTTGGCATTCCCGGGGGATATGAATTTAACTCTTTTATTTCCGCCATTTACGATGTCTCCAGGAAAGCTACTGATCTATCTCCGGAGTCAAAGGATAAGATAAGTAAAATTGATAAACCCATACACATCCAGGTCTTCGTTACTCTAACCTGCCCCTATTGCCCAGCCGCGGTACAGATGGCTCATAAACTTGCCCTGGAGAGTGAATACATTACCTCAGATATGATAGAGTCGGCTGAATTTCCTCATCTAGTTAACAGGTACGGAGTAATGGGAGTTCCCAAGGTGGTGATAAACGAGGAGTTTGGATTTGAGGGGGCTCTTCCTGAGACTTCGTTTGTAGATGAGATTGTGAAAGCTTATAAATCAACGACAGAGGCCAAAGACGAGGGTTGAAGAATTTCGTAGAGGCCTTTTTAGAATTATAAAAGGAGGCGAAGGTGAATTTACACCATGAAGAGTTGTCCTTTGACCAGCTCAAGAGAAACTACGACCTAAAGGAATTTACCTGTGAGACTACAGAAACGGTGCCCCAAATAAAGGGTATGATCGGACAGGATCGTGCCATCAGGGCCATTGAATTTGGCCTAAATATCGATAGTCCGGGTTACAACATCTACGTGGCCGGTCTAAGTGATACCGGAAGGACAAGTACGGTAGAGCGAATCTTGAGGGAACTGGCCACCCAAAAAACGCCACCCAATGATTGGTGTTATGTGCATAACTTCCAGGATCCTGACCAACCCAGGAGTATCGGTCTTCCGCAGTAGCCTTATGGAAAAGAAGATACAGGAGATGATTGAGCGAGGTACTATTTACATCGACACCGAAGGAGGAAAGATCGGTCAGGTAAATGCTCTTTCCGTCTATGCTTATGGGGAATTTTCCTTCGGCAAGCCTTCCCGAATAACCGCTCAGACTTTCATGGGAAACAAGGGAGTCATCAATATCGAGCGGGAGGCCAAGCTTAGCGGAAATACCCACGACAAGGGGGTACTTATCCTCTCCGGCTACCTGGGAGGAAAATATGGCGGCAGTATTCCCCTCTCGCTCTCGGCAACCCTGACCTTCGAGCAGAGTTACTCTTTTGTGGAGGGAGACAGTGCCTCCTCGACCGAGCTCTTTGCTATACTTTCCAGCTTGTCTGAGCTGCCCATTAAGCAGGGTATAGCTGTTACCGGATCGGTAAATCAGCGGGGTGAGATCCAGCCCATTGGGGGAGTGAACCAGAAGATAGAAGGCTTTTTCGAAGTCTGCCAGGCCAAGGGACTCACTGGAGAGCAGGGGGTGGTTATTCCCCAAAGCAACGTCAAGAACCTCATGCTGAAACCCAAGGTGGTCGAGGCAGTAAGGGAGGGTAGGTTTCATATTTACCCCATCTCCACCATAGACGAGGGGATGGAGATCCTGACCGGGGTTAAAGCTGGTGAGAGAGGTAAGGATGGAGCTTTCTCTGAAAAGACAGTTAACGGCGGAGTCCAAAATAAACTTAGGTATCTGATGAAGGAGCAAGTGAAGTTAAAAAAGGAAGCTGAAGCAGAGGCTGAATGACTAACTTTGTCTTCCTTGACTCAATATTTCAGCTGCCTACGTTGGCCAAGGTTACCTGATTTCTCACCGATCTTGCCCCCCTTGACAAAATTTTTTTTTGACTATAATAAATAGGTCTTATTATTAAGGGAATAGTCTGATGACTAAATAAACTTGCTAAAGGAGATGAAAGCCTATGACCGGGGCAGAGTATCTTCTGGCAAGTAGGCTCAAATTAAAGATCAATTTCGAGGTTCCATTAAGGATCTTAAGGAGTAAAAGAGTGAGGACCATCTACACGGCCAGGAAAAATGGCCAAATTTATAAAATTATCCTCAATAACGATACTCTAATCCAGGTATGGAAGTTTCCCACCCATCTTCAGGCTAAAAATCAATTTCTCTCAAAAAAGAAAGCTCACACTAGGAAAGGCTGGCAGGGAACTACCAAGTTCGCGGATGGCCTGGAGGAGAAAATCGAATTGCCGGAAGAAAAAGAGACCAGGGAGATTGCTTCCTCTAGAGAAGAGAAGAAAAATAGGCAAAGGTGCGTTAAGATTCTGGGGAGAAAAATTTTACTCAGTTAAAAAGAGAGCTCATTGGCTCAGCGGCTAAAATCGCTCTAAATTTGACTGGAAAGCTGACTATTCTCCTATTAGTTCCATATCCTCACCGCAGCAAACCAGAGTTCCGCCACCAACTTTGGTTACCTCCACCTCATTGCCACAGACATTACACCGGTATTTCTCTCCCACTTTATTGACCGCCATTTTTACCTCCCTTTCACTTCAATAATCCGAAATTGTATAATTCCAAACCCACTAATAAGGCAAAGCATTACTAAAGCAAATAGAGACCAATCTATTATCTTTTTGATCAGGTGCAGATTAATGTATTCCACCGTCCAAAGTCAAACTATTTAAGAAAACTCTCATCTAAGTTGCCACTATCGACGTACCCTCTTTTCTCTCAATATCCTCTCTATTTGACATCAAAGGTAACAGATTCTCGTTTCTCACCATCCAGAAGGTCCACGTATACGTAGGAGTACTCGACTCCAAGCTCATTCAGAAAGTTCTTAGTTTTCTGACACCATCCGCAGGTGCTCAAAGCATAAAGGACTATCTTCCCTTTGTTTTTTCCCAAGACATCTTTCATCATCTTGCTTTACATCCCCGACACGAAAATAGTTTACTCATACCTCCTCTTTATTACTTTCCTATTAAATCAATTAATGGGTGAATTTACTAAGTAATGAATTGCAGGTAGCCTCTCATAGCGTCATTTTCCCAGACGAAAAAGAGAACGAAAAGCTCTTATAGTCCTTTCTTTAAACCCCTCATCTAAAAGAATAATCTTAGTAGCCTTTGTCAATATGCCAATTTCCTCAAGAGCCTCCGGCAAAGGGCAGCTTCGATCTTCAGTACTTTGACTGCGCAGCTTTGCCTGATCGCATAAATAAACGTACATATCCCCTATGGTAGTCTTGGGGAAATACTGCCTGAGTTTGAGCTTATTTATCTTATCGGTTACCGGGCGGTAGAATGAGTTAAACCAATCTCGGGCTGCTTGTTTAATAGATATCTTCTCCTTAGTTCTCGCCTCAATTCGATTCTTATGGTTCCTTATCTGAAGTAGTAGCTTATCATAATCCCCTTGACGCAGGAGATTAATCCCTCCAAGCCCCGTCTTATTCTCGAATTCGATTCTTTTTTGGATAAGAAGCCTTTTTGTGGTATCATCTACAGGAAGATATTCGACAATATGAGCATCAATAAACTTCTGCCCCTGCCCTTTCGCAGCGATTACACGATGATGACCGTCCAACACATAGTATTCATCATCAATTTTGTAAAGCTCCACTGCAGGAAGAGGCCTGCCTTCTCGCATGGCTTCTTCTATACTTTCCACTCTAGTTCGAATGTGAGGCTTTTCATCTACACTTTTGGGAGAAAAATCCCTACTGAAATCCAAAGGTCTACCTACGCTTCCCACGATGTTATCCAACTTAACAGTCTGTATGCCTCTATCGATTGAATCAAGGTACTTTTGGGCCCGAGATTCGGCATAAAAGGATTTAAGTGAATCCTGCCTTAACTTAAAGACAGTATTCCACCATCCTTCCTTTTTGGTTATTTTCTTCCTCATGCGAGGCTGTATCTCCAGAATATGTTTTTCCTGAACATTCACCACCTTGGTCTCTCGAACCTGAGTTATCTTTTCTTCACTGTAGCCATAACTTTTGTGAACATGGCCATGAATCAGGTAGCGGGGTTTATATTTTTCAATTAGTTTGACAAAAGAGCCAAATCCTGTATGACAGAGGTCTTTACCGTCATGGATCCCCTTGGGAGGAGCGTGAGTGAGAACAATATCCACTCCCCTTTTTCTCCAAATCTGGAATCTTGCCTTCCATACCTTCCAGCGCATTTGCCATTCAGTATGTTCTACTCCCCTTCCGCCATACCACATAGAACCTTCCAGTCCCAGTATTCTAATACCTTTATGATTGACCACTTTCCCGTCTATATCCACACAGCCCAAGGGTGGTTCCACATTATAGACTATGTCGTGGTTGCCTCTCACATAATAACAGCGTTTATTCAGTATATCGACTAAAAAGGAGAGATACTCCGGTCTTAAGTCCCCCGCCGAAAGAATCAAATCAATTTCAGAATATCTTTTCTTATCGAAGTACTCGTACAGTGTGGGTTCAATTTTATCAGAAACAGCCAGTATCTTAATTTTCTTGACTCCTTTGGAAATTTGATACTAAACTATATTAAAGGAACTCTATGTTATATTTTTCCTGAAGGGTTTTATTTCTTAACTCGAACAACTTTTCAATATCGTCAATTGGCTTGGTCCAGAGTCTGTTAAGTATGCTTTGTACCTGAGCAAATTCCGAGTCCATTAGTTTTTGCTCACTGACGGCATCGCCTACTTTCTTGTAGTCCGTTAGTACTTGATAAAAATCCTTCCATATCTTGTAGTCCATCAAGACAAATAAGGACCACCCTATTACGTTTCTTATAAACTGGAAGCTAATATTTCTTATCATCTATCTACGAGACTAATCAAGAAAACTCTTATCCAGGTCGCCAGTATTGGCATATCCTCTACTCTCCCAATAACCTCGGTAGTTGACATCATCGGATAGTTCAATCTTGGTTATCCACTTTATCCACTTGTAACCCCACTTTTCCTCGGAAACAAGCGCAAAAGGAAAGCCCCTTTCTGGTGGAAGAGATACCTCGTTCATCTTGTGGGCCATTATAATATCATTATCCAAAATATACTCTAAGGGGAAAGAGGTAGAATATCCATCGTAGGCATAAAAAATGACTACTTTCGCCTGGGGAAAAACGCCAGCGTTTGCGATAATATCTTTTACCAGCACACCTTCCCATAATACCGTCGCACTCCATCCTTCCACGCAATTCAGAGTGACAACCTTCTTGTATTGGTCATATGTTAGTACCTCATCATAAGTATAGGTGAGAGGACTTTTCACAAGACCGGTGATCTCAAGTTGATAGTCCTCTTTCTTCACATATTGAGGCCCTCTTATGGAATTCTCTCGGAAACCCGTTTTTGAGGAAGAGAGTTTTTCGCCTTCATACTCTCTAATTTCTACTGGCTGAAGTTCTTTGACTTCATTGGCCGGAGTTTTTCTCACCGACA
>Ga0315551_10002496_pt1 | contig 13379 bp, 8 predicted proteins | sample SalMarSW160290MG_FD_203678 | JGI IMG/M metagenome (GOLD analysis project Ga0315551, IMG submission 203678) | Salt marsh sediment microbial communities from the Plum Island Ecosystem LTER, Massachusetts, United States - Salt Marsh Sediment SW1602-90 ... | reverse complement strand
AACGCCAACTTAATCTTGACGTTATCAAAGGTGCATCGGATTCAAAACAGAAGCGCTTTACAACACAACTATTTCCCTAGACATCTCTAACATAACTAATTTCTCCCGCTTGTCAAGACCTTTTTTTGAAAAAATACAAAATAATTATACTACGATAATACGTAGTAATAAAAATCCCACCCCTGCCTACACTCCCAATCTAAACCTCCTTCTCTTCCACTTAACCCAAAATCTTTCACAATGCCCTTTTCTCCTCACCCCCACGTCTTCGCAAAAACGGCCCACGGAATTGACCTCAACACCCCTCCCAACCACCTAACAAAGATAACTCAGGTCATTATATTGTGAATTAGTTCACAAGATGGCCCCTACAAAAAACTCTCAACACTCACACATAATAACTGAAAGTAAGTTCAAGATTGTGAATACTATCACAAAATTCATGGTGGAATTATAGTTCATACCGAACAATGCAAAGCATCCGCTCGTGGACTAAATAAGACACTATTGAATCAAGGTTCGGCATATTGAAAAAAAGCTCAACAGTATGTTGAGCTTTGTGGCAGGCTTAGCTGGAGAGATTTTTTAGAAATTTACTGTAAAGTCCCAATTCGAGCAGATCTCGCGGGCTTTATTAAGCGGAATCCACGGATCGTCGGAAACCTTGGTTACGAAGCACTCCTCGAGGCTGCAAATGTTCATCATCGGGCTGTGTCCGAGGGCAATGCTGTCAGCGGGAACTCGATATAACCAGCCTGTCGGATGGAAGTAATAAGTACCTTCCTCGTTGATTTCATTGAAAGGAACGGTTACGTTCCTACGAGTGTATTGGAGTCTCTCCGTATGTGGAGTGTAGCTTGTGGTACGTTTTGTGCTCATAGTAACTTCCTCCTTTATGTTAGTGATTTTGCTTCGTTTGTGGCGAATGGTTTTCTCATGGCTAAACCCGCCCACAACTCATTTATCGGAGACATCGCTAAAACCTTTACCTTACTGGGCCGGTGAAAGCAGTAACGTTTTAACCTTGTCGGTACCATCACCTTTTCTCTTGAGACACAATGGATTTGAGCTGCTTAATGGAGAGTTCTCGGCTGACTAATCGCGTCCTTCTCTTCAATCAGGTGAGTTAACCTGCTTTATACAAATGTGTTACGTTGACAGAGGTAATGTCCGCTTTAGAGACAATGGCTTTAAATTCAATATAGAACGTCTCCCTGGCTACCAAGCTAGTATTGTAAAGACTGAGCGCCATTCACAACTGCTTAGTTGATGGCCACGTCTGTCAAGGACATGCTGGGGGCGCTGGGCCGCCTCTAAAGAGATAGGTTACAAGATAGGTTAGATCGGCTATATTGATGCTTTCCCCGACATCTCCATCAACATTGCCCTCCTCCGGACAGGGAGGCGGGGGACCGCTATTGAATAAATAATTAACAAGGTATGTCAGGTCAGCCACGTTGACGTTTTCAGCCCCATCGCCATCGACATTTCCCCTAATCGGGTCAATGCAACACCCAGAATCGCAGGCATCCCCAATACCGTCGCCGTCGGAATCCTCCTGGCCAGGATTGTAAGCGTAAGGACAGTTGTCATCAGGGCACGTGTTGGCAGGAAAGCCGGGATTACCAAAGCCGTCTCCGTCAGTATCTGTACAGTTGTCACAGCTATCACCGATACCATCAAGATCAGCATCTTCCTGAAGTGGGTTATTGACATAAGGACAATTGTCGCACACATCGCCTATACTATCTCCGTCACTGTTGGCCTGATCGGGATTTGCAGTGTCAGGACAATTGTCTAAGGCGCACGTGTTGGCAGGAAAGCCGGGATTACCGTAACCATCGCCATCCGTATCGGTGCAGGTATCACAACTATCGCCAATACCATCAAGATCAACGTCTTCCTGGCCGGGGTTGAAAGTAGCAGGGCAGTTATCGTCAGGACATGTATTGACCGGAAAGCCGGGATTGCCAAACCCGTCGCCGTCAGAATCTGTACAGGTATCACAGCTATCGCCAATATCATCAAGATCGCCGTCTTCCTGAAGTGGGTTGGGAACGGAAATGCAATTGTCGCAACTGTCGCCGACACCGTCTGCATCCACGTCCTCCTGATCAGGGTTGTACACTGTTGGGCAGTTATCATCAGGACAATCATTTTCAGGATGCCCTGGATCGTCATAGCCGCCAGCCAGCGAATCCTGTATTGGATTGAGGGTGGGGAAACCAGTTGAGCTCGTGTAGCCAACAATGTATGCTGTCTGGCTTGTGTCTACAACAACTCCATAGGTGAATTCATTGCCAAAGCTGCCTAGATAGGTGCTGTAGATAAGGGAATCACCGGACACAGCAACATACGCGACAAACACGTCGTAGTTGCCGTTGAAACTCCCATCGTATGGGTCCACCATAGGAAAATCATCTGAAGGGGTATTGCCCACCACGCAGACCTCGCCAATTTGATCGACGGCAATCCCCGACCCGAAATCGCCCAGAGCTCCCCCCAAGAAAGTACTGTAAATCAATGAATCACCACTTGTATAGAGCTTAGAAACAAACCCATCGAAAACACCATTGTGTATACTGTCATAAGCGTTGACATGAGGAAAGTCAGAGGAATATGTGTAACCGGTCATGTAGGCATTTCCCGCATCGTCGATGGCAATGGCTAAGCCAACATCATCATTGCTGCCGCCTAAGAACGTACTGTATGCCAGTGACTCCCCTGCCGTATTCAGGCAGGTGACGAAGGCATCACCAAATTGCGCACCTCCATTATAGATAGAATCATAACCGCCAAGGGTGGGGAAATCGTTGGACGATGTATAACCGTTAACGTATGCTCTTCCATAAGCGTCTACAGCTATAGACACTCCGGCATCAACAGCACCTCCCCCTAAATACGTGCTGTAATCTAAAGCGCTGCCGTCCGGGGTGAGCTTAGTCGCGAAGGCATCTTCGGTGCCGCCCAGTGAGTTGTCATAGGGAGTAGCGGAAAGATTAAAATCGGACGAGACCGTATTGCCGGTGACATAGGCACTGCCGTTGGCATCGACAGCGATATCTACCCCGACATCCTCGCTTGAGCCTCCTAAGTAGCTGCTGTAAATGAGTGAATCCCCCATGGGAGAAAGCTTGCAGATGAAGGCATCCTTAACCCCGGCGTTCACTGGTTGGAAAGCATCAACCATGGGAAAGTCAGTAGAACTGGTAACTCCAGATACATAGGCATTCCCGTTTGAGTCCACCGCAACACCATAACCGCGGTCGTCACCAGTGCTTCCCCCAAGGTAGGTACTAAAGAGAATGGAATCTCCTCCAGCAGAAACCTTGGTCACGAAAACGTCGTGGCCGGCCGGACTGCCGCCGTTATAAGTACTGTCGTACGCATTATTGATAGGAAAGTCGGAGGATACCAGGTAACCGGCCACATATACGTTGCCCCCTGTATCAAGAGCCACACTGCGGCCATAATCGTTGTCACTACCTCCCAGGTATGTGCTATATTCAAGGACTGGGTCGATTATCAAGGGAAGAGAGGGATCATACCCCCCCCTGAACTCGAATCCAAAGCTGTTGGGACTTGTCAGGCGGTATTCGCCTTGTACAGAGATACGTGTACCGCCGGTAAGTTGGAAAACCACCGGCTTCTTTTCTACTATCGGGCCAAAATCGGTTTCAATGACCAGCTCACCAGCCTTATTGACGGACAAAGAACTAATTCCATGATATCGAATCTGGATCAGGTTTGGGTCAGCTCCCGGCAACACAATAAAGTCATATTCAAGCTGTCGACTATTGCCACGGTATTTCAGATCAATCCCCGGGTAAATGTCCCGGTACACAATTTCTCTGTAGCTGGGAACATGTGTATACCATTTGTCCGGATTGTTCCCTATAAAATAGTTGTAGGTACAACTTACTCTTTCGCGAGCAGAAATCTCCGGATTGGCGCTGGCACTCACAAGTGAGACTTTGACAATCAAACATTCAACACTGTCAAGGAAAATTGGTAGACGATAACCAAACCTGGTCAACTCATCTTCAAATGAGGAATTTGTGAGGGGTCGAGTCAACTGATAATACACTACATTGTTTGAGAACCATATAGTAGCGCTACCAGCATCAGCACGAAATAATACCTCGTCAGCGAACTGACCTTTGTTCACCGTGAAAATCAACGGAAAGCTAAGGCTTTTCAAGCCTCGACTTAACTCCTCCGGGTTTTCTTGAAAAGAGAGCAATCCCTCTTCAGCCCGTGTTGACAAATTACGCGATAAAGAAAGATCGGATGTTATTGAAAGAAAAAGTCCCACTGCAATCAGATAAGTTACCCTGTACTTCACTTCAGACTCCGGAAGCTGTACTTACGATATGTATCAGTAATCCCTCAGGACAATTAACAAATTAAATCTTAACTGCTACTTTGTCAAGTGCAGAATATCCCACATAATTACGCACCACGTTATTTTATCTCGACACGAAGGTGGGAAAACCTTATGCAACACAAGAAAAAAGGATTTCTCATGAACGCAATCGATCTCTGGGTCAGCTACCTGTACTCGACTAAATTCATTTTAACAACAGCGTCACTTGAACTTTGGCTTGCCTGTATCAAAAACTCAACAACCATTACTTTCCCGACCATTGAGCCTGGAGGTAAAAGTTAGGAGCAGATGAGGTCAGGACCGGCGCGGAACAGGTAGTCAACCAAATATGTCAGGTCGGCCACGTTGGGAACGCCACCCGATCCGTCCACATCCGCTGCCTCCATCACCGGCGGCGGCGGACCACCCCTGTACAGATAGTCAACCAAATAGGTCAAATCAGCAATATTCGGCCCCTCACCATCGCCATTGACATCACCGCAAAGGTATGGCTGTTCACTTGTCACTGTCAGCTCGGCTGGCACCGTCCACGGGTTGTCGGCACTATCGGGATCGTTGCTGACAATTACAAGGCTGTCATGGTACACCCCTGTGTCTAACTCCGCGGCGCTAAACGTACACACAATCGTGTCCGACTCGCCAGCCGCCAGATCACCGGAGTAGGTACTCAACGTCAACCACTGCTGAGGCTGGGTGAATAAAACAGCCAAACTGTCGCGCCAAGACGACTTCTGGTAGGCTGCCTTCAAGCCCTCCGAGCCGCTCTTCTGGAAATATCCTGACCCGTCGTCAGACCCACCGGCGTCTTTCTCACTATTGTCGTTGTCAAACCCTTCGGGATACTTACTACGCGCCAGTTCCTCCTCCCCCACCTGAAGCAGCTCCCCATAACGAGCCGTCGGAGAGCCGCTTTCACTTACCAGCGGTACCACCTCGATACTGTAACTAAGACTGCCCTGACCAGCATTGTTGATAATCAACTCATCGGTGGTCGAATCTCCCACCACCAATGTATGAGCAAATGACACCGGCGACACTACAATAGCCGGAGCATAGTCGAGTCGAACATCGTCCACAAACCAGTCATCAAAAGCCTCTCCGGAACCGGTCGAGCGCATCCGCAGTTGGAAACTGTTGTGTAGTGCATCAGAAGGTAACCCCCATGTCACCGACTCAAAATTCGTCATCGCCGGTTCACTACCCGGATGCTGATTGATTATCACCCATATACCCAAATTATTCTTGTATTCTACCCACAAATCTTCACCGACATCAGGTGGCTCGCCCCCACCTCCCCGCTGATAGAAATATGATAAAATCGCCCCACCCTCATCCGAAAGGTCGATAAGCTGCGTTACCACCGTGTCGCCGCCGCCATCAAGGTTTAACGAATATGGTGCCGAGGGCGGATTCAACCCCGCCGTGGACACCTCTGCACCCACGTTCATCATCCAACGAGCCGTAGACAATGAGTCGTCAGGAAATGGCTCAAACCAAGGTAACTCTCCCGGTGTACCAGCCGAAATCGACACCAACACTGTAAAGGCTGCTGCGCTTGGATCGTTTTGAGACACAGCATACACCTCAGCCGTGTCCACCTCGTTCAGCTCCGCCCCACCTGGAATGGCCACTTTCACAGTTACCTTCACTGAATCTGAGGCCGTCACTGAACCGGTCGCACTGATCGGGACCACCCCGCTTTCATCAAAGAAACTGACTGCCCATACCCCATTTGAATCGCTCAGATTGTAACTATCCTCGTACAGCCCCCGGTTGTGAATTGTCAGCTGGTACCAGGCGCTGTCCCCCGCCGGGCCATACTGACTGGCAAACGAAGGCGTGATGGCTACCTCGTAATCCGACGGCAGACCAACATAGACATCATCGACAAACCAGTCATCAAAAGCGCCAGTCGTGGCTGTGTTGCGCACCCGCAGCCGAAACCCCGAATGATAGGCATTACCCGGAAGGGCTGCCTCAACTTTCTCAAACTCCGTCATATCAGGATCAGCACCCAAGTGCTGTTGTAAAAGATTCCAGCCCCCTGTCGAGTCCAAATACTCCACAAATAAATCATCATTTGCTTCCGGCGGCTCCCCACCGCCTGTCTGCTGGTAAAAGTATCTGACAATCACATTCGAGGTATTCTCTAAATCGATCGCCTGCGACATGATCGTGTCGGCTCCAACCGGATTACCGTTGAAATTAGCGCTGTACGGCGCCGATGGCTCATTCAAGGCCATCTCATTAGCCGCAGCCCCGGAGATCAACACCCACTTGCCGACATCAATTGTGGTGGTCTGAAAGTTGTCCGTAAACGGTATCGTCAGCGGTTGGCCGGCCGACATCGTCTCTAAACAAGACGCCGCGAAGACACTCGGTTCGCCGGTCGAGCGCGCCTCCACCACCACCGAGTCAACATCGCCGTACACGCTCAGCGGCACAATCACCCGCACCGTGAACATAAAACTCTCATTACCCACCAGTGTCCCCGTCGACGACACCGGTACCGTCTGCGTCTCATCCCACAAACTGGTCGACCAACTGTTACCCGAATAAGTTAGAGTATAATCATCGGCATACACACCGACATTGGTCACCGTCAGCGTGTACCAGACGGTATCATCGACCGCTCCAGTCGCCGAATCAAGCCCCGGCTCCAGCGTGACATCGTAGTCGATGACCCGAAAGGTGTAGGTATCGGTGGAGTCGGTCTCGCCCGCTGCATTCTGCGCGTACAGGTAGTAGTTGATCACCGTCCCCGGCGACTGGGCCGGAATGAACCCGTGGAACTCATCCTGTCCGCCGGTGGGCGTCAGCGTATCCTCATACCACGTCGAGGCTATCTCAAAGTATACTAACAGCGAATCGGCCACCAGCGTCGTATCTGACGTGATCGTACACACTACCTCGTAGTCGTTCGCCGTGTCCCGCGTATCCTCCAACGGCACGTGCGTGATAGTAACGCCACAGGGATAGTTCTGCACCAACAAAAGGCTGTTATAAATGTTTAACCTACCGTCGCTCACGGTCACATCATGCAGAGATGAAATCGAATCGACTCCATCCATGATAAACTGTTTCATAATCAAGGCCACCGCTGCTGGATCAGTCCTATATTGAAGGATTAAGCTGGGGCAGGCAGCACCATACAGCAGGGCCACGGCGCCAGCCACATGGGGCGTGGCCATTGACGTCCCGGTCATGTAGCCATAGCTATTACCAGGAGTCGTGGAATAAATGCTGGTTCCGGGAGCACCCAAGTCAATAGTAGTAGCACCATAAGCTGCACTGCTGTTTTTCAAGTCATCATCAGTCGTATTGGTCACCGAAAGCAAAAAGTCGCTCGCGCAGGCAGTGGGAACATCACCGTAGATATCGATATCTATATTGATATTAGCAGTTGCCGCAGCGCTCAAAATCCCGATATATCCCATAGAGTCGTACATGGCGCACCAAATAGGGAAATCATCCGGATCACCATAATCAACTCCGAAGGAAGAGTTGGTAGAAACGACAAATGCTCCTCTGGCACCGTTGGTTTCGTTATACTTGCTTCTCAACTCGACCACATATCCGTAAGCTTCCACCACGATAGATTCAGTGCCCGACGAACCGGCAATAGGCATAACCTTAGCGCCCCAGTTGACTCCGCTGACGCCAGTGGCATTGTTCCCGATGGCAGCAGAAATACCGGCTACGTGGGTTCCATGACTGCTGCTGGGAATATTGCCGGTGCTGTTATAGGCATTCCAACCATCATAGTCGTCAACATAGCCATTCGTGTCATCATCGATTCCGTTGCCTGGAATCTCATAAATGTTCTTCCAAAAACTTAAGTCCAGATGATTCAAGTCACATCCACCATCGATTATAGCGACGACAATTTCATCTCCTAACACCGTGGTTCCGCCGGTGGTGATGTCCCAGGCCTCCGGAGCATCAATATCAGCGTCGGGCGTACCTCCGCTCTGGCCGGTGTTATTCAGACTCCACTGAAGGTTGAAGTGGGTATCATTGGGAAAGGTGGAACGCTGCTTCACGTAGTGATTAAACTGGGCGAGGTTAACATCGCCGTGGCTACGCACCTCGGCCAATAACAACGAGTGGTCATCGGCTTTCATACCCTCGGGATCGTACTCAAAAAGCCAGATATTCATGCGCCTGGACAACAGCTTTTTGGGCTTGAGATTGAAAGCAGAAAAAACATTGACAAGGGATGCGCTACTTGAGCCGGGAGACAACTGAATAATCAGCTCGCCCTCTTTGAAGGGAGGTTCCTCAGGATGACCTCCCTTAAGGTCCTGGCTGAAGGCGGAAAGGCCAAACAACACTAAAACAGTGGCGGTCGCCGCAACAATAGTGTTTAAAACTTTCAGGGAAACTCGTCGACAATTCATTCTATACCTCTAAGCTATGCTTGTGAACATTCGCATTTTCTTTCGTTCACGGTTAATGAAGGAGTGAAATCGGCCACAGCGAAACCGCGAATGCGTACCGAACTACTCCATTCCGAGATGTATGTTTTTAATATAGCTTATTCAGCTTATTTGTCAACCAGAACCTAACTGAGGTATCTGTTACAGAAGAAGACTACTGATCTTTTTCCTCCGTGTCGTCAGATTCAGGGGGCTCCTCCTTTTTAGAGATATCCTCAACGGGAGTCTCTTCAGTCGGCATCTCGGGTTGTGGTGCCTTACCAGGCTGAGCAGCTTCAACAGGACCACTGGTACCGGGCTTATCATCTACAACAGCTTCTCCACCAGAAATTCCTTCGTCTTTTGGAAGCTGTTCCAAGGAGGCTTCAGCCGGTGGGACTTCAGCCTGAGGCGTTACGCTTGCAGAAGCCGGGCTAGCCGGCGACTCCCCTGACAGGTGGGCCTCAGGCGCCTTGGTATCAGCCTTGGCAGCAATGCCAGCTTCCTGTTTCAGGTCCTCCGGTACGGCTTGAGCCATTGCCTTAGTGGTCGTCACCGGGTATTTAGCCAGAAATTGTTCAAGTTCCACTCTTTCCCGTTTCTTATAGAAGGCTGAAACTGACAACACTATCTTGTGCTGGTTGCGTTCAAACTCAATCACCTGAAGTGGAAGCTGGTCTCCCTCGTTGAAAATCTCCATGGGATCAGTCAGACCCTTGTGGCCAAGCTGCGCCGACGGCACAAAACCTTCAATGCCACCGTCAAGATCCACCACTACCCCACGATCCAGCACCTTGGTAATGGTACCCAGGCACTCCGAGCCGACAGCAAACCTCTTGGCAAGTTCCGGCCAGGGGTCTTCCTGAAGCTGTTTGTACCCAAGTGAAATGCGACGGTTTTCATGGTCGACCTTGAGGATCTTGACCTCAACCTTATCCCCCTTCTTCATGATCTCAGATGGATGTTGCACCCTCCTGGTCCATGACATGTCAGAGATGTGCACGAGACCATCGATACCCTCCTCCAGCTCTATGAAGGCGCCAAAGGCAGTCAGGTTTCGTACCTTGCCAGATACGACCTTGCCGCTGGGATAATTCTGCTCGATGGTGAGCCACGGGTCAGGTTCCATCTGCTTGATACCCAATGAAATCTTTTCGTTTTCTTTATCCACCGAAAGAACCACCGCTTCGACCTTGTCATTGACGTTCATGATCTTTGAGGGGTGCTTGATATGCTGAGTCCACGACATCTCTGAGATATGGATAAGACCCTCGACACCTTTCTCCAGTTCCACAAAGGCGCCATAGTCGGTAATCGACACGACTCGACCGGTTACCTTCTTGCCGAGAGGATACTTCTGCTCAATGTTCTCCCAGGGATAGGGTGTCATTTGCTTCAAGCCAAGCGAAATACGGGACGTCTTTTCATCGAAATCTAAAATCTTGACGTCAATATTCTGTCCCAGCGAGACCACCTCGGAAGGATGCCGGATTCGCCCCCAGGACATGTCGGTAATATGGAGAAGTCCATCAACGCCGCCAAGATCAATAAAGACACCGAAGTCAGTGACATTTTTGACAATTCCCTGACGGATTTGCCCGACCGAAATCTCGCTGAGGAGAGATTCACGCATCTTCTCCCGCTCATTTTCGAGCACCATCCGACGCGAGACAACAATGTTGCGGCGGCTCTTGTTTAACTTAATTATCTTAATCTCCATCGGTTCACCAATGAGGGCATCAAAATCAGGCACCTGTCGGAGCGCCACTTGTGAACCAGGGAGAAAAGCATCAACACCCATAATGTCAACTACCAACCCACCCTTGATGCGCCGCACGACACGTCCTTCGGTCGTGCTACCGTCATCGTGTATCTCACGTATCTTCTCCCAGACCCGCATGAAATCGGCCTTCTGTTTGGAAAGAATCAATTGGCCGTTCTTGTCCTCAATTTCCTCTAAGTAGACTTCGATGGTGTCCCTGACTTTAATGTTCAACGGCATAGGAAATTCATCGATAGGGATAATACCCTCCGATTTGAACCCCACATCCACAAGAACATCATTGCGAGTCACGCCGATTACCCGACCCGTAAGGACCTCCCCTTCCTTGATGTCTTTGATGGTAGAGTCGTACATCTCAACCATCGCTTGATATTCCTCGGGTTCATACATGACACCCGCGACGTCGGTGATGCGCACTTTTTGTACCTCGATCGGTTCCGGCTCGACAGGCTGGACTACCCGGGTTTGTGCCTTCTGGGCAACTCGTTTGTGGCGAGAGGTGACTATTCTCTCTGTTTGTGTTTTTCCCTCAGCGACTGCCGCATCAGCACCGGCATAAACCTTATCACCTTTTACGATTTTGGTTTTGACTTTTTTGATTTTTCTTGCGGAAGTGGCTTTCCGCTTGGACGTTTTTGCTGATGAAGTTGAACTGACCGTAGCTTTGGCTTCTGCCATTTACTTAGTAGAACCTCCTTACTCTTTATCCAATGGCTTTGGATTTTTCCCGATCAGGGAAACCATCAGATGTTCTATTTCTTAACACCAAGGTGTTCAGACAGTAGTTTTCCTATATAACAAATGCCCTCAGATTTTCAAGCGTTTTTTTCTCTTTTTCTTATTTTCGGTATGATTATTCTCTTCCTTAGGGAGGTTGTCCTTTTCTTGTGTGAATTCTTTCAATCGAGCGATACGCTTCATGACTGCCTGAGCGACTTTAATGTAGCCTTCCTTATCGTTTGAAAACGAAGTCACCCAAGTGGACGAAAACGGTTTGCCGAATGTCACACTCAACCGCTGCCGACCCCGAATACATTTGCTAAGTCTATTAGCACCATGAACATAGCAGGGAATAATACTACTTTCGGTCTCTCGGGCTATCACTCCAACACCAGCCTTGGGGGCCAGAAAGGCATCTCCTTTCGAGCGCGTGCCCTCAGGAAAAATGGTAAGACCATACCCTTTATTAATCGCATCCACGGCCATTCCGAGAGCCTGGCGGTCAATAGCTGCCCGTCTAACCGGAAGGGCGTTGACTCGTCGCAGCACCTCACCAAACAGCTTGTGATTGAAAAGTTCTTTTTTAGCGAAAAAGTACACCTGACGCGTGGACCAGCTCCCAACAAGTAGGGGATCAAAGTAGGAAGTGTGATTGGCAGCTAAGATAAAACCCCCGGTTTTGGGTATGTTTTCCTTCCCTGACACCTTAATCCTGAACACGATCTTGCTGATTATGCGAGTTAGCAGCCACCCGCTATAATAAAGAATCTTCATGGTTACTTGACAGCGGCCCGCACCAGAAAAAGAATACGGTCAACCTGTTGCTCAACGGTAAGATTGGTAGTGTCGACCAGGAATGCGCCGCTCGCCTTGATTAGTGGAGAGTGAGTTCTTTGGGAGTCATACTCATCCCGCCGTCTGATTTCGTTCTCTTGCTCCTCGAGGCTGGTCTTGACCCCCATTCTGGCCAGATCCTGCAGCCGCCGCCGGGCTCGTTCGGTGACGGATGCATCCAGATATATTTTGACATCGGCCTCGGGAAATACGACGGTCGTGGTATCTCTCCCTTCCGCCACAAGAGACCCGCCTTTACCTATTTGCCGTTGTTTGTCCACTATTACCTCACGAACCTCTCTGTGAGCCGACACCTCGGAAACATGATGAGTAACATCAGGACTGCGAATCTGAGTCGTGACGTCCACGCCATTCATGAGGACATGGTTGGCACCGTCACGGTTTTCAAATTCGATGTGAAGTCGCTGGGCTGCCTCAGTCAGTTTTGAACTATCAGATGGAGAAATGTCATTTTGGAGTGCAAAATATGTCAGCAGTCGATACATGGCCCCTGTGTCAAGGTAACGATATCCCAACCGCTGAGCGACGAGTTTGGCCGTGGTAGATTTCCCCGCCCCCGCCGGCCCGTCGATAGCTATTATTCTACCTTGAATCTTGGTCGATTTTTGTCTGACATCAGCCATCCGATGAATTCTAAGGCATACTATGCAAAAAGCATCTATATAATACTGGCTACTCGAGCGCCGTTGAATCCATTGGTGTCAGTTCTGATGGTGGGACACTGAACCACTTGAGGTGAATCTCACGAAAGCGACCGCTACTTTTAATAGCGTCCAGGGCCCTGTTGATATCATCCAATAGCTTTTGCTCATCCTTGCAAACAGCCATCCCGTAGTACTCGGTGGATAGAATCTCGCCGACAATCTTGGCGGTGCCAAGCTCTTTGATATATGCCTTCGTCGTGGGGAAATCATTTAGGACCACATCCAGGTTCCCCTTAGCCATACCAGCAAAAGCCGCTCCAATGTTGTCAAAGGAATAGACATGAAGCCCTTCCATTTTCTTGGCCATCAATTCCGCGGTCGTTCCAAGCTGGACACCGACTTTCTTACCCTTCAGATCTGCGGCACCTCTGATAGTGGTATCTTCAAGCGGTACGGCTATAGACTGTCCGGCAATATAATAAGGGTCGCTGAAGTCGACAATCGCTCGCCGTTGAGGGGTAATAGTCAGGGCTGAGATCACGATATCATACTTCTTGTTGGCCAGGTCAGTA
>Ga0315551_10002488_pt1 | contig 13405 bp, 12 predicted proteins | sample SalMarSW160290MG_FD_203678 | JGI IMG/M metagenome (GOLD analysis project Ga0315551, IMG submission 203678) | Salt marsh sediment microbial communities from the Plum Island Ecosystem LTER, Massachusetts, United States - Salt Marsh Sediment SW1602-90 ... | reverse complement strand
TCCAAGAGCACCAGTCCGGCTGAAAACAAAACCGAAACCGCCAAGAGCGCCGCGGAAGAGGTGGACAGCCCTTCGAATCCGCAAGACCCGGACCGTTCTTGAGACAGGCCGGGAGAGTCGGGTCGGGAGAGTCGGGCAGGGCCGAGCCTGGCCGGGGGAGACCAGCCCTGGGCTGAGCAGGACTCAGAGGGACTTGGGCCGCGTCTCCCGCATCCGCTCCTCGTGTTCTTTCAGGGCATTGGTGATCAGAAGCTCCTCGTAGGCAATTGAATAGCCTTCCCTCAGCGCATCGTCTCCATCGACCCGGGCCAGTTGGCTTCCCACGGCCAGCAGCAGCGCCTGGGCTTCAGCCAGTCTGTTCCGGGACATGTAGTATCGGCTGAGAATCAGCTCGGCCTGACTGCGCTCACGCGAAGTTTCGGCTTCCCGGATCGAGCCGATGAGCAGTCCTTCGGCAACGGTATCGTTGCCGGGGTTCCCATCGAAGATGTAAAAGCGCGCGAGTCTGTCCGCACGGTTTTCCTCGATGAGTGCGGATTCTCTGCTCTGCGAATACAGATCCGTCAGCGCGATCAATTGATCCTCCACGATCACGTAGGAGCGTTTGTAGGTTTTGGCTACATTCTCCACCCCGACATAGATCGTCCTGCCCTCCCGGTCCGTGTTGGTGGCCAGCAGAACGCTGCGCCGATCGCCTATCCGAATCAACTGGAGGGATACCACCAAAGATCCCTCTTGCGAGAAGTTGTCGAAGATCAGATTTACCGGTGTCTGGAAATCCAAATTGTACAGCACGCCGGCGAGAATCCTGATCTTATCCTCTAAAGCGAAGATTTTGTGCAGGCCGAAACGCTGAAAGATATCGGCATACAAATAGTGGATGAGGAAGTACTCGTTCAGCTGCAGCCAGTTTTCGTGATTGTGCCGCCCCTCTTTGAGGATTCTGTAACCCGGGGAGGGATTCGGCTGCTGCTCCGACCCCGCCACCCCATCGGAGCGGGGTTCCGGCTGTTCCGAAGTCTCGACCGATGCCGACTCGGCAGGCGTCGGCTCGGCCGGCGGGGGAGTCGAGGAGGCGCAGGCGAGAAAACTCAATGCGAGTACCAGGAGAAGCAGGTGCTTCATACGTTACTATGAAGGCAGGAGGTGTTTTTGGTCAAGAAAGAGACGATCTGTTTTCGGCAAAGGGCGCGGCCTGGTTCAGGGAATCGATCCGTTCCTGCTCCATGCGGTTGATCTCGCCGATATGCCGGGCCATGATGCGGGCCAGATTCGGATCGTAGAAACGATGCAGGCTCCAGTTGGCGATGGCCTGGAAGCCCCGGCGCACTTTGTGGTAAGAACCGATTCCCGGGTCGAAGCGCCGCACACCGTTGGCAATGGCCCACTCGATTGGACTGTAGTAGCAGGCGTTGAAGTGCAGGCTGTCATAATGACCGGCGCTTCCCCAGTAACGGCCGTAGATCTGTTCACCTTTGCGCAGCAGAAAGGACATTCCTACGGGATCTACATCTTTTTCCCGATCGTAGGCCCCCAGGAGCAGTATTCGGTGACGGTAGTCGTCGAACAGTCCGGTGAAGAATTCCCGGTTCAGATACTTGGCCGCCCAGGGGCCGAACTGCGCGTTTTTGCGCTCATAGAAGCCGTACATCTTTTCCAAAAGTTCGATGGTAATCTGCTCCTCGCTGAAGGGTCGTATGCTGAGATTTTGCTCGGAGAGTTTTTTGCGCTCCCGGCGGATGTTGCGGCGCTGGTTCTTGTCGAAGCTCCAGAGGTAGTCCTCGAAGCTGGTGAATCCGGGATTTTCCCACAGATAACTCTGATGCTTCCAGGCGACGAATCCCAGGTTCTCCATCACCGTCAACCACTGCGGGTCTACGTAGTTGAAGCTCAAGCCCGCCATGTTGTTCTGACGGCACAGACCGTCGATGGCTTCGACCATGGCCGCGGAGAGCAGTTCTTCCTCCTCGCCGGGCGCGACGAGGAATCTGTACCCGGAAACGGGAGTAGCCGGGCTCATTCCCACCATCTTGGGATAGTAGGGAATTTCCAGGCGGCCGGCCACGTCCGCCCAGATGTAGTCCCACACGAACTCTCCCTCGCTGTGCCCCTTGACGTACAGGGCAGCGGCCCCCACCAGTTCGGCGCCGCGCCACACGGTCAGGTGGATGGGCAGCCAGCCCGTTTCCGGGCGCATGCTCCCCGAGGCTTCCATCCGGTGCAGCCACTCCCACTCGAGGATCGGCGTGTCAAGGGCAAGCGCCAGAGCGTTCCAAGCCTCTTTAGGGACTTCGGAGATATCGCGAATCCATTCCAGGCGGTAGCGGTTATGCTTGTTTTCAGCCATCCTTCGACCCTTGCCCCGATATGCTCCGGCGCCGGCGGTTAGCTGCAGCGGCTTTCGATCCCGGGGACTAGGTCTAATATAAGAAAATCCGGCGCGGGAGAAAGCCTCTTTGTTGACCTATCCGTGAAAGGTCAACGTCACGCTGTGCCGCCTCACCTCGAGCTGCCGGCAATTCACTCCCGCTGCCCGGAACATCCGCCTGGAGGCTTTGACCGCGTCGGTCTCGGCGTATTTGTCGGACAGGTAGATCACCTCTGTAATTCCGGCCTGGATGATTACCTTGGCGCACTCATTGCAGGGAAACAGAGCCACGTACAGCCGGCAATCGTACAGGTCTGCAGAGATCTTGTTGATCACCGCGTTGAGTTCCGCATGGCAGATGTAGGGGTACTTGGTGTCCTGGAAATCCCCCTCCCGGTTCCAGGGAAACTCGTCGTCGGAACAACCGGTGGGAAAACCGTTGTAGCCGACCCCGACGATCTTGTTTTTCGGATTCACGATACAGGCGCCGACCTGTGTGTTGGGATCCTTGCTTCTTTGAGCTGAAAGCAGCGCCACCCCCATGAAGTACTCGTCCCAGCTGAGATAATCCTTTCTTTTCTTCATTTGCCCGTCCTTGCGTGTTTTCATCCTCATCCTCCCTTGTAAGGTTCAGGGCAGGCGGAGATTCAGTCCCCCACCCAGTTCGGCCGGATTGGCCAGTTTGGCATAGGCCGTCAGGATGCCTTCATGCACCCGGGGAGCGGGCGGTTTCCAGGCGGCAATTCGGCGGTTGATCTCCTGCTCAGAGACTGCCAAGTCGATTCTGCGTTTCGGGATGTCGATCTCGATCAGATCCCCCTCCTCGATTACGGCCAGAGGGCCCCCTTCGGCGGCCTCCGGGGAGACCTGGCAGATGTACGGTCCTTTGGCGAAGCCGGAGATGCGCCCGTCGGTGACCAGTGCACACTTGGTCTCCAAACCCAGAGCGTTGAGGAATCCGATCACCTTGAACACCTCATTGAATCCCGGTCCGCCCTTGGGCCCTTCGTGGCGCAGAACCAGCACATCTCCCGCCCGGATCTGCCGATCCCGCAGCGCAGACAGGGCCTGCTCCTGGCTGTCGAACACCCGAGCCGGTCCCCTGTGCCGGAACATCTCTCTGGGAATCACCGGGGTGCGGACTACAGCCGAGCGGGCCAGGGTGCCCCGGAGGATCACCAGGCTTTCCCGGGCGATCGGGCGTTCGACCGGGCGGATCACGTCGGAATCCCCGAGGTCGTTCACGCCTGCCAGGTTTTCTCCCACTGTTTTTCCGGTAACGGTAAGGGCATCCAGGGCCAGCTTGCTCTCGATCCGCTTCATTACCGTTTGAATGCCGCCGGCCTCTTCGAAGTCCTTCATCGTGTATGCTCCGCCGGGCACAACGTTGGTGATGCAGGGAACCTCATTGCTGTAGCGCTCGAACACGGCCAGATCGATCTCCTCCTCCCAGTGCATTTCATAAACCAATGCCAGAAGGTGAACGATGGCGTTGGTAGAACCCCCCAGGGCGTGCAGCACCTTGATGGCGTTGGCCACGGCCTGCCTGGTGATGATTTGCGAGGAGGTTATACCCCCGTGCACCAGATCGACGATCCGGCGTCCGGATTCTCTGGCCAGCCAGAGGCGCCGGGCGGAGGTCGCGGATGCGGTTGCCGCGCCGGGGAGGGTGAGGCCCAAGGCCTCGACCAAACCCTGCATGGTGTTGGCCGTTCCCAACAGAGCGCAGGAGCCCGCTCCGGGGCAGACTCGCTCTTCCATTTTTTCGATCTCCTCCACGGAGATCCTGGGATTTCCCACACCGAAGGCATAGCATTCATCGTCCAAAGTGCTCGTAACCGAGTCTTTGCCGTGGTAGTGACCGGAATCCATCGGCCCCCCGGGAACGAAGATCACCGGGACATCCAGGCGGCCTGCGGCCAGAAGATGGGCCGGCACGATTTTGTCGCAGGAGGAGACCATTACCAGGGCATCGAGCATGGAAATATGGGTGATCGCTTCCACCTCCGCGGCGATGATATCGCGGGTCGGAAGGTCGTAGCGCATTCCGTGTTCTCCCACCGCCATCGGGCACTGGGCGGCGCTGTTGAACTCGAAGGGCGTACCCCCGGCCTGCCAGATCCCCGCTTTCACGGCATCGGCGACGCCCCTCAGGTGCACATGCCCCGGCGAAGTCTCTCCCCAGGTATTGGCGACTCCGATGCGGGGCCGCCTCAGATCCTGGCTGTCATAGCCCATGGATTTCAGCAGACCCCGAGCCCTGGCGTTTTCGGGGAGCTGAAGAAAGGCGTTGTTTTCCTTGAATTGATTCATCGGTGTCCTCCTGTGTCCGCGTCACTATAGTAATGAAACTGTTGCCCTCTGATCAATTGAAGTGATCGCGATTGTTGCATATGATTTATTTGTGAAAGCCCTGGTACTGGAGGAGTACAAGCGTTTCGCCTACAAGGACGTGCCCGATCCCCGGGTCGACCCGGGGGAGGTTCTGATCGCCGTCAAAGCCTGCGGGATCTGCGGCAGCGATGTGCACGGCATGGACGGGTCCAGCGGGCGGCGGCAGCCGCCGATCATCATGGGCCACGAGGCGGCCGGCCTCATCGCCGAGGCGGGAGCGGGTGTGGAAGGCTGGGAGCCGGGTCAGCGGGTAACCTTTGATTCCACGATCTACTGCGGCGAGTGCTGGCACTGCCGCAGAGGACAGATCAATCTCTGCGACAACCGCCGGGTTCTCGGTGTATCCTGCGACGAGTACCGGCAGCACGGGGCATTCGCCGAGTACGTGGCCGTTCCGGCCCGCATTCTCTACGCTCTGCCCGAAGGGGTGAGCTTTGCCCAGGCCGCGATGGTGGAAGCCCTTTCCGTGGCGGTTCACGGGATCCGCAGAACGGCGTTGGATCTGAACGACTCCGCCCTGGTGGTGGGAGCGGGAAACATCGGACTCCTGGCCCTGCAGGTTCTCAAGACCGCTGGGTGCAGCCCGGTGATCGCGGCGGACATCGACTCTGCCAGGCTCGAGCTGGCCCGGAAGCTCGGAGCGGACCTGGTGATCAACTCCAAGGAACTGGAGGTGGGTCGGGAAGTGCGCCGGCACCTGGCCCGGGGGGTGGATGTGGCCGTGGAGGCGGTCGGGATCGGCGACTCGCTGAAGGATGCCGTGTCGGCTCTGCGCAAGGGGGGATCCCTGACCGTGATCGGAAATCTGGCTCCTGAAGTGATTTTCCCTGTGCAGGCGGTTGTGACCCGGGAGATCAATGTGAACGGTTCCTGCGCCTCCAGCGGGGAGTACCCGACCTGTTTGGAGCTCATCGGCCGCGGGGCCGTGGACGTCGACACACTGATCAGTGCAACCGCTCCACTGGCCGAGGGGGCCGCCTGGTTCCAGCGGCTCTACCGGGCCGAACGCGGACTGATGAAGGTGGTCCTGAGGCCGTAGCCCTTTGGGAGGATAGATGAAGAAACTGCGTACGGGGGTGATCGGCTGCGGAAAAGTCAGCCATACCCATGCCCGGGCACTCTCGGAATTTGAGGAATCCGAGCTCATCGCCGCCTACAGCCGCTCGGCGGATAAAGCCGAGGCTTTCGCCGGGCAGTACGGGGCAACAGGCTACACCGACCTGGATGAGATGCTCGGTGTGGTCGAAGCGGTTGTGGTCTGTACGCCCCATCCCTTCCACGCCGCACCGACGGTCAGAGCTCTGGAGGCGGGGGTACACGTGCTGGTGGAGAAGCCGCTGGCGGCCTCCCTGCAGGATTGCGACGCCATGATCGCCGCCGCGGTGAAAAGCCGCTGCAGGCTGGCAACCGTCAGTCAGCGCCGCTGGTACGCCCCGGTTCTGCGGGTGAAGCGGGCGATCCAGGAGGGGCGCATCGGCTCGCCCGTCCTCGGAATGGTGGCCATGCTGGGGTGGCGGGATGAGCCCTACTACCGCAGCGATCCCTGGCGGGGCAGCTGGGAGATGGAAGGGGGCGGGGTTCTGGTGAACCAGGCCCCGCATCAGCTCGATCTGCTGCTCTGGTTCATGGGCCCGATCGCCGAACTATACGGCTGTTGGGACAACCTCAATCATCCCTACATCGAGGTGGAGGATACGGCAATCGCCGTGGTTCGCTTTACCAGCGGAGCGCTGGGGAACATCGTGGTCTCCAACTCCCAGAAGCCTGGGCTGTACGGAAAAGTCCACGTGCACGGGAGCAGCGGAGCCTCGGTGGGCGTCCAGACCGACGGCGGGGCCATGTTCATAGCCGGGATGTCGCCGGTATTGGAACCCCCTGTGAATGATCTGTGGACCATTCCCGGAGAGGAACATCTGCTGGAGAGCTGGCGGCGGGAGGATACTGAGTTTTTCGGGACCATCGACGCGGCCAGCTACTATCACCGGCTGCAGATCCGGGATTTTCTCCGGGCGATCCTGGAAGACAGGCAGCCCCTGGTAACCGCCGAAGAGGGACGCGATACCGTGGAGCTGTTTACCGCCATCTACAGATCCAATCGGGACCGGCGTCCCGTTCGGTTTCCCCTGCAGCCGGAGCGTGGCAGGGAGGATTTCGACGGACGGCTCGCTTGATCCAACGGGGATATCGTCAACACGGATTGTCTTCGGCCGAGGGTTGTATTATACTTTAAATGAGAATATTCTCAAAAAGATATGCTCGTATACGGGCCGGTACCCTCCAGAAGGCTCGGGCGCAGTCTCGGGCTCAACAATATACCGTACAAGTATTGCAGCTACTCCTGCATATACTGCCACGTGGGTCGGACCACCAAGATGCAGGTGGAGCCGGCCGTGTTTTATCGACCCGAAGCGCTCCTGCGGGAGACAAAGGCCCGGATCGCGAAGGTGGCCACCGATAACCAGGCAATCGATTACATCAGCTTCGTTACCGACGGAGAGCCGACCCTGGACAAGAACCTTGGACCCCTGATCTCCATGCTCAAGCGGGACCTGCGCTACCCCGTGGCCGTGATCACCAACGGGTCTCTGCTTTGGCGGGAGGAGGTAGCCGAGGCTGTGAGCCTGGCGGACTGGGTATCGGTAAAGCTGGACAGTGTAGTTGAGTCGATCTGGCGGCGAATCAACAGGCCGGACCCTGGTCTGGAATTTCGGGAGGTTCTCGAGGGAATCCGGACCTTTGCCGCCAAGTATCGAGGTGAGCTGGTCAGCGAAACCATGCTGGTGGATCGAGAGAACACGAATGCCGGAGAGCTCGCATCACTGGCCGAGTATCTGAGCGGGCTTTCCCTGAAAACCGCCTACCTCTCCGTGCCGTCACAGCCGCCGGCGGAACCCGGCGTTCGCATTCCGGATGCGGAGCAGTTGAACCGAGCTGAGCGAGCCTTCGAGGCTGCCGGATTGAGCATGCAAACCCTCACCGACCACGAAGGGGACCGATCCATGACCGCAAGACCTACTACCGGGTAGTTTGAATTTCCTCCGTTGATTTGAAACCCCGACTGATTTGGAATAGAGTGTAGTCGGGGGAGGTTGACCCGAGTCGACTATGAAACAGCACTCTAATGATATCGAATCCCTGATCGACGAGGCAATCAGGAAGAACTGCTTTCCCGGTATTGTTACCCTGGTTTCCAAGCAGGGTTCTGTGGTATTGTCGCAGGCAAAGGGATCCCGCCAGCTCGATCCTCAAGAGGAGAGCATGACGGAGGACACGATTTTCGATCTGTCGGAAATAACCCAACCCCTGGCCACCGCCCTGTTGACGGTGATGATCATGGGTCGGGAGAAGATCGGAGTGGGGGAGACCATCGGGTATTTCTTGCCGGAGATCGTGCCGGAGAGCCGGGATATTACTTTGGGGCAGCTGCTGCTGCATACCGGTGGGTTACCGCCACGTGCGGAACTGTACAAGGAGTTTCCGGATTCCCGGAACATCGATTACAACCGGGCGGTTCAACTGCTGTTGGCCGTGAAGCCGCAAAACCCACCGGGAAAACAGGTGCTGTACAGCCAAACCGGATATCTGCTGCTGGGACAGTTCCTCAGGCGAGTGACGGGCGCCCGTGTGCAGGAGCTCTTTGCCCAGCTGGTAGCGGCTCCCTGCGGCCTGGCCGATACCTTTTTCAATCCTCCCGTCGTTCTCTGGGGGCGGGTTGCACCCACCGGGCGATGTCCCTGGCGAAAGCGCCGGATCCTCGGACAGGTGTACGATAAAGACTCCTACTGCCTGGGGGGCGAGGGAGGAAACGCCGGCTTGTTTGCCACGGCTCCGAGCGTGCTGCAGCTTCTGTCCCTATTTGAAAACGGCGGTGTGGCAAACGGATTCCGGCTGCTTTCGAAAAATCAAGTCAAACTGATGCGTACGTCTCTGACCAACGGCCTCAACGGCAGACGGTCCTTCGGTTTTTTCCTTCAGGATGAGGGTTCTCCCGTCGGTCCGCTTTTCAGTAGCGAGTCCTACGGACACACCGGAGATACGGGAACGAGCGTCTGGATAGAGCCTGCCGGTCAGCTGATGATCGTGATGCTCACCAATCGTGTCCACTTAGACGGGGAGCAAACACAATCCGCATTCGCTGATTTTCGAATGCAGCTCCATACGCTCGTTCACCGCCGCTGGGGTTGACGCACCCCGATCTGTAAAGGATAGTCCGCTGAGCGGAACGTTCCCTGGTCAGAGAGGGGGTGATAAAAATGTCGTCCCTTCAGATCGGGCCGCCCATCGTCCTTTCACTGAAGGGGGGGATGGGGGCTTTCGCCCCGGTTGTCCAAAGCGCTACAGTGATTTTAAGAATAGGTTCATCTTGGTGCCGCAAACCGGGCAGATCCCTTTTGCCTGGCGGCGACCCTGCTTGTTGGTGACGACCTGAGCGTCCTTCATCACGCGTTTCGCTTTGCACTTGACGCAGTAGGCTTCGTAGTCAGCCATGTATCCCTCCCTGAATTATGATGTTGCTCCAATTCTACCCCAACACGGCCGAATTATCAAACGTATTTTAACTTTGTTCTCGCCTCGATATACAGTGGTCCGTTGCCGGGTTTATCACAATGATACAATACCCTTTTTCGGTTACCCTCGCCCGGATTCAGACCCGGGGAGCTACGGAGGAGGAGATTACCCGTGCATTGCCCGGAGACGAGCTTCTCTCCAACCCCACGGTGTCCATGACCCGCGGGAATTCGGATCGGATATGCCGGGAGAGGCGAGCTTTGACCAGCTGCTCGGCATCCAGTATACTGTCAACCGCCGGGGGGCGGAGCGAATCAGCGCGGCGGAAGCTCTGCGCTGCTGCACCCTGGGAAGCGCCCATGCCGAGTTCCAGGAGCATCAGAAAGGCTCGAAGATAATTCTTAGAAGGAGGGGTTATGGCCTTTTACAAACGGGGGCAGTTGGCGGCGGAGGTCTTTGGCCGGGGGCGGCAGCGGGTTGCCGTTCACACCGACAACCTCATGATGGTGATCTTCGATTTCGAGGATGGACCGGCGGAGGCACCGGATCCCCTGCATTCCCATCCCCATGAACAGATCTCCTACATCGTCAGCGGGAAGGTGATCTACTTTATAGGCTCGGAGCAGCAAGCCATGGAAGCCGGGGACATGGTGACGATCCCCCCGAACGTACCCCACGCGATACAGGCGCTGACTCCGACCGTGCGGCTGGCCGATGCCTTTACTCCCGTGCGGGAAGATTTTCTCTCCTGATTTTCGTTCCGGCAATTGCGGGGCGAACAGGATCATCGAGGACCATCCAATCATGGACAAGAAGCTCAGACAAACGGTTGTCCTCGTCAGCACCTACTTCCTCGCCTACATCATGCTGGGGATGACCGGAGCAACCCTCGGTCCTTCCCTTCCCTATCTGGCCGGAAACGTAGGCACCTCACTGCGGGGGATCAGCTCGGTGTTCATTGCCCACCGGCTGGGGTATATGAGCGGTTCTTTCGGGGGGGGACGGCTGTACGACCGGGTTGCCGGCAACCGGTTGATGTTCGGGGTGTTGCTGGTCATGGCGGCCGGCATGATGGCGGTTCCCGTGGTCCCGATTCTGGGTCTGCTGGTCGCCGTCCTCTTTCTGCTGGGAGCGGCCGAGGGGACCTTGGATGTGGGCGGGAATATCCTCCTCGTATGGACCCGGCCGCCCAGGATAGGCTCGCTGATGAACGCCCTGCACCTGTTCTTCGGGCTCGGCGCCTTGATTACTCCCCTGATACTCGCGCAGATGATCAGGCGAACCGGGGGGATCCGCTGGGGATACTGGTTCATTGCGGTGCTGATCGTCCCGGTTGCCGTGATTCTGCTCCCGCAGAGAAGCCCGAAGCCGGTGCCGGCTCCGGCCTCCGGTGGTGCCCCGACCGGCCGTATCCTGCTGCCCCTGCTGTTTGCGGCCTTTTTCTTCCTCCACGTAGCCGTGGAAAGCTCCTACGGGGCTTGGATCTACACGTATTCTTTCACCAAGGAACTGGCCGACAAGGTATCGGCGGGCTACCTGACTTCCGTCTTTTGGGGAGCCTTAACCTTCGGACGGCTGGCCACGATCTTCCTGGCTCTCAAGGTGAACGCCAAAGCCCAGATAGGCGGCGGTGTGGTGGGGGCTCTGCTGAGCCTGCTGGTACTGCTGATCTGGCCTGACTCGGTGGCTGCGGTTTGGATCGCCACCTTTGCCTGCGGGCTCTCCCTGGCCGGGCTTTTTCCCGGAAGCATCACACTGGCCGGCGAGCACCTGCACATGACCGGCGGGGTCACCGGCTTCTTCCTGGTCGGCTCCTCCCTCGGTGCCATGGCCCTGCCCTGGCTGATCGGCCAGTTCTTCGAATCCGTCGGTCCCCGGGTGTTCCCGGCCTTCCTCACCGCCACCGTCGCGGGCGGCATCGTGCTGCTGGCGGTGATCCTGATCCTGCTTCGGCGTCGGAGCGCGACCGCAATTGCCGTCTGATTCTTTCGGGAGATTTTCTCGATGCTACCGGCGTACACAATCGAAAACCGGGCCTTGATTATCTGGACGATCAATGCAACGGTAGTAGTTGTATCTATGCGGTTTACCGGAGGCCAGTATCAACCCCTCTCTGAAAAGCAGGTGATCCGGGTCCACGAGGCCTCATGCACAATCCTGGAAGATGTCGGCTGCAGCTTCGAGGAGCAACTGCGCGAGACCGCGGACCTCCTCGCCAGGGCCGGGGCGCGGGTTGACAATGATCGGCGGAGAATCACCTTTCCCCGGGATCTGGTGACCGAACAGGCGCAGAAGGCGCCGCAGCGGGTGCTGTTGTGCGGGCGGGAGGCGCAGCACGATCTGGAGCTGGGCGGCGACCGGGTTCACATGGGTACCGGCGGCGCGGCCATCAAGATACTCGATCTGCAGAGCGGTGAGGTGCGGCCCAGCACCCTGAGGGATTTGTATCTGCTGGGACGGCTTGTCGATCGGCTGGAAAATATACATTTCTTCCTGCGTCCCTGCCTTCCTCTCGATATCCCGGAGCGGGACTACGATGAAAATATCTTCTACGCGTGCTTCCGCGCGACCGGCAAACACGTGATGGGAGGGGTCAACGACATCGAGGGTTTTCGGAAGGTCCTGAAGATGGCCAGCCTTCTGGCCGGAGGAGACCCGCAGCTCGCCGCCCGACCCTTTTTCTCCGTGATTACATCTTTCATGATCAGCCCTCTCAAGCTCAGCACGGTACCGGTGGGAATCATGCAGGAAGCCTGCCGCCACCGGATACCGGTGGCCCTGTCCAGCGCCCCGGCCGCCGGCTCCACCTCTCCCATTACCATGGCAGGGACCCTGGTCCAGTTGCATGCAGAGGAGCTGATCGGGATCGCGATCGCCCAGCTGACCAATCCTGGAGCACCGGTACTGTACGGCGGTATCCCCGGGGCGGCCAACCTCCGGACCATGGGATACATAGGCGGAGCGGTGGAGTGTGCGATGATGAACGCCGCCGTCCACCAACTTGCCAGGTACATCGGAGTGCCGAACTACAACTCCTCCGGCCTTACGGACTCGAAAGTCCCGGACGTTCAGGCCGGTTGGGAGAAGGCTATCAGCTCAGCCCTGACGGCGATGGCCGGTTCGAACTTCGTGCATCACGCGGCGGGGATGCTCGAATCGATGCTCGCAGTTTCCTACGAACAGTTCGTGATCGACGACGAGATCCTCGGCATGTGCTACAGAATCCTCGACGGAATAGAGGTGGACGGTGACCAACTCGCCCTGCAGGCCATCGCTGAGGTCGGTGCAGGGGGTACCTATATGATGTGCGACCACACCCTGAAGCATATGCATACAGCCTTCTTCGAAGGTAACGGCGTCAGTGATCGAAGCATCCGCGATGTTTGGCAAAAGGAGGGAGGCGCGGATGCGCGCGAGCGTGCTCGGAAGATTGCCCGCTCGCTGATCGAGGGAAATCAAAAGGTGTATATGGCGCGAAAAGACGATCAGGCGCTCAGGAAGAGCTACCATATCCTCCTGAACGAAGATCTCTAGGCAAGGCTCAGTTCGATGTGCGGTATCGTAGGCTACTTCGGCGACAGGGCAAACGGCCTGTGCCGTGTCCTGGGCGCCATGGCCTCCATTCTCTATCGGGCTCCCGACAGCACCGGTATAGCCTGGTTCGGCGACCAGGCAGAGCCCATCCGCATCAGGAAAACAGTCGGAGCGCTCTCCCGATTCGTGGAAACCCAGCTCAGTGAGGAAACCCATCCGGGAGAAGCGGAAATACTCGTTTCCCTCTTAACGGAAGCGAAAGCCACAGTCGACCCTGGGGAGCTGCAGAAAGCCCTGCTTCGCTGGCAGGGTCTGGCCAAGGTTGCGGGCGAAGGGCCGGAGCAGGCTGCCGGCCTCGATCTGCTCGAAGAGGGGGGAACCTTGAGCGGATCGATCGTTCCTGGAATCTGCGGAACCGCCGGGTTGCGGAAAACCTATTCGATCGAATCCACAGAGGACCTCAGCCGTCTCATCAGCGACGGGCTCGAAAAATATGACTTGCCACCAATGGTGGTCCGGTCTCTGCTGAGGGCAGCGGTTCTGCGAACCCTTCGAAGCGGTGAAAGCGGGAGAAGCGGGATCTCCGGCAGCTATCAGGGG
>Ga0315551_10002485_pt1 | contig 13417 bp, 10 predicted proteins | sample SalMarSW160290MG_FD_203678 | JGI IMG/M metagenome (GOLD analysis project Ga0315551, IMG submission 203678) | Salt marsh sediment microbial communities from the Plum Island Ecosystem LTER, Massachusetts, United States - Salt Marsh Sediment SW1602-90 ... | reverse complement strand
ATTTGAGAATTGGAGACCGAAAAAGCCAGGATTTCCGGTAAGCCTTAATTAAGGAAAGAACCAGCTTCTTCATTTACTTTATTAGCTCCGCTTCAATAAAAAGTCTCTTAACTTCTTTTTTGATTTCTTCAAGGCTGATGTCAATAATTTTTTTCTTGGCTAAGAAAACCACATCAAAACCAGGTTTTATCTTAGAAGATAGGCTAAGAACAGCTTCAGTCAATAATCTTTTTGCCCGATTTCTCTTGACCGCTTTTTTATGAACTTTAGTAGAGATAATAAAACCAAAACGCGAAGGTTGGGTTTTTAAAACCTGAGGGCTAATTAACAAACCAAAAAGACCCCCTTGAACAAGAATACTTCTGTTTTTAACTCTCCTTAACTCGGTTCTTAAGGGAAGTCTGTATTGTTTGGGTAACATTCTAAACGGTTAATCGCTTGCGCCCGATAGTCCTTCGTCTTTTAATAACTTTTCTTCCATCCGAAGTCTGCATCCGCTTGCGGAAGCCATGAGTTCTCCCTCTTTTTTTCTTTTTTGGTTGGTAGGTTCGTTTTGGCATGCTCTTAGGATACTAGGAAGTAAGAAAAAAAACAAGGCTAAAAAAAACGAGAGCCATGGTCTGAGATCAATATTTTGATCTTTAGCCAAACCATGGCTTTGTTTGATAATTTATTTTCCTTTCAACAATCATCTGTCAGACTGTTTTGATTTCTTTTCAGCAGACGAGCAAAAACAGCCACCTCCAAACAAAGCCCAAGGATAACTCCCAGGGGCACACCCACAAAAACGCCAGCCAATGCAACAAAGTTGCCGCTGTCAAAAAAATAAGCGGCGCTGATTATGAAAATAAGATAGCCAACCAAGGCATAGAGTAAACCGGTCACGTACAAAACCTTTGATACTGGCCGACCTGAGGGAGGACTGAAATTGTAACTATTCAAAGAGATGGCAATTGAGGCGACTACCGTCATCACCACCAGCCAACTAAAAAACACCATTGCCTGCCTCCTTTTTCTTTTTACTGAGATTCCTCAAATGCCAAATTCCAGGAGAAATTCCTAACCCAGCTCCGAAGACCAAACAAGCTGCAAACCAAACCTGTTGAATCAACGAAACGGTTAAGGTACCAATCCAATAAGAAAGGAACAAAATAGCAGCGGCGCCGAGAACCAAACCCACTAATAACTCGACAGTCTTCCTTTCGCTCTCAAGCTGTTTTCTCGACATTTCTTCTCCTTTTTCCAACAAATTCTTGATGAAAGAAAATAGGCATGTCAAAGTTCCAATAGTCTTTATTGAAAGCGTTTTTCAAAAAGACCAGAATTTCCTAACTTTTTTATAACAAAAAAAACTTTTTCTTCAACTTTTATTATTTTTGCTTCTTGACAACTTGTGGATAAGTTGTTTAAATTGATTTACTTCTGCCCCGTTGTTATCCGCTTTAAATATGGACAAAGATAAACTCTGGCGAACCGTTCTGGAAAACTTAAAACTGACTCTCTCTTCTGCCAATTTTGCCACTTGGTTTCCCCAAACCTTTATTAATAAAATTAAAGAGGTTGACGAAAAACACCAGATTATTGAAATTGCTTCACCTTCAACCTTTGTCGGCAGTACTATTGAAAACCGCTATTATGGCTTAATTAAGGAAGCCCTCGATAAAACCACGAAAAAGAAAAATGATTTAACTTTTGTCGTTAAACAAGTAAAAGAAAGCGCAAGAGTAAAAGAGCGGGAAGGTAAAAAGGGCCCTCTTTTTGAAAAGGCAAAACCGGAAAAATCAGCAACCGAGGAAGCGATTATTCGGGCTGGTCTAAGACCTGATTTTAACTTTGAAACTTTTGCGGTCAACGCTACCAACCAAATGGCTCATGCGGCTGCCAACGCGGTCGCCGATTCCCCCGGTAAATCTTACAACCCTCTTTTCCTTTATGGCGGAGTGGGGGTGGGCAAAACCCACCTGATGCAAGCAGTTGGGGCGGCGATTTTAGCTCGCCGTCCGAGAGTTAACATTATTTATTGTATGGGAGAGGAGTTTACTACCGAGATTGTAGATGCTATTCGTAAAAAATCCACCAAACAGTTCAAAGATAAATATCGCTCGGCTCGGGTTTTTTTGATTGACGATATTCAGTTCATCGCCGGTAAAACCGCGGTCCAAGAAGAGTTTTTCCACACTTTTAATGCTATTTGGCGAGCTGGAGGGCAAATTGTTCTAACTTCTGACCGTCGCCCTGATGAAATCAATAAGCTTGAAGACCGGCTCCGCTCCAGATTTGAGGGCGGTTTAGCTATTGACATCCAAGACCCGGATTTTGAATTAAGAACAGCCATTGTTTTAATCAAAGCCCAACAGCGAAGGATAAAGTTACCGATGGATATTGCCCAATTAATTGCCAGCAACATCACCTCCACCCGAAGATTGGAAGGCTTCCTTGTCCGCCTGATTTCCGAAACCAAAACTAAAAATGAACCCCTAACCCCTGAATTAACTTCGGCTCTTTTGGGAACAACCAATACCGGGTCAATTCCTAAAAGACTGGTCAAGCCCAAAGAATTTCTGGGAGCGGTGGCTAATTTTTACCACTTTAAAAACAAGGAACTTCTTGGACCAAGAAGACCAAAAAAGTTAGCTCACGCTCGACAAGTGCTGATGTATCTCTTAAGAACCGAACTAAAAATGCCTTTATTAGACATTGGTCAATTCCTAGGTAATCGCGACCACACGACTGTTATGTACGGGGTGGATAAAATCACCAACCTCCTGCCTGAGTCCGAGGATTTGCGAGTGGAAATCGCGGGGATAAAACGAAAGCTTTATGGATAAAAGATTTTAATTATCAACTTATCCACGAAAGAGTGAAAATTATTAACAGCTTTTTGAACAAGAATAAAAACCGAAAACTAAATAGACAAAAGAAGAATTACCCACTTATCAACAGAAACAACAACAACAACAAGTTAAATACATAATAATCTACTATTGAGGTTTTAAGCTAAAAAGGGTAAAATCAGGATAAACCAATAAGAACCATGCGCTTCGCGCAGGACCTTGTTTCTCGCTAGCGCTCGAATTAAGAATCTTGTTTCTCGTAAATTCGAAATAAGCAAAGCTTGTTTCTCATAAATTCGAAATGAAACTATCTGTTCTTCAAGAAAATCTTGCCCGAGGATTAGCCACTGTTAGTCGTTCTGTCGCTAGTCGAGCTCAGTTACCGGTTTTAAGTAACATTCTTTTAACAACTGACCAGGGAAGATTGAAACTCTCGGCAACTAATTTAGAAACAGGGATCAATCATTGGCTTGGTGCCAAAGTAGAAAAAGAAGGTGCCATTTCTATTCCCGCTAAAATTTTGGCTGAATCTGTGGCTTCTTTACCAACTGAGAAAGTTGAACTGGAAGCCAGAGAAAATAATTTATTAGTTAATTGCGGTCAGTATCAGGCTGAATTTAACGGTTTAGCGGCCACTGAGTTTCCAAAGATTCCTTCGGTCAAAGGTAAACCAGATCTTAGTTTTGCTTCTGATAGTTTGACTCGAGCGATCAATCAGGTCGCTTTTGCCGCCGCTCAAGATGAGGGTCGTCCGGTTTTAACTGGCGTCTTGTTATTAGTAAAAGGAAAGGATTTAATTCTAGCGGCCACTGATGGTTATCGTTTGAGTTTGAAAAAAATTCCCACTACTAAAGGGATTACTGAATCAAAAGAACTGAAAAAAGGGTTAATTATTCCTTCTCGAACTTTAACGGAATTAGCCAGAGCCACGGGTGAAAAAGAACAAGAGAAGAATATTGGCTTGACAATTACTGAAAGAGCTAACCAGGTAATTTTTTCCACTCCTGATACAGAAATTGTTTCTCGTTTGATTGAAGGCAAATATCCTGATTATGAAAAAATTATCCCTAATAAAGGTAAGACAAATTTAATGATTGATGTGGTTGAACTAATCAGAGCCGTAAGGGCGGCGGCCATTTTTGCCAGAGAAGCGGCTAATATCATTCGCTTTCAGATTGATAAAAAAGGATTAGAGATTACTGCTAATACTGCTCAAGTAGGACGTAATCGAGTCCGCTTAGAAGCCAAAGTTAAAGGTGTTGGCAGTAAAATTGCTTTTAACTCTCGTTATCTTCTTGACTTTCTTGGGACAATAGAGAGTGAGCAGATTAATCTAGAAATCTCTGGTTCTTTAAACCCTGGCGTTTTTACTGTCAAAGGCGACCAATCCTATCTTCACATCATCATGCCAGTCAGGGTTCAGGAGTGAAAAGCTTCTTTTTTACAGGTTCGAGACAAAATATTCTTCGGCGATGGCCGGAAGATAAAGAAAAACTTCTCCTGTTTTTTTGTTTTCTAACTGAACAACCCCAGAGATAAAAAAGACTGGTTGTATGTATTCCCCAGGCAGTGATGGCTGGTAATATCCTAATTTAACTTCTTTAAATTCAATTAAACTAATTTTTTGGTAATTTTCTTTAGTAATCAGTTCTTGATATGATGGGAAGCGGAGATAACTGATTTGAGGTACGGCTTCAATATTTTCTAAAACTGCTTTTTCTGTTTTAAGAGAGTAAGAATGATAACGATTAAATTGGTTAAAAGGTGGTTGATAATCTAAGCTAACAATTTTCATTTCTGGGCCAATTCTAAGAGTTAAAGGGACAGCATTAGGTATTGGTGAGAAAATGTTGAATTCGTCGATTTTGAATTCAAATTCAATCTGGATAACATCAGCAGTTTCAGAAGAATCAACTGGTTTATATGTTGGACCTGATTTTTTAAGATATTGAACTTGTTTAACAGTTGGTTCTAAGCTTTGGGGAAGAGGAATCGTTTGGTTTTTTAAATAGGAGAGAGCGGTGGTTTTGGTTTCCTCAGGTGAGGGCAGATTTCCTTTTAGAATACCGGGGTTGCTGAGTAGGTCTAGTCCGTAAGAAACCGAACTCTGGTTGGTAATGATGGTCAGATAATTTTCCGTTGTTGACCAGTTGTAGGTTGGCCCAAGTTTAACGTCTTGGAGAATTAATGGTGGGTCTTGAAAACCAAAATTCTTGGCAATTAATAAAGCCTGTTCAGGGGAGATTTTAGGAGAAATGATTTGGTAGACAGGCAATTGCCTAGGAAAGTCAGCAAATTTTCCTTTAAGCTCAGAAGCTTGGGGAGTAATATCTAACTGATGTTGCTCGATTCCCGGGGGAGGCAGGGGCGGTAGGGTAGCAACCTCAGTTGGTTTTTTGGCAATGTTTCTTGACCAGAAAAAGAGGCAACCGATAATAGTAGCGGTTGCCGCCAGGAGAATAAAAATCGCTCTTTTTTTAAAAATATTAACTAGGTAATTCATTTTTTCTAATAAACACAAGGATTGCTATCAGTACAGGTATTTCCATAAGGGACGCTAGCCGGAATATTGAGTGGTGCCATCTTAATCTGATTCCCGGAAGATTTAAATTCATAGTGGAGGTGAGGACCAGTGCTGACACCGGTATTATCAGTGATACCGATTTGCTCACCATAAATTACTGGTTTGCCGTCGTCAACCAAAATTGTTCCCAGGTGAGCATAAAGAGAATTAAAAGTGATACCTTTGCATGTACTGGTAATACTCACATATCTCCCTTTGCCAGTATCTTCACCAATATGGGCAATGCCTTTATGGGTAGCGGTGACCGGTGTCGTATTACCTACTCTGCCAATATCAATTGCTTCTAGGCCGGGGTGGGAAAAAGAACCGTTTGGGCCCTGGGTGATAACCAACGGTCGAGCATTGACCGGCCAGCCCCTAGGACAATCTTGGGGGGGACTGCCAATGGTTACCGTTGTTGAAGCAAACGATTGTTCGCCGGTTAGATTTTCTTCTTCAACATCAGCCGAAACGGTAACCATATTAGAAAGAATCGAGTCAGTGAATTTATTAACCGGTCTGGTCAGGATATCATAAGGTTCAGAAGTCCATGATTCGCCAGAGGTTAAATCAGGAATATCAGGCCAAACCTTGGTTTCAATCTGATTCGTCCCAGATTCTTGGGTGGTGGTGATAACGTCTTCGGCAGTGATATTAATTAGGGTAGCGGTAGTAGCGGTAATCGTAAATTGGTAAGTAAAAACAGTCTTATCGACGATTTCGCTATTGTTGATTGTTCCGTCTGGGTTGATTTCACCGGCAAAAGCAACCGTTTTTTCTACCCGAATGTAGTCCGATTGACCCGCCCAGGGCGAAGGTCTTCTTTCCGCGGGAATAACAAAAGCAGAAGAAGCAATAATACTAACGGTTATTCCACCAACAATCGAAGTGGTCGCCGCCACTGGAATAAACCATTTAGCCGTAGAAACAGTGGCCATTCCGGTCTGACTAAGAAACGAGGTGCCTATTTGAGGCAGAGAAATAGTGGAAGCGGCGGCTGTAATTTTATCCCAAACGAATTGGATAAGGACGCCGGTAAGGAAGCCAATAGTGCCACCGACAGCCATTCCTAACGGGCCGCCGATGGCGACTCCGATTAAACCGCCAATTTTGAAGCCGATGATGCCACCCACGATGCCGCCGCCTATTCCGCCGATAAGGGTTCCGGTGACAGCGGCAGGACCATAGTGAGCAGCAATTAGAAGCAAGCCGAAGAGATAAGCTCCGGCAGCTTTCATTCCTTTTTTGAAAGTGTCCCAGGCAAGCATAGCGGTGCCAGCTCCAGAAAGAGCTGAAGCAAACTTGCCAAGACGAACAAGAATTTTTCCGGCACTTTTAGATAGAAATCCACCAATTTTTGTGCCTTTAAAAATTTTCCAAAAAGAACCTCTTAAACTGGCAAAGTTTTCAAACCGGCCAAAAGTAACAATTCTGGCAATGCGACTGGAAGGGATAGTTTTAATTTTAGTGACTTTTTTGCCTAAAGTATTCCATTGGTAGTAATGTTCAAAGAGTCCTTGGAAGGGTGGCTTCTCGGTTTTGTAAAGGACTTTCATTCCTTGCCAAAAAGGAATTTGGGGACTCTTAGGTTCTTTTTCATAGAGATACTTAAGGGTTTGATCAATCGCTCTCGGAGTGTAGCCTTTGGCAAGATAAGTGAGAGTTTTTTGCTTTTCTCTGGCCTCTTCTGGAGCAAGATCAGCAAGCCATTGAACTGGCTTGGCAAAAGGGGAAAAAAAGACTTTTTTTACTCCTGAAGCAGCTTTTTGTCCCAATGGAACTTTGCTTCCCGAAGGCTGCCAATTAAGGTAAGTTAAGTCTCGGGTAGTTGGTTCAAGCCAGGGGGCCTTCTCTATCTCTTCAACTGATTTTTTAGCCGTTTTTTTCTCAGCTGGCACCAGTAATTTCTCGACAGGAATAAAATGACGGCCGGCAAAAGCGGTGATTTTTGCTTCTTCTAGAGTTGTTCTGGCTGTTTTGTCGATGATGTTTTTATCGGTTTCAATTTTTGGTCTTTCAACTGCCGCCCATCTTAGTTGTTGGCTGATAAACGGTCGCAATTTTTCTAAAGATTCTCGGTAACCATCTTCAGAGAGTGAACCGGGCCCTTCTCTCCTGGCAGTAGGAGGAAGGCTTTCGGCTAAAGCGATAGTAATTTGGTGACTGATTTCTTGGCGAAGTAAGGGATTGTTGGCAAGGCTTTCTTCTGGGTCAACAATCTGGGTTTGAATTTCTTGTCGATAATTCTGATAAAGTTTTTTTATCCACTGATCAACTTCTTTTTCAGGAGGAATTTTAAAAGCTGTTTTAAGAGCATCTTCCCTTCTTTTTTCCAGATGCTCTTCATAAGCGTCAACTAATTCTTTTAAGTTCTCAGGAAGACTGGCTGGTTCTTTTTCTCCAGCCAGGATTTCGTTTAATCTTAAAAGAAGAGTCGGTAAGAATTTGGGATCCGAGGGTTTAAGTTCAACCCCCAAACTAGGGGCATAATTAGCGACTTGGGCAAAAGCTTCATTTCGACTGATTTCACCTTCCAACCCCCATTCCGGTAGTTGAAGAGCGCAAACCAAGGTTTGAAGCCACTGATAAAATTCGCGGTCCACGATAATTCAATAATAACAAAAAGAAAGGCTAAATCCTATGGCTGAGTTTTGGGAAAAGAAGTCACAACAATGGTTTTGGGATTTCGAGCCGAGGTTCTTCCTCTTTTTTAGCTTCTTCTTCCGCCTTCATTTTTAGAAGCTCTTCCGGTTTAGAGGTAATGAGTTTGTGTTCCTCCGGTGAAGCGACGACCCGAATGGCAACATGATTAGGACCGGCGAAGAAAAGACCTTCACCAATATCAGCGCTTAACAAAAGATGCTTTTCTCCCTCGGAAAGATAGAAAATATCGGCTACCTTGTCAATCGCGGCTGGCGACATTTTCATCAGGACTTGAATGGAAGAGTTTTGAACAATCGCTTTGCCATGCTCAGCGGCAAGGAAGTCATCAACGTCTTGGGTGATGGTGGTTAAGCCAAGATAATATTTTCTCGCTCGCTTGGCAATTGAATAAAGAAAATTAGCCGAGTCCGGATACTGCATTAAATACCACGCTTCATCGACAATCAGGATGCGCTTTTTCATCTCTTTCTTAATTTTCGTCCAGATGTAATCAAGAACGATAAACATGGCAATCGGACGAAGGGTATCTTCCAAGTCTCTGATAGAGAAAACCGTGAATTTGTTTTTGATATCGACATTAGAGCGTTGGTCAAAAATGCCGGCAAAAGAGCCTTTAACAAACTTCTCAATCCGGTCCGCCAGAGTAGTTGCTTCAGGTTCTTCCATCCCCCGGAGAGCCTTGTATAAATCTTCCATTAAGGGCGGTTCTTTTTTCTGGGTCGCTGGATCAGGGGTAATCCCTTTCATTTTGTAGGTTAAGATTAAAGCCCGGTCAAGGACAGCTTCTTCAGTGGCTGAAAGTTTGCCCATAATTACCTTGAATAAAGAGTGTAAGGAAAGAATTTTTAAACCCAATTCATTCTCGCCTTCTTCATAAACTGTCGATAAATCAAAAGGATTGATTTTAGAGGGAGAATCAAAACCAAAAGTAATGTATTCACCGCCAACAACTTTACTTAGGGCTTCGTATTCCTTTTCCGGGTCAATAATAATCACTTCGGTACCGAATAGTAAGGAACGCAAAGCTTCAAGCTTGACCATGTAGCTCTTACCGCCGCCTGATTTACCAAAAATTACTGAATTAGCATTCTCTAAAGTGAAGCGGTCAAAGATAACTAAAGAATCGTTATGTTCGTTAATGCCATACATAATCCCCTCATTGGCTGTTAATTCAGAAGAAGTAAAAGGAAAAGTGGTTGCCAAGGAAGTAGTGTCCATATTGCGGGTAATCATCAGCCGGTCAACACAGGCAGGGATGGTTGCTTTAAAACCGTCTTCCATTTGGAGAGTGGCGTGTTTAGAAATGATTAACAAAGCTCCCAAAGCTGATTCGACTTCTTTGGAAACCTGGTTAAGTTCTTCAAGAGAAACAGCAGGAATAGTGATGTAAAGACCAAATTGGAAAAATCGCTCCGCCCCCTTGACTAATTGCTCTTGTAGGGTGCGGGCGTCTTCAAGTTTGGCCTGGGTGGTGGGGTCAACGATTTTACCGCGCTGGATGTCAGTTTGAATTTCCGCTTCCATCTCAGCAATTTTGCGGCGCAATTCGTCAAGAATCGACTTACCCTCAACCGGGTAAACATACATCGCCACATCAAGAGAGTGGTCAAAATTAATCAAGGGCGCCAGCCAATTAGCGGTTACAAAACGGGGATAGCCAGCGACAAAGAGAGTTCGGAAGTATCTATTGCCAATTTTAAGGTAATCAAAATCAACCTCAAGGGCGCCTGGGGCAATCACGTCTTGAACCGAAACCATTCCCTGGCCGAGCTGAGTAATCGGGTCAACGACTGGTCCAGTTGCGGCTTGCGAGATGGTTACCTCTGGGGCTGTTGCAAGCCTCTCAGTTTTTTTGTCTTTTTCTGCCGAAAGTAGCCCCACTCCTGGCAGGATTTCCTTGGCTTTACTGATAAATGGTAGTTTCATCGTTTAATTGCTTGCTTAACTAAACCATCAATTTGATTTTGGATTGATTCTTCACCCTGTCGCTGAGGTTTTGGGGTGTTGGTGGTTTGAACTGGCTTGGTTTTAACCTCAATTTCTCGTTCAGAGGACGACCAATTTTTGGTTAGTCCTGGTGAGAATTGGGGTGGGTTTTCAGGTTCTATTTTTTCTGCCACTGGCTCGCTAGTCATACTTACCTGTGGTTGGCTTGGCGGAGTTTCTTTTTCCGCTCTTGCCATTGCCGGCTCCACCAAAGGTGTTTGGTATTGTTCAGCAGCAGTTAGTTGTTGACCTTTAATTTCCGGATTATAAACATTGAAGAGGAGCTGAATAAGTTCTTGAGTATTAAGTTGTCTGCCTTTAAGGCCTAAACGAGCAATTTGACGGCGAAGATGGTCTCTTTTAGGATAAAGATTGGTTTTTGCTTTCTGGAGGATATAATCCTTATTAAAAGGGAGTTTTTTTCTTGAAAAAGCCGAGGTAAGAGCTTGCTTGACCCCCAGTTCTAAAGCGCTCATTGGGATAACTAAATAGAATTTTTTGTCAAGAACATCATTTTTAGCCACGGTTTCTTCAATAAACTGGCGATACTTCTGAATTTGCTCTTTAATTTCTTTTTTTGTCTCTTTTTCTTCAGCCCGCTTAACCAGTTCAAGATAACCAGAGATGTCTTTTCTTTGAGAACGAAGGACAATTTGAATAGAAAAAGTAAGGGAATTCAAGAGACCGGCATAGGCATAGATAGTCGCTTCCTGTTCTTTTTCTGAAAGTAAACCGAAGTTAATGGCGGTGGTAGCGATGACTAAACAACAACTGCCATCTTTGAGGATAATAATCCCATCCTGGACATCTTCAATGTCCAAATGTTCTTGGGTGGAAGCCCTAATCGGTATTTTGGTCGGGTCAAGTGTTTTGGGCAGATTCATGAGTTTTTTCTTTCCCTAATTGGGAACTTTCGGTTTCCAAACGGGATTTTGGTTTGATGCGGATTTCTAAGGGATTGACGACCGCGCCAGTTAATCTAATTTTAAGGATATCAAATTGATAACCTTCTTTTTCAATTTCAATCTCGTATTGACCGTTATCTAAAGGAGTGACGCTTCGAAATTGACCTATTTTATTGGTTTTTAAGGCTCTGACCGGGAGACCCCGGCTATCTCTGATTTCAATAATCGCTCCTTCAATAAGTTTATCTTCTTGGCCCAGAACCATTCCCACTAAAGTATTGGGTTGAGAAGGTGGAGCAGGGAAAGGCAGGCTTGGACTAAGTTTGGCTTCTACTCTGAGCTCCTTGGGTCGCATTGGTTCCTCAGGCAAAATAACTCTTTTTTTCTTGGGAGGGATAAAAGGTTTTGCTTTAATTGGCTGAACGACTTTAGGTTTAGGCGGTAGTTTCGGCATTGGTGCTGGAGGAATTGATTGGACTGGTGGCATTGGTGTTGGCGGTCTACTCATTGGTTGAGGAGCAGGCATAGGCATTTTAACTAACTGGAACATATTAAGGGCTTTTTTAACAAAATTTTCCTCTTGTTCGTCAAGCGGACTCTTAGGTTCAGTCGGTAAAGTGGCGAGATATTCTGTTAGTTGTTTTCGGTCTGGTGGTGGGGTTGGGGCACTACGAATAATTCCCCCTTTAGTAGCAATCTTAAAAATAGCTGGTTGTTTTGGTTGTTTTTTCCAAGCAAATTGAGTGGGAGAGAAAACGGCTTTGATAAAAGAGACAATCCATTGATCTAAAGGTCTTTCTTGGATAGGCAGGAAAGCCATAGCAAAACCAAGAAAAACTGAGAAGATAATCAGGGGCCATTTAATCAGCGGTGCTAAAGGTGAGACATAGAAGAATAGCCCAACAATACAACCACTGGTCAGAAAGCCAAATTGTCTGATCGTCATATCGCCTACGAGACGAAACTGATAAGAAGAAATATGTTGAGGTACCGCGTGTTGTTCCATGGTTACCTTCTTATTCTAAACAGATTAACAACCTACTTCAACCAGCTCAAAATAGGTCAAATTACAAGCAAAATAGGGCAAATAAAACTTGTTTAATTAATTAAAGTGTTGTAAAATTCAAGCCATGAGAAACAGTGAACGTGGGTCTGGTGAGGACTCTCCCTCTAAGAAAGGGAAAAAACCAGAAGAAGAAAAAAAGAAAAGAAAGAAAGAAAAGCCTAAGCTTCCAACTGAGACGAAAGAGAGAAGGAAAAACTCAGCGGAAGAAATGGTTGAAAAATTGTTCGGTGGCATTGCAAAAGAGGCGAAAGGAGTAAGAGAGGAATTTAGAGATTTAAAAACAGAGGCAGCAAGTTTAAGAGTTGCTTTTGAGCTTCTGGATGATCAAATTAGAAATAAAAACATTAAGTCATTTGAGGAGCTCGAAAGGGTGATGAATAGAATAGCTCAACGTCTTGATGAGAATTTTGATCAACTTGAAAAGAGAAAAGAAGTATTGTTAAAATTTTTAGACAAAGAACTTGAACAGCGTGAGGATGTTGAGAAAAAGCTGCATGAGCATGCTGAAGAATTGGGGAAAATGGTTGAAACAACCGTGTCTGCTTATGAGCAGATTCACAAGACCGTTCAGTTATCTCAAGAACATGGTATTCTTCCCCCTTCTGGCGAAAGACCTCCGGATTGGGAAGCTTCGACTCCTGAAGAGAGAAGAGAATTTGTTAACGAACAGCTGAAAATGTTGTTAGTTGTTGATACCCCGTTTGCAGAGAACTGGCGAAGGGCTTATGCTCTTGAGATGTTTTTGGCGAAGCGTCCTGAAGAAAAGGAATTAAGGAAAGAATGGCAGAAGTACTCTGAAAAATTCGACCGAATGAGAGTGGAGCATGCTTGTTTTCTTGGTTACAATGCGGCATCGAGCGCCGAAGCGCTCCAAAACGTCACCGGAGTCTTAAGTTTATCGAAAATAGAAGCTGGTTTAAAGGATAAGAAAGTAGTCGAGGAACTGATGGAGTTTCAAAAAGACGCTGAGAGAATAGTTAAACTTCGTGGGGAGAAGGAAGAACAAGAAGCGGAAGGGGAGGACACGAAAGATCTTGAGAGAGAAATTAGCGCTTGGATAATAAGGATGAAAAGAAGATTAGCGGGTAAGGAGCTTATAATTAACAAGAGGACATTAAAACCAGTGATTGATGAAGAACCTATGTTTGATGAAGATAGAGGTTTAGCGAAGATTGAAGCAGGGAGATTATTTGTTCTCATGGGCATGGCTTCTGGTTATGATATTACTGAGTTAACTGGTGGTGACTTCTTCCGCGCTAGAGTGGAGCATTTATATAATCGCATTGCATTTAGGACAAAAAAAGAGGGCGGCAGGTGGTGGAGAAGAGGTGGACTAGTGGATTGGATGAGGCGGGAGATTGGAGAAGACGAGAAAGATATAGATGAGAAGACAGGGAAA
>Ga0315551_10002483_pt1 | contig 13424 bp, 5 predicted proteins | sample SalMarSW160290MG_FD_203678 | JGI IMG/M metagenome (GOLD analysis project Ga0315551, IMG submission 203678) | Salt marsh sediment microbial communities from the Plum Island Ecosystem LTER, Massachusetts, United States - Salt Marsh Sediment SW1602-90 ... | reverse complement strand
TTTATGCGTGCTGATTTTTGCTGCCGGATTCTTATCAGAGGAAGTGGAAGATAATAGTCTTGATGCAAGGGTCAGAGGCTTTCTCGACAGCCACAGGTATTCTTGGAGAGAGATGAATGTTTCTGAATCTGATGGGAAAATCCTCTATGATCTTATCATCAAGAACAACTACAAGAAGGCACTTGACATCGGAACATCCACAGGTCATTCTGCCATATGGATTGCCTGGGCGCTCAGTAAAACCGGCGGCAAACTGATCACAATCGAAATCAATGAAAGGCGTTACAGGCAAGCTTTAGCGAATTTTGAGCAAGCCGGCCTTTCCGATTACATCGATGCTAGACTCGCGGATGCCCATGAACTCGTTCCGCAGCTTGAGGGGCCTTTCGATTTTGTCTTTTGTGATGCAGATAAGGGATGGTACAAAAATTATCTTATAGCGGCCTTGCCTAAGCTTGAAGTGGGGGGTTGTTTTACCGCTCATAATGTTGCTGGAAGGCTTCAGTGGGGTATCAGAGAATTTCTTGATTATCTTGAAAGTCTGTCTAACATGGAAACGACAATTGATCGGTCAAGCTGGGCCGGTATTTCAATCAGTTATAAAAAATTTGAAAATGAGTTTATTCCATAGGTTGCTCGGAGGGAAGTTTTTCAGCGTTTAAATCAGTAACATGATTTTATATAGATCATTAAAAAAAGGAGTTGGTTCCCTTAAAAATTAAGGAGGAATGAAATGAGACATCTCAAGATCAAAGCATTTATCTTTTTCTTTGTGTTTCTTTTCGTATTGGGTCAGGCTTTATTCGCCGAAATTGACTCGAAATTGTTCCCAGGCTTAAAGGCCAGAAGTATTGGTCCGGCAAACATGAGCGGACGTATTGGGGCTATTGATGCGGTTGTATCCAATCCCAATATCATCTATGTGGGAGCGGCCACTGGCGGACTCTGGAAGTCCGTTAACGGAGGCCTAACCTGGACACCCATTTTTGACGAACAACCCGTTTCTTCGATTGGTGCCATCGCCGTTAATCAATCCAATCCCAACATTGTCTGGATTGGCACAGGCGAGGCGGCCCTTCGCAACAGCGTCGGAGTTGGTCGGGGCGTCTATCTCACGATAGACGGCGGGAAGACCTGGAAATCTCTCGGTCTGGAAAAGTCTGAAAAGATCAGCAAGATCCTCTTGCATCCAGATGACCCGGATATCGCCTATGTGGGTGCTTTGGGAACAACCTGGGGAGAAAACAGCGAACGAGGCGTTTATAAGACTGTAGACGGCGGGAAGACCTGGAAGAAGATCCTCTTCGTGGATGAGAAAACAGGTGTGGCAGATATGGCAATGGATCCCGGGAATCCCAACAAGATCATCGCCGCCATGTGGGAGCATCGCCGCTGGCCCTGGTTTTTTAAATCCGGTGGTCAGGGAAGTAGTCTTTATATCACAGTGAACGGAGGCGAAGAGTGGCAGAGATTAACAGATAAACATGGCTTGCCTAAAGGTGAATTGGGCCGCATAGGAGTTGCTTTTTCAACTAACAAGCCGGAGATAGTGTATGCTCTGGTAGAGGCCAAGAAAAATGTTCTCCTGCGATCGATCGACGGTGGATTTACCTGGCAAATTGTCAATAATCAATCCGATGTTGGCAATCGTCCTTTTTATTATCACAGGATCTGGGTCAATCCAGTCAACGAGAATATTCTCTATATGCTTCATTCACGGATGATGATCAGCGAGGATGGGGGAAAAACTTTCAGATCCCTGGCCTCATTCGGCCAATCCCATTCCGATTACCACGCCGCGTGGATTCATCCCAACGGAGAGACAATGATTGTCGGTAATGACGGCGGTGTAGTGATCAGTTATAACCGGGGTATGAACTGGCGCTTTGTGGAGAATCTGCCAATAGGCCAGTTTTACCATGTGAGCTTCGATATGGGAATTCCTTACAATATCTACGGCGGCCTCCAGGATAATGGATCATGGATGGGGCCTGCCTTCGTCCTGAAGGAAAGAGCCATCTCCAGTTATCTGTGGAAGACTGTAGGTGGAGGCGACGGATTCGATACTGAACCAGACCCTGAAAAACCGGGAGCGGGTTACGGCATGTCGCAGGGCGGAAACCTGTATTATTTTGACACATCAACTGGAACAAGCCGCAGTATCATTCCAACCGAATCCGACGTCAAGCACAGGTATAACTGGAATGCGGGGTTTGCCGTCGATCCCTTCAAGCCCGCTACGATTTATCTTGGGAGTCAATTTGTCCACCGCAGCCAGGATAAAGGGCGAACTTGGGAAATCATCAGTCCGGATCTGACGACGAATGACCCTGAAAAGCAGAAACAGGCCGAAAGCGGCGGACTGACTCTTGATGTAACCAACGCAGAAAACCATACAACCATCATGTGCATCGCTCCAAGCCCTGTGCAGGAAGGTGTGATCTGGGTTGGAACCGATGACGGTAATGTTCAGCTGACTCAGGATGGCGGTAAAACCTGGCAACTTGTCTCCAGAGAGCTGACCAGCGGAGAAAAGGGGAAAGTTCCTCCTGCGACCTGGATTCCTCATGTGGAAGCCTCGAAATTTGATGCTGCCACTGCCTATGTTGTTTTTGACGACCATCGCCGATCCAACTGGACCCCCTATGTCTATGTGACTCATGATTTTGGGAAAACCTGGAAAAGTCTGGCCACTCCCGAGATCGATGGCTTTGTGCATGTGATTGAGGAAGATACAGTCAATAAAAACCTGCTCTTTCTGGGAACAGAATTCGGGCTCTATGTCAGCTTCAATGGGGGCAAAAATTGGATGAAATGGACGAATGGACTGCCAACAGTGCCAGTACGAGACTTGACGGTGCATCCGCGCGAGAATGACCTGATTATCGGAACGCACGGAAGGTCGATTTATATCATCGATGACATCTCACCCCTTCGTGAGATATCGGAGGATCTACTCAAGAAGAAACTCCATCTCTTTAAAGTTCAGGATGCCTATCAGTACCAACAAGGGCGCCTGAGTTCTTACCTGAGTCCTGGTGATACTGCTTTTGCGGGTGAGAATAAAGAAGCAGGTGCTTGTATAACCTATTATCTCATTCCCATAGAACGCAAAGCCGAAGAGTCGGAACCTGAACAGAAAGAAGAGATAAGGCAAAGAATGGCGGAAAGGATGAGACAGATGGGCGGGATGGCCCCCTCACGTCCCGGGGAGATGACACGTCCTACCTCCTCCAGGGTCGTTATAACCATCGAGGACAATCAGGGGAGAACAATAAGAAGCCTGAATGGAACTGAAATTAAAGGGATAAACCGCATTTTCTGGGATTTCAGAGAACAACCCCCTCAGGCAGATGACTCAAGAGAATCGAGAGGCTTTGGTTTCGGAATGAGGGGCGGCTTGACCGTTCTGCCTGGAGATTATGTCGTAAAGATTAAATATAATGGGGAGGAAGTCAGCCAGGCGTTCACTGTTAAAAGTGATCCTCGCTTGAAGGTAGATCTGAATGTCCTTGAAGCCAATTATGAGATGGGTAAAAAGGCACAACAGTTATCCACTGCTATCACTGAAGCCGGGAATCTGATAGAGGAAACAAAGAAGGCTGTCCGAACTGTTATAGAGACAGCTCGCGCAAACCGCACCCCGGAGACGAGAGACCTGGTTAAAACGGCCAGGGACCTTGAGGAAAAACTGAAAGAGTTGTCAGAAACATTAAATCCGACCCCGCCAAAACAGGGAATAGCAGACCGATCAGCGGGGCTGAGAAGCCAGGTAATGTCGGCCATGATGATGATAATGAGAGCGGGAAATGAGCCCATAAGCCAGGCAGCTACAGTGAAGTATGAAGGAGTCAAGGCCAAGGCCGAGACTTTCCTGGAAAGGTTAAATGATTTCTACCAGACCGATGTCGAAAATTTTAAGAAATTGCTGAAGGAATCTGGCTTTTCTTTATTCAAGCCTTTCAAACCTTTGAAGCTGGAAGGCAAATAGAGAATCGTCTTTTCTCTTTGGCTTGAAGAGTGCCTCTGGACATAAACTAAATTCTTGTGTTTTTAAAGCCAAGGATGGACTTGACTCTGGCAGCTGCCGTATCCGAGATGGAGTAGAACGTGGGAAGAAAGATGAGAGTGAAAAAGGTGGATGTGGTCAGCCCGCCGATGATGGCCACGGATATAGGCGCCCACATCTGTGCTCTCCGCCCTGCTGCCTGGAAGAACTGGGGCAGCAGGAAGGGGAGAGCCAGCGGCAGGACACCGAAAATGGTGGTGATGGCCGTCATGATAATCGGGCGCATCCGGTCTTTACCTCCCTGCACGATGGCCTCTTTCTTGCTCATCCCGGATTTTCGCAGCGTCCGGATATGGTCGATGAGGATGATCCCGTTGTTCACCACAATACCGAACAGGACCAGAAGTCCAAGATAGGAGGTTGTGTTCAGAGTGATATTCGTGAGGGTGAAAATGATGGCCACTCCGAACATTGCCAGGGGTACGGTCAGAAGAATCGTGAAAGGATGCATGAACGATTCGAAAAGCGAGGCCATGATGATATAGATAAAAATAATAGCGAGAATGATTGCCAAATTGGATTCACCCTGAGATTCCTGAAAGCGCCTCCACCCTGACCCCAGGCTCCACGTGTAGCCTTCAGGGAATCGGATGGTGCTCATGACCTTGCGTATGTCCTCGGATATGGCCATCATCCCCTGGGATTTTGTGTTGATCCGGATAATCAATTTGGATTTTTTGTTCTCCTTACGGATGGAGGTCGATCCCATCTGGTAAGAGAAGGTCGAGATTGCAGAGAGGGGAATCCGTGTGGATTGGGTCGGCAGGCTGATGTTCCGCAGGTCTTCTTCGCTAAACCCGTCCTCTCCCTGGATCTTGAGGATGATATCGATTTCGCGGTTTTCGGTCTTAAACTTACCGATGGGCCGTTCGGAGAGAGAGGAGGAGATGGTTCGTGCCACCATGCGGCTGCTCACTCCCGAACTTTCCGCTTTCTTGCGGTCGACTTGGACCATGAGCTGTGTGTCTCCCCCCTCTAAATCACTGGTTATATCCTCCACATTCTTGATCGGCTTGAGTTTTTCGATGACCATGGGAGCAAGCTCGGTCAATTTGGTGTAGTCCAGGCCGATAAGCTCCACGGAGATCCCATGGAAATGCCCTCCCCGGCCGAAGCGTTGGCCGTATTCGTACTCGATCCCGGCCCGTCTGGGCAGCAACTCCTTGAGTTTTTCCTTGATCTCGGTTACCGAAGGCCCTTCTTCTTCTAGCGCCAGCTCAAGCGATCCGCGAAAGCGTCCTTGCCGCAAGTCCCGTGTGCCGAATTCGGTCGTCAGATGTTTGATAGCCAGTTCTTCCTTCTGCAGAAGGAGAATCTCTTCAAAGCGCTTGAAGAGGGCTTTCATTTCTTCCAGGGTAAAGGTGCGCGGCATGTAGACGGAGATATCGATTTCCCGCTCGTCACTGCTAAACATGAACTCTCGTTCAATGCTTTTAAAGATGAGGTATGAGCTGAAAAAGATTCCCCCAGCCAGACCGACCACCACAAGCTTGGTTTTCCAGTTCTTGATGGTGAAGCGGATGACACGCTCATAGATCGACGTCAACTTGATCAGCCAGCGGGCTTTCTCCCTGGCCTTTCCGGAAAGCAGACGGCTTCCTGCCAGCGGGATGAAGGAGAGGGAGACGAGCAGAGAGGCGATTAGAGCCAGGGAGATGGTCAGTGCAAAGTCCCTCATGAAGCGTCCGAACCCGGACTGTGACATGAAGGTCAGCGAGATGAACACCACCAGGGTCGTCAAGGTGGAGGCAGTGACAGCCAGAGCTACTTCACTGGCTCCAGTTGTGGATGCTTTCAGGGGGGAGTAATTCTTCTCCTGTCGCAGGCGGAAGATGTTCTCCAAGACTACTACACTGTTATCCACCAGCATACCCACCGCCATCATCAGTCCACTAAGGGAGATGATGTTGATGGAAATGTTGGCGCGGAATATGGCTCGGTAGAGATACATAAAACTGAAGGTAAACAACATGGCCATGGGTATGGCGGCGGCGATGATGAGAGTAGTCCGGAATTTTCTCAGGAAGAAGAGCAGGACAAAAATCGCTAGAAGACCGCCTATTACTCCGGAAAGGGTCAAGGATTTAAGGCTTTCCAGGATGTCCTCCGATTGGTCGCGGTAGAAGATAAAGGTCATATTATGGAGGGCAGGTTCTGTCTCTTTAATCTGCGCCATGGTTGCTTTAACCTTGTTACACACATCCACGATGTTGGCGTTGGACGCCCGGTAGATCTGGAAGCGCACGGTCTCATTCCCGTCCAGGCGATTGAAATCATCTTTGACGGGATAATCATAGGTTACGCGGGCAACGTCGGAGATAGTCAGTCCCCTGTCGCTGACAGGGAGATTTTTCACCTCCTCCAGGATTTTCAGTTCCCCCGGAATGCGCGTCACATAGCGCATGGGTCCTTCTTCTATGTATCCGGCCGAGATGTTGATGTTGTTGTTGCGGATAGTATCGATCAAGTCTGTGATGCGGATCGAGGATGAGTAAAAAACCTCAGGCTTAAGGTAGATGGTAAGAACCTTATTGCGGATTCCCCGGATGTCGACATTGGCCACACCTTCGATCCGTTCAAGCTGCTGCATGATGTAGTTTTCCGACCAGTAGTAAAGGTTTTCCAGGTCTCCGGGCAAAGCCACGCTGAAGTTGATCACGGGCCGGTCATTAAGGGAAAAACGGCGGATGCGGATGTTTTCAATATCGTCGGGCAACTGATCCCGGATCTGGTCGATCTTGTCGCGGATCTGCATGGTGGCCAGATCCATGTTGGTGCCTCCCTTGAACTGCATATGTATAAATGAAGAGGACGATGATGATGTGGAACTGAGGCTATCCAGATTGTTGATGGTGGCCAGTGTGTCTTCCAGGGGCCGGGTAATTGTCCGTTCCACCTCTTCAGGAGAAGAGGAGGGGTAGGGGATCTGGACCATGAGTCCGGGGAAGGATGTATCAGGCATCATTTCCAGTGGAAGTTTGAGGATAGATATCACCCCGATAGTGATAAAAATGAGCATGGCCACGATGACGGAAACTGGCTTTTTTATGGAGAATTCAGGTAAATTCATGATTTTTTGAGGTTTGCTTTTTTAGCTGCGAGAGCCATTTTCGCACTTTTCAGGAAGCCCATCAGATGGTTTTCCTGCCCTGCAGTAGCAGTGGTTTCCCTGATCACCATGTTGTAGACCAGGGGGATAAAGATCAAGGTCAAAAATGTCCCAAAGATCAAGCCACCGATTAGAGTCAGGGCCAGAGGGATACGGATCTCGAACCCCTCCTTGTAATCCAGTGCCATGGGCAGGAGTGCAAGCACTGTAGTGATCGTGGTCATGAGGATAGGCCGCCACCGAACCTGGGCAGCGGTTTTGATGGCTTCCACCTTGGGCATTCCTTGTTTTTGCAGCTTTCCGATGTAGTCCACCAGCACGATGGCATTGTTGACGATGATGCCTGAGAGAATGATCAGGCCGATGAGCACGATCACGTTGATGGACATACTGGACACGAGCCCGATGATCACCACTCCGGTAAGACCGAGCGGGATGGTGAACATGATGATGAACGGCTTTTTGAAGGATTCGAACTGGGAGGCCATGACCAGATAAACCAGGAAAACGGCCAGAAAGATGGCGAAGATCATGGAGGAGAAAGCCACATCTTGTTCCATGCTCTGTCCGGCCAGGGAGATCGAGCATTCGGGACCACAGTCTATGGTAGCTGCTGCCGCCATGACCTTTTCTTTGGCGGCATCCAGGGAGATTCCTGAGATATTACTGGTGATGACTGCGGATTTTTGCTGGAGGATACGGCGGATTTCCGCCGGGCCTTCTTTGATGCGGATCTCGGCCAGCGCTTTCAGGGGAACCATCATACCCAGGCCATTGCGGATATTGATCCGGCTGATCTTGTCGACGCGGTCGCGGGAATCCTCCGAAAGGCGAACCCGAATATCCACCTCTCGGTCGCTCTCGATGAAGCGTGTGGCGACCTCGCCCTCGATTTTATTCCTAATCTGGGCTCCCACCGAATTGATGGTTATGTCCTGGGAAGCAAGGACAGCGCGGTTGAAGATGATCTGGATTTCCGGATATCCTTCCTCCATGGAGGACTTCAGGTCGATGATTTCCTGCGCACCCCGGAGCTTCTCCAGGAGTTCGTCGGAGACAAGCTTGATCCTGTCCAGGTCGTTACCTGAGACGACTACTTCCAGAGGGGCTTTGAAGGAGAAAAGGCGGGGTTTGTAGACATTGACTTTGGTCGTGTGGAACTTTTCCAGGTCGGCTCTAACCCGATTCATGATCCGGTCTTCCTTTTTACCCAGGATACCTGGTTTCAGGCGTATGGTGAACTCGGAGAGGTTTTCTCTCTCTTCCTGGAAGGAGATACCACCCCGGGATCCTTTTCCGATGAGCTCGTAAATGCTGTCGATTTCGTCATATTTTTTCAGGGTCTCGTAGATGTCCGAAGTGATGGCGGTGTTTTCTTTGAGGGAAGTTCCGGGTTGAAACTCGACATTGATTATAAATTCTCCCTGGGAGATAACCGGGATCAGTTCCTGTCCCATGAAACGGATCATAAAGATGGCGATGGCAAAGAGTGCGATGACAGAGACGAAAATGATTTTTCTTCGTACAAAAGAGATGTCCTGCGCTTTTTTATAGCCAAGATAGAGTTGGTTGTATACTTTGTCCACAGGTTTGAACAGGAACTTCAGAGCTCCTGTCAACCACTGTCGGGCGTTTTCGCGGTGCAAGGTTGCATTGAGCATGGGAACGAGTGTCAAGGAAACGACAAGAGAAGCCAGCAGAGAGTAGGTCACTGTGAGAGCCATGTCTTTGAACAACTGGCCGGCGATGCCCTCCACAAACACTATGGGGAAAAATACTGCCACAGTAGTGAATGTGGAGGCAGTCACAGCTCCGGCCACCTCGGATGTACCCTGAAGGGCGGCATTGTACAGGTCCACACCATTTTCACGGTAACGCTGGATGGACTCCAGCACCACGATGGAGTTATCCACCAGCATCCCGATCCCGAGCGCCAATCCGCCAAGCGAGATGATGTTCAAGGAGATATTGGAGGAATACATGAAGAAGAATGTGATGATGACGGAAATGGGTATGGCAGCCCCGATGATCAGGGTGCTGCGCAGGTTCTTCAAGAAGTAAAGCAGGACCAGGATGGCCAGTATGCCCCCGATAAGGGCGGTGTGCTTGACTTCCTGGATGGTGTTTTTGATGAATTTGGCCTGATTCGTTATGATCAGATAATCCATATCCCGTGGTTTCAGGATGTTCTCCTGAACCGTCTTTAGTCTGTCGGTGACGGCATTAACCACCGAGACCGTGTTGGCATCGGCTGCCCGGTAGATGGCAGCTTCGATGCATTCCCTGCCGTTGATGAGCGAGATGACTTTGCGCTCTTTGTGGCCGCGGTACACATCTGCCAGGCTGCCCAGGGTAATTTGGACATCTCCCCTTTTTTCGATAATGATGTCATTGATTTCCTCAACGGTTTTGAATTGATTAACGGTCCGGACCAGAAACTGGCTGTCCTTTTGTTTCAGAATCCCGGCGGAAAGATTAACGTTTTCCTGCTCCAGTCGGTTGGCTACGGTGGTGATGGGGATATTGAGAAGACTGAGCTTCTGCTCATCGATGTCGATATGGATCTCATCCTCCAGGCCGCCGGATATAGAGCAGGCCGCGACCCCCTCGACACTTTCCAGGGCCTGTTTGACTTCCCTCTCGGCGATGTAACGGATGCGTGCCAGATCGGTATCGCCGGTCAATCCCAGTTTCATGATGGGTTCCTGGTTGGGATCGTAGCGAAGGATGACCGGTTTGGTGGCGCCTACCGGAAGGCGAAGGAGATCCAGTTTTTCTCTGAGTTTCAGGGTGGCGAAATCCATGTTGGTGTGCCAGGCGAATTCGACCGTCACCTCGGAGAGCTCCGCGCGGGAGACCGAAGAGATGCGCACGACATTGTCGACGACCCCGCAGGTCTCCTCAATAGGCTTGGAGATGATGTTCTCGATTTCTGAAGGGGCTGTGCCGGGGTATTCCGTCTTGATGGTGAGGGTAGGATAAGATATTTTTGGCAGTAGATTCAGGTTGAGTTTGGAGTAGGAGATAAAGCCAAAGATGAGCGCGGCTATGGTGAACATAAAGATGGACACCGGATGATTGATGGAAAATTTAACGATTTTCATTGGACCACGTCAACTTTTTGGCCGTCTTTAACCCCTTCGACTCCGACCACGACGATAACTTCGCCTCGATCCAGTCCGCTTGTCACTTCCACATAGTCTTCCTCGCTCAGACCGAGAAGAATCTCGCGCTGGGTGACTTGATTCTGGTTCAAAACGAAGACATAGGTCTTATTTTGTTTATAGAGGATGGCTTTGCGCGGGATGACCAGGACGTTTTCTTTCATCCCGATGGCGATCCTGACTTCCACAAACATCCCCGGCTTCAGGCGGAGGGACTCATCGAGGACCTCGACGGTGACTTTGACAGTTCCCGTCTGGACGTCGACCCGTGGATTGATCAATTTGACGGCGCCTTCGAACACTGCCCCCTTCAAAATCTCGGTCATCACCTCAGCGGCCATTCCGGTCTCAAGCTTGATGGCGTCGGATGTGGGGACAGACACACGGATCAGCAGGGGCTTGAAATCCTCGATGGTATAAACCTGCTGGTTGGCGTTGACGCGATCGCCCACTTCGATAAGGCGCTCAGTTATATAGCCTTCGGAAAGAGCCCGGATTTTGGTCCAGTTCAGCTGGAGCTGGAGGTTTTTATAATTCTCCATGCGGTTCTGATAGTCGAGTTTCCGCTGGTTATACTGTGCTTCCTGAGTCTGGAAATCCTGTTCGGAAACGAGCTCACGCTTGATCAGTTCCTGATAGCGCAGGTAATTAGATTCGGCCTCTTCCAGGCTCAGCTTGGCCTGTTCCAGTGCAATCTTGGCCTGTTGGTAGCTGATCTTGATTTCCGTATCGTCGAGAAGAGCCAGGACATCGTTTTCTTTGACATAGGCGCCTTCTTCTTTCACGATCTCTTTGATATAGGCGGAAAGACGGGAGAATATCTCCACTTTTCTTTCCGGCTCTACGATGCCGTTGAGGACGAGGTAGGAGTTCAGGTTTTTCCGCTGGACCGGTGCCACACTCACCGGGACAGAGGCAACCTCACCACTCCGGACTTGAGCCAGAATTTCCTGGATCCTGTCCTTTGGGATGCGTCCGGATTTGATGGCTTCTTTCAAATTGTCGGGAATATCGAGTTTATCAACGTCGATGTCCTCGCCTCTCTGCGGTTTTGCCGGCGTGTTCGTCCCCCTGTCAGGGTCACTATCCCCGGATTTTCCGCAGCCAACAACCAGGGCAAGAAAAGCCGTAAGCATAAAGATGCATAGTTTTCGCATGGTCACTCACCTGAAAGATTCTTGATTCATTTTTTCCTGCCGAACGTTATTTTTTTCCGGATCGATCTATCCGGAAACTTTACGAACGGCCTCGTTTCCCACGTCATTCGCTTTGAATGCGGAGAAACACATTTGGACTTTAATATTATTTAGACGGAAACAGATGCAATTTCTTCCATTTTTTTTGGATAAATTACATATAATATATAAACTACAAATGTTTTTTAAGTGTTCTATCCGTAGTGAGAATTATAATCCCTGTTTGTTGTTGGTATATTTCGTGATCAGTAATTTTCGAAGGGATCGATACATTTCAACTATCTGTTCCATCTTTTCATTCGTGTAGTTAGTTAAAAACCTCTTTGCTTGATTGGGATCTTTTTTATATAACTCGAGTGCCTTTGCATCGACAGAGGCCTGTTCTTTAAAAAAACTTGACTCCAACGGATCGCGTTCTTCTCTTAAATCCTTGATCGCTTGTTGCCACTTTAAATAAAGCAAATTATCGACAAAATCGATTGCCCAACGCGCCGAATTTTCTTCAAATTTATCTGGATCGTAGGTATTGTAATAGGGCGAAATTTCTTGCACGCCGGCATAAATTGGTACATATGTGCTCATATGCTGATTATCGAGATAAAACCAGTAGACACCGCCGATCGGATCCGGAAGCCAGCTTCTCAATTGGGCGACCATGCCGTAGCCGCCTCTGGAGACCATCCGTCGATATACAATGTCCAACAATTCTCGCATGTCCCGGGTAGGAAAGGGAGTAGCAAGCGGACTTTTCTTCATTCCCCCTTTTCCGTCCGGAACGAACCAATCGAAATCAGCAGTCATGTCGTAAATTGTCCCTTCAAAGACAGAGCGCTGAAAGGTGATGACATCCTGGACTGTGACTTTTTTTTCCGGCTTTACAGAAAATGGATAGATAGAAATGTCTTCAATGTATTGATGATAGGAGTCGTATCCTTGGTAAGGATGGGTCAGCTTCTTATCCGGCCACTCTTTGAAATTGGGCGCAAAAGTTGAATAGAACAACCACAGCCTGCTGATTGCCCATTCTCTTGGAGGAGGCGTGTAGGCTTTTTGCCAGATAAACGGTTCACCATTTTCTGGGTCATACCAGCCACGATCAATGGCAACCTGCTTATAATTTTTTGAGGCCATGAAATAATCGGGTCTGCTTAAATCTATTTCTTTGATAATACTCCAATTGGGTACAATGGCAATATGATCGTCTGGAATTCGCTGGGCAGCCCAGATAGCACCCAATTTACCGCTTTCAGGATCCCAGTCGGGCCCGACGCTGAATACTTCCAGCACCCATGCTTCGTTGGGATCCGCGATGCACAAGGCTTCTGATCCTGAAGCGCAAGAGGGCAGAAATCCGTATCTCTCGACCAGTGAAGTGATCAATTTAATCGCTTCTTGTGCTGTTTTACATCGTTGAAGTGCAAACAACTGTGCTTGTTCAATGGTCATGATTTGCTTGCCTGACTTCCTGTCGACCTGTAACTCTTTCCTCTGGCTGAGTGTGCTTTCACCAATTGCCAGTTGATGTTCATTCATTTGGGGATATCCTGTGTGGAAATAAGCGAAGGTTTTCTCCACCTGCGGAATATACCCGATGATTTCTCCATAATCATGTAAGCGAGTTCGAACATTTAGCAGGCCATAATATACCGGAGCCATTTCACCCTTTTTGTAGGTCTTGGCAGGAACAACGTGAACCCTGCTTTCATCACATGCACCAGTATGAGAAGTCATGACCGAGCCATCTGCTGAGGCAAGTTTTCCTACGATTATGTCAGTGCAGGCGTCATCAGAGGAGTCTGGATGGCCTTGCGCGAGTATGAAGAAAGGAAAAGATATTACCAAAATTAAACCAATAAACCTATATTGCATTGACTCTTTCCTTTATG
>Ga0315551_10002477_pt1 | contig 13448 bp, 14 predicted proteins | sample SalMarSW160290MG_FD_203678 | JGI IMG/M metagenome (GOLD analysis project Ga0315551, IMG submission 203678) | Salt marsh sediment microbial communities from the Plum Island Ecosystem LTER, Massachusetts, United States - Salt Marsh Sediment SW1602-90 ... | reverse complement strand
CAACTCCCCTGCTAAATGAATCCAGGATAGTCCTGGATTCCTACTTGACGCAGGATTATCCTGGAATTTAGACTAGATTTAGTGGTTCAGTATTATCATCTTTATAATCGTGGAGTAGATAAGAGGATTATTTTTTTAGATGATCTTGATAGGCAAAGATTTATTAATGCCTTTAGATTAGCAAGACTTTTAAACTCTCCAAAACTTTCTTGGTTAAATGAACAGATTAAAATGGGAAATATTCCTCAAACCGACCTCGACAATTTAGAAGAAAAATATGGACCGCCAACTTTAGATATTATTACCTACTCTTTGATGCCCAATCACTTTCACTTTCTGGTAAAAGAATTAGTAGAAAATGGTATTACTAAGTTTTTCCGAAAATTGGGGACGAGTTATGCAATGTATTTTAATATTAAACATGAAAGAACGGGAAGACTGTTTGAATCACAATACAAGGCTGTACTCATAGAAACCGACGAACAATTAATTCACCTTTCAAGATATATTCACACTAATCCTCTCCATTCTTCAAAAATCAATCTTACCCTTGACCAATTAAAAACCTATCCATGGACAAGCCTTCCTGATTACTTAGGTTCCCGTGATCAGCCTTTCTGTCAACCATCGGAAGTAATGGCATTTTTTAAATCAACCAACGATTATTTAAATTTTTTAAAGGGAGGTGTCGGTAAAGAGGAATTGGTTTTACCACTTAATAAATTATTGGATCCAGGATAGTCCTGGATTCGTGCCTACACCAGGATAGTCCTGGATTTCAGTAGTTTATTCGTATCTCAAGGCGTCAATCGGATTCAGTTTGGCTCCTTTGGCGGCGGGAGCGACTCCAAAAACAATGCCGATCAAGGCCGAGACGCCAAAAGCCAAACCAATTGACCAAGGAGTAATGGTGGTCGTAAAAACCCGACCAATAGCCAGAGAGCCCAAAGCGCCGAGGAGAACGCCAATGCTCCCGCCAAGGAAGGAAAGAATGACCGATTCAATTATAAATTGGGTTAAAATCGCTCGAGGGGTGGCACCCACCGCTTTTCTTAGGCCTATTTCTCTGGTTCTCTCGGTGACGGAGACTAACATGATGTTCATGATGCCGATACCGCCCACAACTAAGGAAATGGCGGCAATTCCCCCAAGGGCCGCGGTTAGGACACTGAGGATACTGGAGACAACCCCGAGGATGCTGCTGGTGTCAAGAACAGAAAACTCATCGTCATCAAGAGTTTTTAGGAGGATTCTTTCAATCTCTTCCTCGGTTTCGGGAATGGAGTTGGAGTCAATCGATTGAACCCAGAGGGATTGGATATTTTCCATATCGAATTGGCGCATGGCCGTGGTCGCGGGGATAAAAACTTGATTATCAAGATCAATGCCGGCCATCGCCCCTTTCTCTTCTAAAATTCCTAAAACAATGTAGCTCTGATCTGAAATAGAAATATTTTTTCCGACTGGGTCCTCAAGGCCATAGAGGTCTTCGGCCACCGTCCTTCCCAAAACGGCCACTCTTTTAGCCGAATTGTAATGAGAAGTGCTGAAAAACGAACCCTGGGCGACTTTTTGGTCCCTTACTTCTGGATATTCTGGACTGACACCTGAGACTTGAGTAATCTTGGTTTTGCCTCGGTATTTCATCGTCCCGTTGTTCTCGGTATAGGCCATGACATTCTTAATCGTCTTTCCTTCTCTTTCCAGATCCTTAATGTGGTCAAAAGTAAATTTGGAAGCGGCCGCGCCGGCGCCTGGCATGCCGCCTCCCCCTCCGCCACCAACGTCAATATCAAATTCTCCCGGAATAACAAAGAGAGAATTAGCCCCTAAACCCTCTAATTGTTCAGTAATGTAAGTTTTAAGACCAGAACCAATTGAAATCAAAAGGATGACTGAAGCGACGCCAATGACGATCCCCAACATGGTTAAACCGGAACGGGTTTTATTAGCCTTAAGAGCTTCGAGTGAGACTTTAATTAATTCAAAAAAATCCATTAAATAATTTCTCCGTCTTTAATCCTAATGATATTACTAGCGTTTTTGGCAATCTCTTGGTCGTGAGTGACCATGACAAAGGTATTGCCTTCGCGGTTTAATTTCCTAAAAATGTCAATAATCTCTTCGCCTGTTTTAGAGTCAAGATTGCCGGTCGGCTCGTCAGCGAGAATGATGCTAGGATTGGTGACCAAGGCTCTGGCGATGGCCACTCTTTGTTGTTCGCCGCCCGAAAGCTGATTAGGAGTATGGTTGATTCTTTCGCTGAGACCAATTTTCTTGAGCACCTCGAGGGCCCTTTTCAAACGTTCCTTTTTACTGACCCCGGCGTAGATTAAAGGCAGCTCGACATTAGCGAGGACAGAAACCCGGGGAATGAGATTAAATGTTTGAAAAACAAAGCCAATTTTTTGATTCCTAATTCTGGCCAGTTCTGCCTCGGAGAGCTTGGAAACGTCTTTACCTTCGAAGATAATCTTGCCTGCCGTAGGGACATCAAGACAGCCAATGATATGCATCAGGGTCGATTTGCCGCTCCCCGAGGGGCCCATGATGGCGATAAAATCAGCTTGTTTGATTTCTAAATTGGTTGGTTTTAGAGCCTCGACCGGGTTAATCTCCGGAAGATAGGTCTTGGAGGCATTAACTAATTTGAGGAGGATTTTATTATTTTTTTTCACCAGTAATGATTGTTTGGCCTTCAGCCAGTCCTTTAAGAATTTGGGTTTTCGTTTCTGACTCAATTCCGGTTTCTACTTCAACCTCAATCACGTCTTTCCCCTCTATTATTTTGACCGATTTCTGGCCTTTTTTTTCAATGATGGTTTCATTCGGGACGGTGAGGGTGTCTTCGGCTGAGGAGATAATAATCTCGACATCACCATTCATTCCGACCTTAAACTTTTCCTTCTCATTCTCAGGCAAAAGAATTTCCACTTCGAAAGCGGTCCCGCCGCCGCTGGTGGTCACGGCTGAGAAGGAAATTTTTTGAATAATGCCCTTAAAAACGTCTTCTAGATAGGCGTCAAGAATAATTTCTATGTCTTGACCGATTTTCACCTGACCAATATCAGACTCATCAACTTTGGCGACAAATTTCATTTCCCTGGGATCAGCAATAATAAATTCAGCCGTGGCGGGGGTAATATTGATACCGGCAATAGGGGTTTCAATGTTAACGACGATGCCCTCAATTGGAGTTACCAGAGTGGCTAGTTTTTTAGCTAAGTCTTGGATTTCGACGTCTAAGACCGCGCTCTCTAAATCAAATTGAGCTTTTTCTAAAATTCTTCTTTCCGCTTCGGTGAGAACGCCGACGCTCTCAATGGGAACGCCCTCGACGCCATAATCTTCCCTTGATTGCTCAAAATCCCATCTTTCCTCCGTGTAAGCCAGGAGCTTCTTTTTTAAGTTCTTCTCCACTTCCCGGACATCAAGGGAAGCAATCGCCTGCCATTTTTGGACATAGTCCCCTTCTTTGACCCCGACCCAGGCCAATTGAGCCGAGGCTTGGAATTTTAAAGTCACTTGTCTTTCCGCTTCGATTTCTCCGGAAGCGGAAAGAGACTGGATGATGTCACCCTTTTTGACCGAGGTGGTTTCATATTGAGCGGCCGGTCCTTCAATGTAAGCCCTTACCCGCGGAAGGACAAAAAAAAGAAAACTGAAAAGTATGACAACACCAATAACGATAAGTTTGTAGTGCTCTTTAATTTTTCCAAAAAATTTTGAGAAAATATTTTTTATCATGAACCTATTATATCGCGTCTGACGCGATTATACCGTAATTTCTTCCTTTTTGATCCTAATGAATTTAAACCAATCCTCAATAATCTCGAAGAAAGCCTTAAAAGGGGCTTCGATGATAAAGTCAAAAACGAAGATCAAGAAATTAATTTGCGCCAGTTCGGCCGAGAGAACTTGACCGACTCTGAGAATAGGCAGAGAGACAAAATCGGCAAAAGGAGTCAGGGCCCTCTCTTTTTCCTGGTAGACATAGTCTTTAGTAATCAGTCTCACTCGATGGGCAAAAAAGAAAACTACGCAAACAAAGAAAAGGAAAATTCCCTGGCTAACAAAATTAAAATGGAGTCGGTTTAGAAGCCAAACGATGAGGCCGAAAATAAAAACAAAGGTGAGTAGATAAAGCGAATTGAAAATAGTTGAGAGCTTTGATTTTTCCGATTGGTTTTTTATTTTTAACTCTGTTTTAGAAGAGCTGGCTTCAAAGCAATATTCCTTAATTTTGGCAATCACTCTTTTAGTATTGTCTTCTCCCGGAACCCTGATGGAAACCGTCTCCATAAACATGAGCAAGGGTGGAAAGAAAGTGTTGATGGCAATGGCGGTGTAATTAGTTTTGCCAATAATAAAATCAAAAGGAACCTCCAGGATGAGAGCAAAAAGCATTTTGGTCAGAAAAATATAAATAATACTTCTGGTGGCTGCCCTTCTGAGCTTCGTCCTTGTTTGCTGATATCTTTTCTTGAGAATCTTTTTAGCTGCCCCTTCAAGCTTAGTTGGGTCGCTAATGATCTCTTTAAAATCCTCAGGCTGTTCATTAACTAAATCACGAATAACAAAAAAAGGGGCCATTTCTCCTTTAAAAGTTCTTCTGATCTGTTTGGCTAAAGGATAATTTAAATAATTCTCGATTTCTTGATAAACAGAATTAAATCTAGGGATGAGACTGTTAACGTCAGATTTTTTCGCCTCCATCCAATCAGGAAAAAAAGTTAAGAAAAGATGAAAACGAATAATGGGGTCATCGTTCTCAGCAAAGGCACGATGAACGCCGATATAAGATTGGATATCACTCATTTTTTTAGAATCTTCACCAACGATGGAAAATCTTTGTTTCAGGGTTTGATAAACATAATTCGTGAGTGCTTCCCTGATGGGAGCCGGCGATAATTTTTTTTCGATTTCACAAGAGGCGATGCCGACTAACCAATCGGTGATTTTTCCCTCATTTTGTTCTGGATTTTTTTGGAGGAGAAGATTTCTAAGAGAAATATACTTATAGACAGTTTCTTGAATCTCATCAATTTTCTCCTGGGAAACTTTGTCTTCATCGAGGTAGCGGGCCCAAAGGAGCTCCCTGACTAATAGTTCCCCTACCCCCACGCCGCTAGAGTTGGTGATGAACCTTCTCTTGAGAATTCTTTCAATGGCCGCTCTCCTGAGAAGATGTTCGGCTCGGAACTCGACCGCGTTCCTGGCCTTTTCGTAAGCCACGGCCGCTTTAGAAACCGCGTGGCTAACAGAGATAGCGGTTTCTGGTTTGATTGGGGTTGCCTTGAGGCTCTCTTCAATATTTTTGATTAATGTTTGAGTTTCTTCAGTGATGCCTGCCATATTTAAAAGTGACCCGTCTGACGGGTCTACCGAGTTAGACTCGGTGGGCTGGAGAGGATTTGAACCTCCACGGCATTGCTGCCACAGGATCCTAAATCCTGCGTGTCTGCCAGTTCCACCACCAGCCCGAATCTGCCAGGCTATTATATCACGCAAAGCTGGTTTTAGTCACCTTAAAGGTCAAGAGCAAACCGGGGTTGAGAATCAATTTTAGCCATAATCCGCTTGACCTTGCCAGCCCAGAAAGGTGAAGGCGGAGCGTAAATGCGACCAATTTTTTCAACCGTGTTAGCGCCACGGTTAAGATATTTCTCCTTAAGCGCCTTGGTCACCGTCCAGATTGAGTCCTCCCAGGATTGGAAAGCATAAGCACCATTATTCCAACCATAGGCGTTATAGGAGTTTTTAGGGATGAATTTCCCATAGGTTGACTCGACACCGGTAATGGCTGGTAAAAGACGCCAATCAAGGTCATAGGCATCAGCCGCCTCAACAAACTCCTGGGCATAGTCGGCCAGAGGTGAATTGAATTGGCCAAGGTATTCTTTAAGAATTTGGTTTCGGTTATCGAGCTCAGAGGTTTCATCCTTCAGTTGAGCTGAGGACGAAATTACGTTATCAAGTTCCTGACCATAGGAAGGTCCGGCATTGACTAATGCCATTAAAGTAATAAGAGATAAGATAGTAAGAATTTTTCTCATGTTGTTTAGCATTAAAAAAGGCTGCCTTCACAGCCCATATAGATAATTATCGACAATAAAAAAATCCTAAAGTAGGCGGAAATCCGCTTACCTCAGGATCTAGGGGGCATTATAGCAGAAGACTTATAGTTTGTCAAGTTTCTGACAAGCTTCAAGCAGATAAATTGTTTGTAGAAGTTTGGGGATTAGCGAGTCTCTTCGAGGAATTGGTTGACACACTTTGCCCAGGGACCGCCCTTCTCGACACTGGGAGGAGCGTATTTGGGCATGATCTCTTCTGGGGTGACCATCCCCTTATCATAATATTTCTCCTTGAGAGTCTTGGCTACCTGTTCAATCGCTTGCTCCCAAGATTGGAACTTAGTGGCCCCGTTTTCAAACCCCCAACAATTATATGAATCTTCAGGTATTTTCTTACAGACATTGGATTCACACATCGCAATGGCGACCATCAAACCATAGTCAAGACCATATTTTTCAGACATTTCGAAAATGAATTCAGAGTATGGCAGTAAGGGAGAATTATATTTTTCGAGGTATTGTTCAATCAGGATGGGTCGAGCGTCACCAGTGGCAATGGCTTGACTGACGGAGCCGACAGCTGGAGGCAAAGCGGCATAAAGTTCCAATGGAGTTTGGGCGCCTAAGACTTTCTCTGCTTCGTAAGAAAGAAGTTGAGGGAGAGCTTCAGTCCGCTCCAGTTGCCAGACACAGAAAAGACTTAAAGAAAGGGTGATCGGAGCAAAGATTGTAAAAATTAGGGTTAGAAAAATTTTTCTCATCAGGCAGTCAGCACCTTATTTTGTAATAACAATACTGGCAGATTGGAGGGAGAATGTCAAGCCCGCCAAAAATTTTCAATATTTAGGCGGGCGCAGACCCTGCCGAAGCTTTGCTTAGGCAGGTCAAGTTAGAAGTTTGGTGAGTCAAGAAGGATTGTTCTCAAGCTCACCATCGTAGCTGACACTCGGAAACCAGTAAGTAATAAAACCTCAGAAGATTTCTGTCAGTTTTGCTTTGACGTTGGTGATTAACCGATAAGTAAGGGTGTGAGAAAAGATTTCTTCGAGCTTATTGAGGTTTGTTTGGAAATCTGAATCAGATTTTTGACTGTTTTCAGCCTTAATAGCCAAGAAGGGGTGTTCTGCGGTGACTTTAATCTTCTGACCACTCTCCGTCTCTAAAATATAATATCCTTCCCTGGTCGTTTTGGTGACATCCGAAACCGTGCTCTCTTTAATCTCTCTGTATCTTTTGCCCCCCCCGTTTCCTTAACTGTAATTTCCGTTTCTCCGGTGAAACAGCCACCTGTGCAGGGAGGAGGGGAAGAACAATTGCAACAGTCTGCAGATGAGTACTCGCAACCAATGCAGGGGCAATCACCACAAACGCAATAAGGTGAACACCCAGGCCAACCTGAGTTACAGTACGCCTCATGAAAAACACTAGTACAATAATACTGCCCGAAAACTATCGAGGGGAAAGAAAAATAACCAACGAGGAATATCAATATTAGTGCTATTTTCGACTTCATAAGTTTAAAAATCATTTATTTAAATATTCTAGAACCGACAAATTATTCCCTTTAATTTTTCCTGTTGCGCTGATTTCAAAATCGCTAATAATAAAACTTCCAATATTTAAAAGCTCGCTTAAATCATTGATTCTGAGAAATTGAGCCTCTTTAAGAAAACCCCTATCAACTAGATTTTTCTCTACTACCTCACCCGAGCTTTCAGCTGCTTGATCTTCTACGTAGACATTCTGTGCTAAGGAAGAAGGAGGAAGCTCTCTTGGATTTTCGTTAATTTCTATATAACCAAAGTCCTTGTTAATTTCAACAGTCATTTGTTCATCTCCATTTTCTAATGTTAAAATCCACCCATCAACATTTGTTACCCAGCCTCTAATTGCAATCGGCTCGTTGGTTGCTTTGTCGTATAAATAAACTCCTTCTTGACAAGCAACTTCGGTATTAATGTATTTTGACTCCTCTGACTTTTTTCTTGTGGTCCAAAAATAGTAAGTGCCCTCAATGATTATCACTAAAATTGAAATGGATAAGATTGGAAGCAAAATCTTGAGTGATCGAGGCAACCCAGTTAACTTTTCTCTAATGGCAGGTAGTTGCACTGATTAAATTTAACAAAACAGAAATACCTTTGTCAAATAATAGTCCGAGGTAAAATTATGAATTACTTTTCCCAGGATGCCTGAATAAATAAAACATTATATTTGTTTATCAAGTCCGCCCCTTCTCCTGGCCAAATCTTTTCGGCCAAATCAACCAAATCATAACCTGTTACTCGCCGCTTCTCGCTTCTTACCAATTCCCGGGCAGCACTAATAAGCTCTACAAGAAACTCTGGGCGGTCTTTCTTGACAGCTGTCTGATTAATTTTCCATATTGCCCAACCCGCGTATTCTGTAAGGTTGCCGTACCTATGGAGAGTCTTTTCATCATTAAAATCTAAAAGCAAAACTTCGCTCCTAAGCTCTTCAATATTATTCTGTTCTAACATTTCTTCGTCTCCAAAAAGATGTGCAACTTGCTCACTTCTATAGGGAGCTTTACGGATATCATCAACAAATGCAGCAAACCCCTCATCAATTATTCGTGAATAGGCGGGAGTCCAACTCCCATCCTCAAGTTGGACATTATTGCCAGCGTGACATAGCTCATGAGCCGGGGCGTCAGAGACAAGACCTCTCTTGATTAGAATCCTACATTTATCACCTTCGCTTTCACAAGAGATGCCAGCAAATTGTGCCCCCACCACATCGGCGGAAACCCCTGTTGTATAAACTATTCTTTTAATATTACTAACATCGAATACGCAATATTTTTGAACTAAAGGCAAATAATTTCTAATATCTAGAGCAACATCTTGAGCAATATTTTCGGGGAGACTGTATGTCTCTATATAGATTATTTGACCAGAATTTTCTAATTGCCACCGCTGCCCTTCCCCAAATTCATCGTCCACAATCCTTTCGGGAGCAAAACCAAAGTCTACCAGAAACTGAGTCTGGTGAATCTCGAAGTAATCATTGTCGCCTATTTGAACCACAAAATTGCCTGTTTCAATATTCTGCCCAATCAATATAGCTCTTATAGAATAAGAATTGGACTGAACACTGAAGACTCTCCCCTCTGTTCTTTTCTCTAAAACCCCATACGGCCAAGGGTTGGATCTGATTGAACTAATTTTATCAACATCCATGTATTCCTCTGGAAGAACAACAAATCTATTCCCCATTAATATCCTTTGATCAAAAGAAACATAGGGGCAATATTTTAAATCAGCTTCGCACTCTTTTAATAAAAATTTATTATGACTTAAAAATTCTTCTTCTGATACCTCTAATTTCTCCGCAACCTGACCCACAGTAATCGGTACCGGAAGAAAATAAAGATTCGAGGCCGTCGAAAAAGGTATTTCTTTTAATTTTATCCCTTCAACTTCTTCGGATAGTAATTGATTCTGCTGTTCTCGCTGAATCTCGGTTGCTGTCGGAGTAGCCTGACTCGTCGCAACATCTGGTTCTTGATTAATCTTCTTAATCGTCTGTTCGAATCTTATCATCTCTTCGGCCACTCCTTCAGGAGTTGGAATCTCCGCCGGGGTTGGGTATAGTTCAGAAGCTGAAAAACCACCAATAGTAGCCGCTTCTCTTATTTGAGCAAAAACTAAGGCGGCGGCAAGAGCAGCAGGGGGAGCAAGCTGAAAAAATCTTTTTTTTGTTACCGGGTTATTTAAATTTAATCCAGCTGACCGTTCTTCAGGTACTGCCTCTTCGGCCGGGAGTTCAGGAAAACCTCGCCCGCTTCGGCGCTCATCTTGCCTTCTCGCGCGAAGGTCAGCTTTGGAAAGGTGTTCAGCACTCATTTTCTCCTCCATCTTCTAAAAACCCCCGCCAAAAGCAAGGGGATGTTAAGCTATTTTTTATGTCTTTACCAAAAGATTTAATTTTGGTTTAAGGATCATCTGGACAACTGGGGTAATTATATCACTCTTTGACAAAAATAATCCAGTTTACAACTTAAGATCCTGTTTTGTTTTCTTTCTCATTTTATTGGCACATCTGTCTTCGCTCGTCAAGGGTTTTCAATAAACTGCGCTTCGCTTGCCCTTGACTTCACTTCGCCAGCTGTGCGGTTGGACATCTATCGGAGGCAAGGCCTCCACAAAAAAATTTTAAAAATGACAATCACTCAAATCCAAACCGCTATTTTAGGCTCACCAGAGTTTGAAATAAAACCAGAAGCGAATTACAAGCCCAGGGTTTCCGCCGAGCATCTTTGTCTGCTTTGGCTTCTGAAAAGAAAGACCGGCAAACCGATTACCAAGCTGGTGGCCGAAGCAATTGATTTTTATTTAGAAACGGTTGACTGGCCGGAAAGGAGGTGAGACTAGATGGAACTGTTGACCAGAGAGCTTGAAAAAAGATTTGCCAAAGTTAGCCGCTAGGAAAACAAAGAGGACCCGCTGGTGATTGCCAAGTTTTTTAATCCGGCCGGAGCCGGCAATTGGTACGCCACCGAATATGATCCGAGAAACAAAATGTTTTTCGGGTATGTGTCACTCTATGGCGACGGGAACGATGATTGGGGCTATTTTTCCTTAAAAGAGCTGGAAGATTTCGAAAGCCCGTATGGGACCGGCATTGAAAGGGACCTTGAATTTGAGGAATGCCGGTCAAGTAAAATCGTCACCAGGGATTAGCCAAAGAGTGAGCTACCGTTGTATTGTTTCGAACCACTTTGTAGAAGAAGTGATTAAGACTTTCAAGGAATGGGGAAGTATATTTGAGGAATATCATTTGAATTTTACTTGGAATCGTTGATGTTTTTAGAACCGTCAGCTGGTTAGGATTTGTACATTAATGGGAAAAACCCCTAAGTTGTTGGAAGACTGGTTCAAGTGTAAACAAGTGAGCTATTGTTTTTCTAGAAAATTTAATATTCTGCAAAATCTTCCTGCTTTTTTGAATAAGGGCTTTTTTCTTGCTTTTAGGATAATTTCTTCGAGATTCTCTTCTGGGAGTTTACCAAGATAAAACAAATCACTAATGGGATTCATTTGTTCATTAATTGCCCAAGCGCAAGCAGTCACTTTACCATTAGGTAGAATACCGATTGCTTTCCTAGCTGCTGGACATCGACCTTCATTTCTTAATAATCTTAAAGAATGTTGAAAAATAACTTTTGTAAAACCCCGAAAACTATCCACAAAATCCATTACTTGTCTATAATCATCATCTGTTGGTAAATTTTTTAAAAATGTTGCTCCTCTCCCCACTGGATAAAATCTCAATAATTCCCATTCCTGGCAACTTTGTTCGCAAAGGAAATGATAAATTGATTCTAAATTTTCTTTTTTCATTGTCAAAGGAAATAATGGGGTAACCGCTCTTGTTTTTATTCCTTTATCAACACATTTTTTAATTCCTCTAACAGAAGCTTCTGTATATCCTTGAGGTCTAGCAGGATTATCTACTCCAGGAAGAGTTTCAAGAGTAAACTCTACCATACCAACCTTCTTACAAAGTTCTAATTTCTTTTCATTAAAATGAGCACCAGTAATACTTACACTAAGAGAATCTTTGGGAAGAAGTTTGGTGGCTTCTTCCACAATTGAAAAATCTTCTCTTCTATATAACGGGTCACCACCAGAAAAATCAATTTCAAAAGTTCCTGATGCTAATTGGTTTAACACTTTCTTTTTTTCTTTTAGATTTAATTCAGGAGAATTCTGAAGCGAGTTAATGGGTTTTGCAGACACTGAACAAATGTTACAATGCCAAGGACATTCCTGGGTAAGATTCCAAATTACGTCTACCTTACCAATTCTTAGCTGCCTGGTTTTGAAACTTGCCGTTTTTTTTGACAAATTTATTTTATTTAGGCAGACTGATTAACTTTTAGTGATCAAAAAATATCTTTGTCGGTATTTTATATTTTTTGCCAAGAATTTCGATTTGTTCTTGAGTCTTTGTCCAGTATGGAGAAGGATTTCTAAATACATCTTCATAAATAGGAAGTAAATTAGGAAAATTTAGAGAAACTGCTGATTTTATGTCTGACCATATACTACCCCGTAAATTAAGACTTTCTACCATAACATGATCAACAGAAGATCTTTGTGCTACTTCAAATAGTTGTTCTAGGTTGGTAATTCCTGGCAAAATGGGCCCTATAAACATATAAGTTTCAATACCCTTTCTTTTTAATTCTTCCAGGGCAGAAATTCTTCTTGAAACAGAGCTAGAATGTGGTTCAAAAATTTTCCTTGTTTCCTCATCGAGTGTAGAAAAACTTAATCCTACTTCACACTGTCTCAATCGTTGTAATAGGTCAATATCCCTTAACACTAAGTCAGATTTAGTTAAAATAGAAACAATAGGTTGTCGGGGTCTTGGGAATTCAGCAATTGCTTCTAAGACTTGTCTTGTAAGCTGATATTTTTTCTCTAGGGGTTGATAGGGATCAGTTACACTGCTTAAAATGACTGTTTCATTACTTTTTACTTTTCTTATTCCTTTTCTTATCAGGTCTGGAGTATTCGTTTTGACATCAACAAAAGTTCCCCAACTTTCTCCTTTATGTCCTGTAAACCTAATCATAAATCTAGAGTAACAGTAAACACATCCATGAGAACAACCGATATAAGGATTTACGACATAATCAGCTTCAGGCAAATTACTTTTACTAACGATTGTTTTTGCTTCAATTTCTTTAATATTCATTTTTAATTTAAATTTATTAAAAATTGCTTTATAAGCAGTGATTATATTATACCACCTATAGTCCACCAAAAAGGGAGCGGTGAAGCTTCAGAAACTTTTTAAGATGAAAAAATTACCTAACCCTCAACCGCCCCCAAAACTATAATATTACAACACAAGTGAGTCCAACGTCCCGTGGGTGGAACACCTCTTCTCCAGTATTTTCAACACCTACGAGAAACTAAAAGAGTTGGGCTTTACTTATTATAACGGAAAAGTCTCCGTCATTGAAGTCGATAATGAGGAGGAAAATGATTAATTCTTCTTTATACGACGAAAGGACCTTTTATCGAAAATTCACAGAAGATCTTTCAACCTGTCAAAAAGAGGTCATCATTGAAAGCCCTTTCATTTCAACGGAGAGAGCCAAAAGACTCTACCCGACTTTTGAAAAATTGGTCAAACAAGGGGTCAGGGTTTACATTTTGACCCGAGATCCCAGAGAGCATAGCCAAGGTTTTGAAGTTCAATCCGAGTCTGAAATTCGCAAGTTTGAGGTTTTGGGCGTTCAGGTTTTCATCTGCACGGGTAACCATCACCGCAAGTTAGCTATTTTGGACCGAAAAATACTTTGGGAAGGAAGCTTGAACATTTTATCCCAAG
>Ga0315551_10002471_pt1 | contig 13471 bp, 9 predicted proteins | sample SalMarSW160290MG_FD_203678 | JGI IMG/M metagenome (GOLD analysis project Ga0315551, IMG submission 203678) | Salt marsh sediment microbial communities from the Plum Island Ecosystem LTER, Massachusetts, United States - Salt Marsh Sediment SW1602-90 ... | reverse complement strand
AGACTTTATTCATTTTCGCCCATCGGTAATAATTCATCTCCAGGTCGTCCCGGATGCGAAAATTCTCGGCTGGTCCGTCAATTCCGATATGAAAGAGATTCTGTATGGATTTCCAGATAAACTGGACGGCCCAACGGCTCACCCTCCATGCTTTGTCGTCAAAGAACCGGCCCTGATGGCCGTGTATGAGGAAAATGTTCTCCCCCAGACGGATTCCTTCGCAATGCCGAACATTGTCCAGGATGTTAATGTGCCGATGATGACAGTAACGTCGGAATCGGCGGAGGGAGACTTCTTTGTCGTGATTTCCCCATATTCGTATTTTTTCTCCTTTAGAGTTTTCAGCAGCCATCTCAATTTCCTTTTTAATCAGTTCCTGGTAATGAGGAAGGATCTGGTCATAATGGTTTTCCCACAGTTCCTCGTTATCACCGAGGACAATCAGCTTGAATCCTTTCTTTTGATAAAAGGAAAGAGCCGTATTATACAAAAAGGCGTTTTTTTTAAAATCATCGGCTGCACTCGAGTCTCCCTTGTGGTGATCGGAAAAGAGGACGTACCGATCTTCTTTATTGTGGAAGGGAATGGTGTTCCCTGGTTTTCTCGCCTGTCTGTATATCTTAGTGAATTTTCTGTTTATGCGCTTTCCGGCCATGGTCTATCTCAAGAAGATGAAAAATTTTAACCATCATAACATATGTTTTTCACATTTTTCTATCGGCATGGAATCATCTAAAATCAGAGTGCGAGGCTCCTCTATTATGGAGAAAAAAATGGTTTCCTGCTTACTTTTCCATTTGCTTTTTAAAAAAAAGAGAGGTAAAAGAATGGGAGTGATAAAGACAGGAAAGAGGACATGAAAGAGTGGATGCCGAAATTGAGAAAGGATATTGATATCATTCCTACTTTCTACGATGGGAAAAGAGCTCTCCTGGTCAAGGATTCTCTAGGTCTGATCAAGGAACCCTTCCTCATCCATGGAGAAATCTTGTCCTTTCTCGGCCTTATCGATGGAAGAAGAACCATCCGTGACATTCAGCTTGATCTCATCCGACTCAAGAAGGGGGCATTTGTTTCTTCTCAGGAAGTGGAAAAAATCCTGGCAGAGCTTGATTCCATTTTCATGTTGGAAAGCGAAACTTATCTTCGCGAAAAAGAAAAAATCCTGGTTTCTTATTCTCTTCTGCCCAAAAGGGCTGCTTTTCATGCCGGCCGTTCCTACCCACAGGAGCCAGGAGAATTACGAATCTTCCTGGATTCCTTCTTTGCTCAGGATAATGAGACGCCTTTTCAAGGAAAAGAAACAACAGCCCTGATTGCCCCTCACATCGATCTCAACATCGGAAGGAAGGTTTATGCCCGGGCCTACAAGGCAATAAAGGAGGCTCGTCCCAGAAGAGTGCTCCTTCTGGGCACAGGCCACAGCCTCTATGACTCCCTCTTTTCCCTCACCGAGAAGGACTTTGAAACTCCCCTGGGAATGCTCAGAACAGATAAGGAGTGGGTGAGAATGTTAAGACTGGCAGGAAAAGGGATAGTTGCCTCAGACGATATTGCCCATCGCAGTGAGCATTCTCTCGAGTTTCAACTTCTTTTTCTTCAGTATCTTTTTGGATCCGATTTTTCGTTCATCCCTATTTTGTGTGGACCTTTCCAACCTTACCTCCAAAATGTATCCAGACCGAGAGATATTCCAGGATTGGAAAGATTCTTGGGCGCGTTGGAATCGTGTATGAAGGAGCAGGATTCAACTCTTGTGATCGCAGGAGTCGACTTATCCCATGTGGGTCCGAAGTTTGGACATAGCCAGGAAGCTTCCTTTTTAAAGATGGAAGCAAAAACTCATGATATGGCTTTGCTGGGCGCAGTCTGCAAAGGCGATGTGGAAGAATTTTGGAAAAAGGCCAAAAAGGTCAACAACAAATACAATGTCTGTGGCCTGTCTTGTCTGGCCACGCTTCTGGAGATCCATCCTCAGCGAAAAGGATACCTTCTTGACTATGAGTTCTGGGAAGAAGAAGCCACCCAATCAGCAGTAAGCTTTGCGGCGGTGGCTCTGGAGAAGTAGTCAGGAACATTTCTCCATTATTTTATTCTCTGAATCTCGAACAGGAGAAGGATGGATAGAAATGTTCAGGCGGAGGGATACTATGAGCGACTTCGGGGGAGCCATCAAGGAGAGTGCAAAGTATGATATCGCCATCATAGGGGTCCCTTACGATGGGAAATCCTGTTATTTAAAAGGAGCATCCAAGGGGCCGGAAGCCATCCGAGCCGCATCCACAGGGAAGGCCATCAATCCCTGGACAGAGCTGGGAGTGAACTTAGAGGAAGAGGTGGTGATGGTGGATCTTGGGAACATGGATGTTTCAGGGGATTTTCAAACGATCGCCTCTCGTATCGAAAAGAGTATCTTAGACATCCTGGACAAAGGGGCAAGACCTGTTATTCTTGGGGGAGACCATTCCATAAGCTATCCTTTGGTCAAGGCTTTTTCGAGGAGATTTAAGCCTTTAGATGTTCTCCATTTCGATGCGCATCCGGATCTCTACGATGAACTCTATGGAGACCGTTTTTCTCATGCCTGTCCCTTTGCCCGGATCATGGAGGAGGGGTATGCAGAGAAGCTGATTCAGGTGGGCATCAGAGCAGCTACCGGCGAGCAACGGCAACGAGCTTTAAACCACCAGATTAAGATGATCGAAATGAAGGACATTCGGGGAATTTTACGCTTGGATTTTTCCAACCCTGTGTACATATCCTTTGACATGGATTCGCTCGATCCTGCCTTTGCTCCAGGAGTCTCCCACCATGAGCCAGGCGGGCTTACTTCCCGTCAAGTGATAGACATTCTCCATGCCCTGCGGGGAGATATCGTAGGGATGGATGTGGTTGAACTCAATCCTGATCGTGACCCTCATGGTATCACCGCTGCAGCTGCTGTGAAAATCATCAAAGAGGTTGCCGGCAAGGTGGCCCTCTTCCAAAAATCAAAACAAGAGGAGGTCTTATGAGACGAGTTGTTGGTTGGGTATTTATAATCTTTATGAACATGGCAGCTCTTCACAGCGAAGAGCCTGTTCATTTTGATGATTTTTTTATCGACAAGACCATGCGCCTTGACTATTTTCATATCGGCGATGCAAGAGAGGAATGGATAACTGTGGACAGAATTTATGAGCAGGGTATATGGGCTGGTCACAGAATTAATCTCATCGATCCTTTTAACAACGGACGCTATTACATAAAGGTTTATGATTTATCAGGAAGGCTTATCTATTCAAAAGGATTCGACAGCTATTTCGGAGAGTATAAGACTACTGACTTGGCAATGAAGGGCTTGAAAAGGACATACCACGAAACAACTCTCATACCTTATCCTAAAAGAAAAATTAGATTTACCATCGAGCAAAGAGACCGGAAGAATGTACTCCATCCCCTGTTTAACCAGGAAATCGATCCCTCCTCTATAGAGATTATAAAGGAAAGACTGGATCCTAGAGTAAAGGTCTTTGAGATCGTTAAAAACGGAGATTTCCATCATAAAGTCGATCTGGCCTTTGTAGCTGAAGGATACAGAGCGGAGGAGGAGGCAGAATTTCTCTCTGATTTGAAGCATTTTGCGGAAGTTCTATTCAACCAAGAACCTTTCAGATCCCATAAAGAAAGATTCAACCTCTTCGGTGTGTTCAAGCCTTCAGCAGATAGCGGATGTGATGAGCCTCGCCATGGAGTGTTCCGAAACACGACCCTGAATGCAAGCTTCAATTCTCTCGGCTCTGAGCGCTACCTTCTCACCGAAGATAACAGGAGTCTACGGGGCGTGGCCTCTCATGTGCCTTATGATGCTCTGGTCATCATGGTCAATCACAAGAGGTATGGAGGCGGGGGAATTTACAATTTTTATTGCGTGTTTACGGTTGATAACCAGTGGTCCAACTATGTTTTGATACATGAATTGGGGCATTCCTTTGGCGGGCTTGCCGATGAATATTACACCTCATCGGTGGCTTACAACGAGTTTTATCCGAGAGGAATTGAGCCTGTCGAGCCGAATATCACGGCATTGCTCGATCCCAAACACTTGAAGTGGGAAGAGCTTATCACTTCCGGTATCGAGATTCCCACACCTTGGGAGAAGGAACAATTCGATAAGATGGATATGGCATATCAAAAAATCAGACAGGAGATTAATGCCAAAATTGCCAGGATGGAAAAGGAAGACGCTGCCCAAGAGGAAATAGATCAATTAGAGCAAGAGGCTGAACGCCTCTCCCGAGTCCATTCCCAAAAAATGGATGATTATCTTGCTCAGAGCAAATACGTAGGTAAAGTGGGTGCCTTTGAAGGTGCGGGCTATTCATCACAAGGGCTATACCGGCCCATGCTGGATTGCATCATGTTCACCAAGGGAGAAAAACCCTTCTGCAAAGTATGTGAGCAGGCGATTATCAGAGTGATCAATTATTTCAGCGATTGATGGATAAAAGGAGTCTTCTTCTTGTCTTCTCGCTCAAGTTGAAACTCAAGGGGCTAGATCAACTTCACGATTTTCTCCAGCCACTCCCTGTCTGTTTTTGAAAAGGCTTCGAATTTTCTGCTGTCAACGTCCAGAACTGCCCACACTCCCTTCTTGTTGTCGAACAAAGGGACCGCGATTTCGGAGTTTGAACGGCTGTCACAGGCAATATGGCCAGGAAACTTATGCACATCGGGCACCACTATTGTTTTCTTGGCTTTGACTCCCGCCCAGCAGACTCCTTTCTCTCTTTCCAGAACTTGACAGGCCAAAGACCCTTGATAGGGACCGACAACCAAATTCCCTTCCATCAGGATATAGAAGCCTGTCCAGAAAAAGTGGGGCATTTTGTGGTGGAGGAGAGATGCGGTTGTGGCCATTCGGGCAATCTTGTTGTCCGTTTTGACCAGAAGCCCCTCCAACTGTTTGTGGATTCTTTGATATCTGCTATTGAGTCTTTCCGGGTCTGTCATGAAATTCTTCCTGATGAAAAGATCGATGGGGAATGTAGCATCTTGGCTTACTTGAGTCAAGATGGGCAATTGAAGGAAGAATCCCCAAACCCGTGATGCAGTAACAGTCAGATAAGCCGAATCGTCAGCCCGCGGATTTTCCCCAGCGAGGAAAATTCGCTTATTCCTCGGAGTATCGGTTCCTATCCATCCTCGCCAAGACCCTCCCACCCGCCACTATGGGCTTCGGATGGACAGAAACCTTGCCCCCTCGCCTCCAGATGACTTCCTCCTCAGCTTACCTGACTGCTATTGAAACTGTCACGGAAATAAGGATGCTTACGTAATTGGACAGAAAATTGACTTTTTACCTTTTCTTAGTTATTTTTCCAATACAGATTCAATAGAGGGAGAACGAGATGAAGGAATGGACCATAAAATTGTGTGGGGTTATTTCCCTTTTACTTCTTCTCATGACAGCAGCTAATGGAGAAAGAAGGGAGGAAATATACAGGCTTGGCCTCGAGCTGGAAAGGCAGGCCTCAACCCTTGCCCAGAACAGTTACCAGCATTTCAAAGGTTGGCGAGGAGCAATCTCCGATCAGGAGCAAGCCATTCTTTTTAAGTCCGAGGCCTTTGCTGCCTCTTGTCGTCTTTTTCTGAGATTGACTGAGGAAAGATCGGATTATTTTCAGAGGAATTTCCTGAGGACCAACCTTTACAATGCCTTCATCTACTTAACACATTCCTGCAAGGAACTGGAAGAAGAGATGGAGAGAGGGGGCATTCGACCTTATGCCCTTTCCAACTGTGTAAGGATTTTGGAACAGATGGATCATGAATTCTCCAAATGGCCTTCTTCTGATAACCTGGCTTATCTTCATCAGAAGTACGTCAAAGCCAAGGATGATACTGTTTACATGATTGAGAGAAAAGGCCCTGGCGATTATGTGCGGCATGCATTTAAAAATCTAGAGAGTATCTATCGCTACAATTACGACCTGAATAGAGAAAAGGATCCATGGAAATATCTGGTTGAAGTCTCTTATGAGATTCTGGATAAGATGGAAGAAGGAGATATGGTCGACAAGAGCTTCGAGGGCTATTTGATCATCGAGAGAGGAGATCGACCAAACCGCCCCGTTTATCTGATAGAAAACGGAATGAAAAGGGGCCTCACTTCACCGCGTATGCTGCAGCGCTATGGAGGGTGGGGGAAAGTCTATGAGGTTCCAGCCGAGGTTATCCATAAATACCCTGAGGGGGAGCCCATCAAATAAGTCCAATCCTTCAGTCAATTTGCCGATACCTAAAAGCTTTTCTACTTATCACGGCTATAAAGACGTATCCATAGGAGTCCGTTAATTACTGAATAGAGTGCGGGCTGTTGTCAGCAAAAGGGGGGTTGATGATGGGAACCTAAAAGGTGGGGGCTCTCTCCAGCCCGCACAAGAGAGCTATAATCATTATAGCAGAAAAACACAACTTGTAAAGAAAAAAATTTATGAAAGAAAAAAAAATTTCATTTTATCCATCTGTGTGTGGAATCGATGTCTTTGTGAAGTCAATTAAGTGAGAATTGGCTATGTTTTTCTCTGGCGAAAGGAGATCTGAATCAGGCATAATTTTTATAAAATTTCTTGACATATTCTGTTTTTTCCTATAAATAGTTGGACAAGACCAGGAAAATTGGCCATAGGTTCTTACTGAGACCAATAAGTCATGTAGAGGGTAAAATTAAAGAAGAGAGGTGCAGATGAAAAAATCCATCCTTTTGACTGTTCTGTGTTTTTTGTTTTTTTTGGGGACAAGTCTTCTCAGTCATGGTTCTGGTTTCCTCATCTATGAGCACGGAGCCGCGGCCATGGGGATGGGAGGCGCATTCGTCGCTTTGGCTAACAATCCGACTGCGATTTTTCACAATCCCGCTGGCATAGCCTGGCTGGAGGGAACGCAGATTTCTTTCGGTACCACACTCATCCGACCGCAAAACTCTCTAAGTCTATCTAACTGGCCGGATCCTACATACCAGAATGTCGATGGTGAGTCTCAGTGGTTTTATCCTTCCTCATTCTACATCTCCCATAAGATCAATGACCGGATTGCGGCTGGATTTGGCTTTTTTTCTCCCTATGGTCTGGGGACCAAATGGCCTAAGGATTATCCTTTGAAGTACATTGCTTATTCGGACGACATGGCGACATTTTTCTTCAACCCCACTCTCGCCTACAAGGTGAACGAAAACTTTTCTGTGGGGATAGGCGTCTCCTATGTTTATGCTACAATAGATTTCAAACTGGTCGAACTGGAAGCTCTGGACGTGGGACCATTAATTCCTATGCCTTTTTCTATCTTGGCTTTGGTGGATATTCCTGTTGCTTTGGAAGCCTCCGGTAGCGGGTGGGGATTGAATGCAGGCGCTCTTTATCGGGGAGAAAATTTCTCCATCGGATTCAACTGGCGAGGCGGCTTTGAGATCGATTTTGAGGGGGATTTAAATCTGGAGAATCCTCAAGTTCAGATCCTTCCCCCCTATGATCAGATGATCCCAGCCGGGCCCGTGGCGCAAGCCATGGCTCAGATCCTTCCCAATGAGGGCAAAGCCTCAACCTCTTTCAAATTCCCCCATATTCTGGGAGTGGGAGCAGCCTTTAACCTAAGCGAGAGCCTAATCCTTTCCGCCGATATTCACTATATCCTGTGGAGCTCCTTCGATAAGTATGTTGTGAATGTGGATGTTCCTATTGCTGTTTCCGGATTCGAGTTCAAGGACAAGGAAGTCAATGAGGATTGGGAGGATTCGTTCATTTTTCGAGGAGGTATCCAGTATTTGGTGAATGAAAGCTTAGCCCTCAGGGCTGGAATCATCTACGATCAGACACCCCAGCCCGTGGAATCCATGGATCCTGTGCTCCCCGATGCCGCCAGATGGGGCTTCACAGGAGGTATCGGATACAGCACTGGAAATTTTTCTATCGATGTCGCCTATCAATATGAGCCTTTCGACGAAAGAACAAGCCCAAACCGGAATATTCCCATTTATATGGTCAGCGGAATGAATCTGGGGGAGGGTACATATTCTGCAAAAGCCCATCTTTTTGGGATCAGCTTGGGGTTTAGATTATAGACTAAAAATTTAATTTGGAGGTTATAGATATGGCTTATGAGTACAACAACTCAAAAGGGGTAAAGTACTTTCTTCACTTCAAGGATGTCAATTTAAAGGGCGGCCGGATACAAAGAATCTATTATTTCGCCCGAGATATCAGATCAGGGGTTTTGGATAGTGTCCCTGCCGGCTATAAGGTAATAGAGACAGAGCGAACCGGCATGCCCATCCTTAAGAAAGCTTAAGTCGAGAAGGCACAGAAACTCTCAAGAATACGGGGAAGTCCAGAGAGAGGTGTAGCCTGAACAGAGGCTGCACCCTCTTAACACTCCACCCTTAAATCGCATCCTCACATCCTCCTTCGTCCACACTTACATAAAAGAACAAAGTCTTTAAGTGGTAGTCTCCTTTGAAGGTCGGGGAGAGAAGTAAAGCCTATAGAGGTAAGTAAGGAATATTTCTCCGTCATCATCTATTCCTGCGCCAGAATCGGCTTCCATTCTTCATCATGACATAAATTTCTGTCACCTGTCCTTTTTCTAGGACACCTCAATTCCTTATTTTTTCTTCTTTTCAGGCAGGGATCATTGGCATATTTTTTGCTTCTTCCATGGATGGAAAGGAGGAGAAATGAAAAGAACTTTTGTTTTTAGCGCTTGCCTGCTCTTTCTTGTTTCTGTAGCTCTATCTTCTCCCCCTGAAGGATATTATAGTTACAGCTTTGCGCGTTTGAATTATGTAGAGGGTGATGTTTATGTCCAGCGTGCCGAAGATTTGGGCTATGAGGAAGGCGTGGTCAACTTAGTGCTCATCGAAGGAGACAAACTGGGCCTAAACAGAGGCCGTGCAGAAGTCCATTTGGGAAAACAAAACTATCTGAGAGCTTCGAGCTTCACGCAAATTGACTTTATCCGTCTTCCCCAGGAAGGAGGCTATCTCGTCGAGCTTCATTTGCTTTCGGGAGAGATTTTTTTGAGAGCCAATTTTTTAGAAAGGGAAAAAGGCTTTGAAATCCATACACCAGATGCCTCCTTTTATATATTAGAGGAAGGACTTTACCGAGTGAATGTCAGAGAGAACAGGGAAACGGAGTTCTCCGTTTATGAGGGAGCAGCAGAAGCAGCAGGTGAGGAGGGATCTCTTTTGCTCAGATGCGAAGAGAGTATTGTAGTAGCTAATGGGTGTTTTCAATCCGATCCCCGCTATCTTAATACTTATGAAGGAGATGATTTTGCCTCTTGGAGTCGATCGCGAGATGCTCAGTGTAACCAAATTATTACAAGAGGATATCTTCCTTCAGAGCTCTATGAATACGAGGCGGAATTGGCCTACTCTGGGCATTGGGTTTACGAACGTCCATATGGTTACGTCTGGGTTCCTTATGTTCATCATTATAATTGGCGGCCCTACTTATATGGCCGTTGGGTCTGGTATCCCATCATCGGATGGACTTGGATCTCTCAGGAACCCTGGGGATGGTGCGTCTATCACTACGGAAGATGGCATTGGAGGGTAGGCTTGGGCTGGTATTGGATCCCCACTCGCTATTGGAGTCCGGCCTGGGTGCACTGGTACAGAAGCTATGACCATATTGGCTGGTGTCCTTTAAGTTACCATGGGCATCCCGTCGTTGTTATCAACAACCATTTTTATGGCAGGTATTACGACCGGTCTTATCCGCTGCATTCTCGAGCTTTAACCGTCGTCCACAAAAGCCATTTGCAGGCCCCGCGCATTTCAAAGGTTGCCCTGAGCCAGAGTAAAGTGGCCAAGCTGGGAAAGATATCCCTTTCTTCGAAACAACCTTCGATTAGACCAGTAGTGAGTCGATCTGGGGTGAAGACATCTATGGCAGCTAAAACCCTATCCAGATCTTCTCTTCGTCCTGTAAACAAAAGCTATAAATCTGGAAAAACTGCGCGGTCTTCTGCTATCCGTTCCCTTCGTTCTGAGACTTCGAGACGGAGCTTAATCCAACCAAGGAATTCTCCAGACTCCCTTTCCCGGATAGTGAAAAAAAGAGGTAATACCAGTTTACGATCGTCAACCAGGGTGACAGTGAGGAGAAACTCTTCTACATCCAGAAGTAAATTGACTACCGATCGAAGCTCATTCTCCAGGATTAACAAGATATCCCGCTCAGGGAAGAATCTTAGAATTTATCCTTCGAGGAAAGAACTTACCACTTTATCGCGCTCCAGAGGGATGTCTTCGTCTTTTTCAAGAAAGCAGCTTGAAGCCTCCTCTCCACGATTGAGATCCACACCTCTCCTACAAAGAGGATCTTCGGTGAGAAGCTACACATCCGGACGATCAAGTTCTTTCAGATCCAGTTCATCGAGGAGTAACACTGGTCGAAATTTTTCTCGTTCTATAAGTCGATCCTCGCCTCCAAGGAGCTCTTTCTCTCCAAGAAAAAATTTTCCTCAGAGAAGCCTGAAAAGTTCTTCTCGGCGGAACTCCACTTCTATGAGGCATTCTTCCAGTGGCAGGGTGAAGAAGAAATAAATGGATGGTCTATTGCTCTAAGGATAATTGACATTTTCCTCTTTACTTTTATTCTCTCCAGTGGTATAAATTATCTTCAATTGATTGAAAAAAGTGCATTTTACAGGTAGGAATAAACACGCGTTCTTGTTTAACCTTCACTCTATGAGAGATAAACTTTTGGAGGTATGAGCATGACTATTAGGGGTTTGATTACTCAAGAAGGGAAAGTCAAGATGGAGAAGATCGTCCGAGTCCTTGCTTTTGTAACGCTGGCCTTATTATTGGTCATAGGAGGGGATATGGCCTGCAAGAAGGAAGCTGAAGAGGTTGCCGAGGAAGAGGGAATATCCGCCACCAAAGAAGGAATCATAGAGTTCGATGGCACGGTAAAAGTTGCAGTCGGGAAATATATGCATATCCCCAAAGTCCAAGGATTTGATATCGTGGTCCAAGGTCCTATAGAAGTAGGTGACACTAAGGAACTAATCGGACAAGTGGTCAGAGGAGAGGGGGAGTTTAGTCCGGAAAATCCATCGATTCTGGTAGCCAACACTATAGAGCTCAAAGAGGCAGAAGGCGTTTGGAGAAATGTCTATACCCGGACTGAAGAGCCTGTCTTCGATGACTATTTAGACTTAAAGGCAAGAAATGAGTTCGAAGTTTTGAAAGACATTTCTTATGATAAGAAGAACAGCTGGGAAGAAAAGAAAAAAGTCAAGATGTATGGTCGGCTGGAGGAGGAAACTGTTAAAGAAGGAGCAGTAGAGAAAATCAATTATAAATTTGTCGTGCTCGACGAGGAAGGGAAAGAGATAGGCACGGTTTTGGTAGATAGTTTTACCAACTTTGCTCTATATTACATGAATAAACTCAGACTCTTCGATAAATTCTGGTTTTATATTACCGTAAAAGATACTGTGGATTGGAGTATCCGTAGAAGAACAAGAGAACTCTTCCATGCGGATGTCCTGTTTGCCGGACTGTTTTGAACACAGATCAGAACGAGGTTTGATACTTCAATCTTCAATTTAATTTTATCTCCCGATCTAAACTAAATTCTAAAAATTCTCCTCCAATTTCGGATGCTGAAGGTGGTGGTCTGTAGCATCCTGATAAGCTTTGGCTAATCTGAGGATTTTTGACTCTTCGAAGATATTCCCGATGAAAGATATACTGGTGGGACTCCCTTCTTCATCAAAGCCGTTTGGAACCACAACCGCAGGGTGGCCAGTAAGGTTAGTCAAGAGGAGATTGCTGTTGCCGAAGGAAGGAGCGACATAGACGTCGATTCCTCTCATTCTCTTGGCCATCTTCTGCATGAGCAAGGATCGGATGCGATTGGCTTGGATGTATTCCACTGCAGGGATGAATCTTGCTTGACGAAACACGTTTGGCCAGGCCCTTTTCCCTTGACGGACCAGTAGATCGTCCTTTCCGCTTCGGGTTAGCTCATCGAAGGCAGCGGCAGCTTCAGCGTTGAGAATAAAGGAAAGGTCATTGACGGGAAAAGAGGGAAGCTCAAAGGGGATAAGATCCACTCCAAGAGAGCGAAGCACCTCGAGAGAAGCCTGATCGTTTTGTTTCCCCCTGTATTCTTCCTCAAACGCCTTTCTCAGATAACCCACCCGAATGTTTTCCAAACCTAGGGAAGGATCCCAGTTGAAGGGAAGATCGACAACGCTCAAGTCATTTCCATCAGGTCCATAGATAGCGTCGAAGATCAAGGCACAGTCTTCGGCCGAACGGCAAATAGGACCAATTTTATCCATGCTCCAGCTCAAAGCCATCGCGCCATAACGGCTGACCCGGCCAAAGGTAGGACGCAGTCCGGTCACTCCACATCTTGTGGAAGGGGAAACAATGGATCCCCAGGTTTCTGTACCTATGGAAAAACCCACCAGGCCTGCAGCAGTGGCTGCGGCTGGGCCGGCAGAGGAGCCACTCGAACCCTGCTTGAGATTCCATGGATTCCGCGTTTTCCCTCCAAACCAGACATCCCCCCAAGCCAAAGCGCCCATGGTGAGTTTGGCTACTAAGACAGCTCCCGCCTTTTTGAGCCTTTCCACAACAGTGGCATCTTCATCGATGACCTGATCCTTATAAGGCACAGCCCCCCAAGTTGTTCTGATTCCCTTAGTGGCCAGGAGATCCTTTGCTCCCCAAGGGATACCGTGAAGGGGACCTCGATAAAGACCGGAGGCTATTTCTTCATCAGCACGTCTGGCCTGCTGGAGAGCTATTTCTTCGGTGAGGGTGACCACACATTCCAGTCGTGGGCCGAGTTTTTTTAGCCGCTTAAGATAGAGTTCAGTGAGCTGGGTTGATGTGACCTTTCGTGTCTTTATCAGCTGTGCCAGCGCGGTGAGAGGATAAAAGGCCAGATCCTCAAGGTGCTCTGGCAGCTGAGCCTCTGAATCGGGGGAAAAGGAGTAGGGTTTGCGTTCGCTTTGGAAGGACTTTCCGGGAACTATGGGATTGAAAAAGAGTGATGGGGGAACTTGGTTCTCAAGTGGGACTTTCCTCAGCGCTCGGTAACTTTTTACATTCTGCTTCAGATCATCCACCATCATTTTTCTTTCTTTTGAAGTGAGCCGGAGTCCGATGATTTTTTCCGAAGCGGCGATGTCTTTTATGGTTATTCTCTTTCCCTTGAAGTAATAGAGAGCGAAGGCTCCTCCTATGATGAGAAAAACACAAAGAAAGAGAATCATCCAAATTGTGGAAGACCCCTTTTTTTTCATCGCTGTACTCATCAGAGAATTCCTCCTTTCTTGTGCTTTTAAAGATTTTTCATTTGATTCCTTTTTAGAGTTCGAACTCCAGAGTAAAAATTCACAAGAAGATAGTATTTTGGGGGGAGTAGTTTTCTCTTTCATGGAGGCGACCTTATCATACATTTTT
>Ga0315551_10002469_pt1 | contig 13474 bp, 13 predicted proteins | sample SalMarSW160290MG_FD_203678 | JGI IMG/M metagenome (GOLD analysis project Ga0315551, IMG submission 203678) | Salt marsh sediment microbial communities from the Plum Island Ecosystem LTER, Massachusetts, United States - Salt Marsh Sediment SW1602-90 ... | reverse complement strand
CTGGAGAATCCGATCGGTATAGAACGTTTCCGGGCTGTCGGAGCCGCTGAGTTCGGCGCCCCGGTCGACCAGGATCTCAGCCAGAGCCGCCATCCCGGTTCCCTTGATCCCAACCAGGTGGATTCGATATCCTGACAGCGATGTTGCCAACCGGGGTTGATTCATCTCCGCAACTATAGCCGATGCCCCGGTTGATTTCAATCGGAGGGATAACCTCGGAGGGACACCCTGATCCTTGGCGCCCATATGTCCATCGCCGGGGGCGTGCACCGAGCTCTGGAGAGAGCCCGGTCGATCTCCTGCGAGGCGGTACAGATTTTTACCCGGAACCAACTGCGCTGGGCCGCACCTGCTCTGCAGGAAGAGGAGATCCGGAGTTTTCTCAGCCTCAAGCCTGAGTTCAAGGTGGTGTTGGCCCACGCCTCCTATTTGATCAACCTGGCTTCGCCGGATGAGGAGATCCAACGGAAATCTATCGAGGCACTGAACGAAGAACTGCGGCGCTGCCTGGTCTTGGGGATCCCAGCGCTGATCCTGCATCCCGGTTCGCACAGGGGCCGCGGTGCTGAATGGGGGATCGAACGCCTGGTAGAGGGCGCGCGCAGGGTTTTCACGGCAGACCGGGGCAAAGATGTGCGTTTGATTCTGGAAACCACCACAGGCAGCGGCTCGACCCTGGGGGGCAGCTTCGAGCAGCTTCGGGATCTACTCGGCGCCCTGGAAGCTGCCGGTGTACCTTCCGGCATCTGTCTCGACACCTGCCACGTGTTTGCCGCCGGCTACGAGCTCCGTTACAGGCGCGGGTACCAGGCCACCTGGGAGCGCTTCGATCGAGTGATCGGCAGGAAGCATCTGTTGGCGCTCCACCTCAACGATTCTCTGGGAACCCTGGGATCGGCAAGAGACAGGCACGAGCATATCGGTAAGGGGAAAATCGGACGATCGGGCTTTCGGCTGCTCGTCCGGGACCCCTCTCTGGCGCAGCTGCCGGGCATTCTAGAAACCCCCAAGGGCCGTGACCTGCGGGAGGATGTCGAGAATCTGCGCCTGCTCAGGGAACTGAGCAGAGGGTAGACCGCCCGAAGAGGTGTTACTTCCAGAACTTGGGAACCAGGATGGTGAATCCGAAGTAGCCCTGCCATCTGGGGAAAGCCTGGATGGTGGGCAGGAAGCCGACTGTCGGTGCCACCTCGACGAACAGCTCCACGACATTGTTGATCAGAAACACCTGGAGCCCGACGGGGATCCGCAGCCCCAGTTGGGACGCGCCGAGATCCTGGAAGGGCAGCTGCGTGTAGGCCCCGACACCGAGAAAAAGGTGCAGGAAATCGATGAGCTGATAGCCGCTGACGATGCGGTAGTCCGCGCTCAGGAACAGCCACGGGTTGTCCGCCTCGAAACTGTACCCGATTTTGAAATCAAACGGTGCCGGCCGGATGATCAAAACCGCGACAGGATCACCAAACTCCAGACCCAACCGAAGGCTTCCCTTATTCGCGGCAGAAACGGTGGCCGTGGCTACCACGAACAGGACGATCAGGACTACAACTACCTTGAATGCTCGTTTCACTTGCCTACTCCTCCTTGGTTGGGCCTCAGTGTAACCGATTCTGCAAAGGAAAAAAAGGCTGGGAACCGTCCAAAGCGGACAACCCCCAGCCGCCATCTCCTAGGGGAGTCGAACCCCTGTTGCCGGGATGAAAACCCGGTGTCCTAACCACTAGACGAAGGAGACATGTCCGGCGCCCCGCGCCATTTTTCGAGGGGAATATAGTTTTTTTTCCCCGGGCTGTCAACTAGGGAATCCGGCTGGGTGCCTCGTCAGCGCCTGTACGAAAAACCAAGGGAACGGAAAAGGGCAGAATCAAAAAACCGACCGTGAAGGGAAGCAACCTACACGGTCGGAAACCGTTAGTCGTTCCGGCAATCCCTGCCGGAATTGTTATTATTCGACCCAGTTTACCTTGGCGAAATCATGCTTCATGGCTATGAGGATAAGGTCGATCAACCACCAAATACCAAAGCCGCCAAGGGTGATGAGCTTCAGGATGCCGAGCCCGATGTATCCCATGTAGAATCTGTCGACTCCGAGACCTCCCACAAAAATGGATATCAGCAGCCCGGCAATCCAATTCTTGTCCTTCTTTGTAGCTTCAGCCATACCTACCTCCTCAGGGTTTTGAAGAAACAGCCGTTTCTCCGTGATTTGTATTTGTGGGTTTTAATATACACCTGCTACTATGTTTTTCAAGGATTTTTTACTACTGCAAATATTTTCGAATCAACTGAAAAGTGTAGGCGGGATTCTCGACGAAGCTGCGGGTCAGATTCCCCTGCTCATCGCAGTATTTGCTTGTTTCTTCAAGAAATTTCTCGGAAATCAGGATAAACAGTCAACTGGGCTATATATTTTCATTAAACCCGCGTGCGAAGTAAGAGTGGATTGAATGAGTGACATGCCAAGAGAAATTGACGAGAAAAAGCTCCAAGAAATCTTCAAACGATTGGATCAGAATCAACAAAAGAGGCCTGCAGATAAATTCCCGAATAACTCCAAGGGGGCCAATTCTTCGCGTAACAAAAGGCGCAGAATTCCCTAAAAACACTTCTTGATCCGAGTTGTCAGTTCCTCTAGATAATTGTCTGAAAATTTACGCCGGAAGCTCAAAAAGACCTAAAAGGGAAATCGAACCAAGAAAGCCCTCACTGTGGCCGCAGTCAAGCGACTGTTGGCCTGGCTGGAGAAAGACAGCTCCGCCAAGGGGCAGCGAGACTACGCGGTAGTCTACACGCTCGTGACTTCCGGGCTGAGGTCCGCCGAACTGGTACAGCTTCGCTGGAAGGACCTGGAGCTATTCGAGGGAACCTGGACGGCTCGGTTCATCGGCATGGGGAACAGGGAAGCCGAGCAGGAGTTGTACACCCAAGCGGTGGAAGCGTGTCGGAGATACTTCAAGAGCCAGTTCAAAAGGGAGCCGGTGCCGGAAGATGCCCTGTTCTGGACCTTTCCGACATATCGAGGGGATAAGACTCGACCGCTTGCATATCAAACCTTATGGCGTAGAATAAAAGAGATAGGTAAGGCGGCCAGAGAGCTGGGTTGGAGTCCTCACCTGTTCCGCCGGTTTTATGCCACAGCTTTGTATAAGTCAGGGATGGGGATCAAGGCGATCCAGGAGAAGACCCGACACACCAATATTGACATACTGGTGCGGCATTACATTCATGACGAGGAACCAGCCAGCCCCTACTTTGAGAAAATGCTCGGATAAACTGAACGGATATTTTTGAATATGAGGAGGGGCGTGATGAAAAGATGCGTTCGGATAACGGGTGAAAAACTAAGTCGAAGGTGATCGAGAGGATGAACAAGGTATTATACAAAAGCGGTTTGCCGGGATCGGTGACTGATGATCAGCTCAATGAGTTGTTCGCGGATTGTGGTACTGTTGATTTCGCTAAAGTTATGTACAGGTCCCCGCCATTCCGCTCGGGGAGCTTCGGTTTCGTCGAAATGAGCACGCCAGAAGAGTGTAAGGTAGCTATTGGTGTTCTGAATAACTCAGAATTCAAAGGGCACACCTTGAACGTGCAATATTCCCGGCCGTACGGCTTCCCACGCGACATCAGAGAATCTCACCATCGCGACGCGAATACCGCTATACGAGAGTTCATCGTTGATTTGTCCTCGACCGAGAGTTTCCAGGATTTTATTGCTGCTTTCAACGAGGGATTCTGTCGACACGTGTCCGGAGAGTGGCGCGGAAATTGGAACGCCTTCGATGATTACCTGTCTTGGCCTGAAGAAGACTGCTATCGGCTCACGTTCCGCGGATGGAAGAAATCTCGTTCTCTCATTCCCGAGGATCGCTTGATATTACAAGAAATAATTTATAAGAACGCATATGTTCAGGTTACCTTTACCTAATAAGTTCGCCACAATGATCCGGCGCTCTATTGGGTATTAGGATGATTCAGGATAAGGAGTTAAGAACGAACCTGCTATCTGACAGGGACATTATCTGCAGCGGTGGATTGAGTAGTTGCGAGAAGCAAAGATAAGGGAAGAAAAATTGGGCCATTTCTCTGGTTGTCTCAGATCGTAGATGACTCATAGCACCCTACGAATTGTATCTGTTAAATTGCTCTCTTACTCTTACCGGGGTATAATCTACGACGAGTAAGCCACTTATGGAGCCTAAATATGAAAAAAGCGTTCCTACTTCCGGCTTTGCTTCTTTCGTTTGTGCTTCCTGCCTACACTGTTTCTTTCCGCATCGCTCTCTCGGACTTCGCCGTTCACAGTAAAAACCCGAAATACGAGTACATGGGCAAAGGCATCTCCGAGATGATTGCCGTCGAGTTGGCGAAATCGACGGGTTTAGACCTGATCGAGCGGGAAAAACGGGCTGAGATGCTTGAGGAGATCGAGTTCGCCTTATCAGATTTGGCCGACGCTACCAGGCAGGTGGAGGTGGGCAAGATGCTGGCCGCCAAGTACCTGGTGTTTGGCGAGATCATAGACATGGACAAGGATGTTCTGATCAGTTTGCGCATGGTGGAAGTGGAAACAGCCGAAATTGTTTGGATCGATCAGGTCGTTACCAACATCGCGAACTATGATTACATCACAGGTTTCTTCACCGAGTCGATCCTGAAGTATTTGGGGTTGTCTGTTCCCCGTTCGACTGTAGCGAAGGTCGAATCGATCAAGGCGAAGGACGAGGATGCCGTTGTGGCTTTTTCCAAGGCCGTCGATGCCTATGACCGGAAGGAGAACGCTGCGGCAAGGGAGGAACTGGTCAGGGCACGCCGGATCGATCCGGATAACGAAGCGGTTCGATTGTACTTGAGCAAGCTGCTTGTTAATCTGTCCAAGTTCAAGATCGAGGCTGCAGCATTACAGCTGCCCAGCCAGAACCCGGCCTATCTCGGATTCCTCCAATACGCTCAGGTTGCGTTCATGGTGAACGTTTCTGATATGTTATCCGACGAGGTGCCGTATTTACATCTGGAAGAGTATGACTTGTATTACTGGAATCAGTTTGGCCACTGGACTCTGGGTTACAGCGCGCCGCTTGGGAAGACCCTGGGCTATCAGACGAATATATTTGGTTGGTCGCCGAACGGTGAGGAGCTTCGCACAGAAGAAGACCCGGGAGAAGCAGAATACCAATGGTACGATCTAATGAGCTGGGGTACGCAGTTTAGCCTTGGCTGGGCCATATCCGACCGGTTGGCTTTCGGTGTGAGCACATCCGTGTTCCTAGCAGTGAACTCGGGGGGGTACGAACAATCCCCAAAGGACCCACCGCAGGTGCAAAGTGCATTCTGCCTGGGCGCCGTAGTTAAGAATCTTGATTCGACGGTCGTGTTTGACATTCTCTCCGGCTATTCGTTTTCGCCGCAGTACCTGCTATTGGCTCAGGAACTGGCCGACTACCGCGATTTGGGCATTCCCTACACCATGGGGGCCTCGGTAGCCCTTCCACTTCTGCTCGAGGGTTCGGTTACGTTCGCTCTCTTGGACAGGAGGATCTACCTGCTCGTACGACAGCGAAACGATATCTTCCTCGATCAGGCCTCTTACTCTGGGCGGATCACTATTGGGGCTGAGCTATGGGCGGCGAAGTGGTTTGCGATCCGCGGAGCGGTGGAGTTATCTGAGTACAAAATGGAAGACCTGGTCATTTATGGAATGGGAGGAACAGGAGGAGTGGCATTAAGGAGTACCCGATGGGCATCGGATCTCGAGTTGGGTCTTTCCTATCGGATGGAACCGGTCCGGTCACTTCCGGGAGAAGTCGTGTACCAGCCCGTGCTCTATATCAGTCTAACTAAAAACCTGCTCTCCAAAGCACGGTAATCTGGTTGTATAAGTCGTCGACGATTTATTTAACCGTGGGCCACGAGGTTTCGGTCACGGGGTGACAGCAAAGGTTGAAAATACAATTAAGGTGGTTTGTGCAACTCTATGATTTAGGAAAAAGATAAGAGAGAGAAATTTAGCCCCAAACATTGACCGGTTCTCACCCATCTAAGATAAGTGGGAAAGTCTTTGATAACCGTCCATCTCTTAGACCGACTATTCAGAGTGATTCAAACTCGCCATGGTGGGAAAAATTCTCTAAAGCCCAATTTGTGTGCTAGTTTCCAGTGCGGATGGAGTTTGTAATGCTTCATCCCAAACGGGAGATTCCCCCACTTACTCCCCTTTCGTTGCTTGCAGAGTGGACAAACTTGTAGGTGCATAATCAACGTAGCATAAGTTGTAGTCTTATTTGCGCCAAGTTCCGATCGAATGATTGGGCCAAGAAATATGCTAAGGATTGGTAGAATCGGAGTTGTCACAATACCAAATATAAACGCACCGAGCGAAATAGTACTGTTACGCCAATTCCTCGTAACCTTCAACTTTTTCGCGAGACCAAATTTGTATAATACAACGTTATCACGACTACTGCAGATATGACATGTGTCAGGTGGATTTGGGATCAAGTTCAATAGATCTGCATATATGCTATTATCTTCAGCCATGCAGACACCTCGTACGAATCACTCGACAGGAATCCTCTTACCCTATTGATAACACCTCATTTCTTATCCTGAAGCTACTCATGTCTTGGATAATTCATCTTTTCGTAGACGAAAACCAAGTCACAAGTTCAATTATAGTTCACAGCTTCAAGCTTCCCAATTATTGAAGTTGCTCTCTGCGTGGAAAATTTAAAAAGGCTCCGGTATAGAGCCTCTTCAAAACCATAATAATTCTGTTATTTGTAATGAGCCGCACAGGAATCGAACCTGTGACCCACAGCTTAAAAGGCTGTTGCTCTGCCAACTGAGCTAGCGGCCCCTGCGGTAGAACATGGGCAATATAACAATCGCTCGCGGTCAGTGTCAATAATCAATACGGATGGACGCTGCTGCTGATCATAGCACAACTAGGCCGACCCGGCGAAGCGCCCCCGGCAGGGATTCCCCGCTTCCTCTATCACGGCCTGGACCAGGTTGCCCGCCCTTCCCTCCTCCCCGGGAACGCCTTGGACCAGCACCTTGAGATAGTTCGCGCTCAAACCCCGCCAGCTGCCGCCCGCTGCGGATCCGCCCTTCTCCAGCACAGCCTCCACCCCGCGGCCCACCCACCGCGCCGTGTAGGTTTCGTGGAGCTTGGCTGACAGGGTCAGCAGTTCATGCACCCGTTGATCGCGGATCCGTTCCGGTACCGGATCGCTGGGGTGCTCGGCGCTCGTACCGGGTCTGGGTGAAAATGGAAAGACGTGCAGCTTGCTCAAGCCGAGTGATTCGACGAGCCCGCGGGAGGCCAGAAAATCCTGCTCCCCCTCCCCGGGAAATCCGACGATCATATCCGCTGCCAGGAAGGGATCCTCTTTGGCCTTGCGCAGCAACTGCACCGCCCGCACGACCCGCTCGCTTCGGTACCTGCGGCGCATCCGCAGCAGCAGCCGATCCGAGCCGGACTGAATCGGCAAATGAAAGTGGGGGCAGATGCGCGGGCTGCAAAGCACGTCGGTAAGCCCAGGGGTGATCCTCTCCGGCTCCAGCGAAGACAGACGCAGACGGAGCCGTTCGGTATTGGCTAGAATAGCCTCCAGCAACTCCGGCAGATCGGTCTCCCCGAATCGATAGGCCGTCAGATTCACGCCGGTCAGGACGACCTCCCGATATCCCTGTCGCTCTATACCCTGAGCCCTCTGCACCGCCTCCTGCGGATCCAGGCTGACCGAACGGCCCCTGGCCAGGGGCACCCGGCAGTAGGCGCAGCGGTAGTCGCAGCCGTCCTGAACCTTGAGGAAGGCGCGGGAATGATAGCTGAAGCGCTCGACCCGGTAGGCAAAGGGATCGCTCCGGCCAGGCTCTATGGGTCCTCCGCTCCCCAGCAGATCCCCCGAAGCATAGGCGGCGGCCCCTCGCTTTTGGAGCAGGCGGGGCAGCTCCATCAGGGCAGCCTTCTGCTCTTGCGAAATCACCCGCACGTTGCTGCCCAAAGCTGCCAAATCCCCTGCATTCAGCTGGGCGTAGCAGCCGGTCACCAGAAGCAGGGAACCGGGGTGCTCTCTGGAGATTTTTCGGATCAGACGCCGGGCTTTCTGCTCGCTCTTCGATGTAACCGTGCAGGTGTTGATCACATAGACATCCGCCGGCTGATCCGAAGCGACCAGAGAAAAGCCCCGGTTTCTGAACTCAGAAGCCAGGGCTTCGGTCTCGAATTGATTGAGCTTGCACCCGAAGGTATGGAAGGAGGCGGTCATCCCTCGATCAAAGCTGCTGCTCCACCCTGGATCTCCCTCTGACTGCGTCCACGAGATTGGGATTCAAAGCCAGCGCTTTGTTGTACGCCTCCAGGGACCACTGAAAATCCCCTCCCCTCTCCCTGGCATACCCCAATCGGGTCCACCAGTCTGCCACATTGGGCGAGTGATACAGCGCGGTAGACAGGGCGATATCGGCGTTGTTGAACTTGCCCTGCTGGATGAAAATTTCCCCCATGAAGTAGTACACCATATCGATCCTGCCGCCGGTCGGGGATATGGCGGCATACTCTTCGAAGTACCGGAGAGCCTCGGCCCGCCGCCCGAGATAGAAAAGCGCCTCACCGGCGGTTTCGATGATCCGCGGATCGTAGCGGGAGATCTGAAAAGCCGCCTGGCTGGCCTCCAGGGCTTCCTGGTACCGTTCCAGCTTCAACAGACTCCAGCCCAGCACGGCGTGGGCATCCATGCGGTTGGGCATTTCCTCCAGCTCTTTGCGGCAGACCTCGATCGCACCCTGGTAGTCCCCGTTCCTGTACAGCTCCACGGCGTCGTACTTGTCCTGGGCAGTAACGGAGAGTGCGCTCACCAGCAGGAAAGGGATGAGAAAAGCCAGGTTACTTCTCATGTTTGGCCTCGCTCATGGCACATGCCCCGTTGTACTTGCAGCCGCTCTCCATGACCAGATCGGGAGTGCTGAGATCCCCCTGCATGGAAGCGGTGGAGGCAAGCTCCACCCGGGTAAGGGCGATCACGTCTCCCTCTATTCTGCCCTTCGTGGAAACGCAGTTCGCCTCGATCTTAGCCTTGACAAACGCCTTTTCTCCGATGTACAGGTCCGAAGAAGCCTTGATCTCCCCCTTGAAGTTGCCTTTGATCATCAGGGGCTTCTTAAAGGTCAGCACACCGGAAAAATCGATGTCCTCCGCCAAAACCGTGTCTATTTCATTCTCGTCGATCTGATTGATGCGTACGTCCCTCATCTACTGTCCTCTCGCAGGCGTTATGGTATCCAAAGCTCCCGAGCCGTGTCAACAGGCAGGCAGGAAGGCACGTCAAGATCGCTGGTGTTCATCCAGGCGCCTCCTGACCTCGCCGAGGGAAGCTGCCAGTCGATCCCGCATCTCTCGGGTGTAGGGATTGTACTGTTGAAGATCGTAGAACAGCTGCCAGGAGTCATTGCAGGTCTGTTCGATAATTTCCAGCAGCTTCCGGTAGCCCAGTGAGGCGATTCGGGTAGGCTCCAGCTCCAGCTCGGCCAGAACCCGCCCCAGATAGTGGGTCAACCCCTGGGTGAAGGCGGCCTGACGATCGTGGAGCTCCGGCTCCATGAGCTGCACGGAGAGCCCCATCCTTTCGAAAAAACGCCGCCACCCTGCCAACTCCGAGGAGCCGAGACGAACCGGGTGCAGAATCATCGGCAGCCCCTCGATTCCCCCGCGGGCCGAGTCGGGTCCGAACATCGGATGTGTGGCCAGGATCTTTACCGCGGGGGGTAGCAGCTCCTCCATCCACCGTGCCGGCATGGATTTCACCGAGCAGGTATCCATGACCAGCGTATCCGGTTTCAGCCGGGGCGCCAACCTCTGAAGCACTTCCCGCAACCCGGAAATCGCCACGCAGAGGATGATCACCGGCTGATCGCAGAGCTCCGCTTCGCCGACCCGCCGGACTCCGGGCGGCAGCGGGGCTTCCGGATTCCGCGAACAGGCCTTGACTGCGGCGTAGCGGGACAGCAGTTCGGCGTAGAAACGTCCGAAGCGCCCCAGCCCGTAGATGCCTATATTCTTCTGAGGCGGGGAAGCCGTATTAGAGGCCGAAGGTCGTCTTGATTGCCCCAACGGCTCTTTCCTCGTCCTTCTGCGGGATGATCAAGGCGATCTTCGTTTCCGAGGTGGTCACTGTTTGAATCGCCACGTTCGCCTCCGTCAGGGTCCCGAACACGCGGGCGGCTACACCGGACTGAGTTTCCATTCCCGGCCCTTCCACTGCGATCTTGGTAATTTCATCGGCGATCTTGATCTCCAGGTTTTTCATCGACTTTTGGAGCGTTTGTACGAGCTCGGTTGTCTTATCGATGTCCTTCTTGAAAACCGTGAAAGAGATATTCACCTCCCCGTTCACCGGAGCCGTCTGGCTGATCAGGTCGACGTTGATGTTCGCCTGGCCGAGGCTCTCGAAGATGCCGGTAATGCTTTTCGGATCCAGAGTGATTCGATAGAGGGATACGAGGGCCTCCTCGTTGCTGACAAACAGGCGGGTAACCGCACTGGCCGCGGTGATCATCTCCTTCATGCTGTACAGACCCGGGGCCTTGCCCAGGAGGTAACGCACCGCTTCCAGGGCGCCCAGGGCGAAGATACGCCGGGAGGCTGCCGAATGCCGGAGCTCGACCAGCTCATCCTTGCCGGCAAACACGATCTCGTGCTCCCCCACCACGGTGCCGCCTCGGACCGCATGGATACCCAGGTCCGAGCTCTGGCGCTGCTCTTCCCGTCCGTGACGGCCGTACACGTAGCGCTTTCCCTGCAGGAACACCTGGTTGATCGCATCGGCCAGGAGCAGGGCGGTTCCGGAGGGTGCGTCCTTCTTCTGATTGTGGTGTCTCTCGATGATCTCGATGTCGAAACTCTCACCTAAAACCGTGGCTGCCTTCTGTGCCATATCGGACAGAAGGTTGACTCCCAGGGACATATTGGCGGACACGAAGATGGGCAAAGATTCGGAGGCCTCGGCGATCAGGGCTCTGTCCTCCTGGGTGAGTCCCGTCGTGGCAATGATGAGGGGGATCTTTTTTTCCTTCACGCCTTTCAACAGGGCGGGAAGAGCTTTGGGGGAGGAGAAATCCACAACAACGTCCGCGGGGACTGTACACTTCTCGAAGCTGGTATACACGGGAAAATCGGCATCGCTTTCCCCCATGAGCAGGTCGATCCCGGCCACGACCTCGATGTCCGCCGCGCTTGCGACGGTGGCGGTCAGTACCCGGCCCATGCGGCCCATGCAACCGTGGATAATGATCCGTATCATGACACCCTCCTCTCCGCACACTTTTTGTCATAGTAGCAAAAGGGCGCCTGCCCCGCAACAGGCAGGGCGGGGCACAGCAAGACGCGCAGCCCGGCGTGCGCCGGTCCAGGTAGTACACCACTGCGGCAATTATCCCCTTGATCGAACTTGGTCTGAAAAGGTATGCTGCAAATTCATATTTCTGCGCAGAAGAGAGAGGAGGCCGAGAATGTTCCAAGGAGTCTTTACGGCATTGATTACCCCCTTTACCCGGGACGGGAAGATCGACGAGCAAGCCCTCCGGAAACTCGTCGACTTCCAGATCGACCGGGGCATCGACGGGCTGGTCCCCGTCGGGACCACCGGCGAAAGCCCGACCCTCAGTCCCGAGGAGACCGAACAGGTCATTCGCGCCGTGGTCGAACAGGCGAAAGGCAGGGTCCCCGTGATTGCCGGTACCGGCTCGAACTGTACGGACAAGGCGATCCATATGACCGAAAAGGCCAAAGCAATCGGCGCCACGGCCAGCCTGCAGGTTGCACCGTACTACAACAAACCGACGGGGGAGGGTTTCTTCAGACATTTTACGGCCATCGCCGATGCCGTCGATCTGCCCATGGTGGTGTACAACATACCCGGCCGGACCGGGAAAAACATAGAAAACCCGATCATGCTCAGACTGGCGGAGCACAGGAATATCGTTGCCGTAAAAGAGGCCAGCGGCAGCATTCCTCAGATGATGGATCTGATCGCCAAGAAACCGAAAGATTTCAACGTGCTTTCCGGAGACGACAACCTGGCCTTCCCCCTGATGGCTCTGGGGGGAACCGGGGTGGTATCCGTGGCCAGCAACATCGTGCCGGATCGGATGAAACAGCTGACTCAGGCGGCCTTGAAGGGCGACTGGGATCGGGCCCGCAAACTGCACTACGATCTGCTTCCCCTGTTCAAGGGGATCTTCCTGGAAACCAATCCGATCCCGATCAAGGCGGCCATGGCCCTGAAGGGTTTCGTGGAAGAGGTCTACCGGCTGCCGATGTGCCCGCTGAGCCAGGAGAATAAAAAAGCCCTGACCGGGATACTGGAACAGCTAAAGATCCTCTAGCTCCTTCTGCAGACGCCGGCTGAAGCCGAGCAGCGCTTGAGGAGACAGCCGCTCACTACGGATTCCCGGATCGATCCCCAGTTCCTCGAACAACTGATCCAGCTGCTCTACCCGGGCTGGAGAGATGAGTCCCCCCGCGAGCAGGTTGTTTCTCATGGTCTTGCGCCTGCTGCGGAAGAGCGTGCGCAGGCAGCGGAGGAAAAAACTCCACTGGGGGATCAGGGACACCTCCGGGTTGGGCTCCAGGAGCACGACGCTGGAATGCACCTCCGGCGCGGGATAAAAGGATCCCGGTTTGAGCTGCATCCGCTGCGAGATGCGGTAGACGACCTGGCAGAGAACCGAGAAGGAGGAGTAGTTCTTGTTTCCCGGCGCGGCGCTCATCCGCTGAGCCAGCTCACGCTGCACCGTAAAAACCAATCTCTTGGCGCAGACACGGTTTTCCGCCAGGGCTGCGATCAGAGCCGAGGCGGAGCTGTACGGAAGATTTCCCACGATCTTGTCCGGAGGACCCGTTTGAGCATACTGGGACTTCCAGGTTTTCAACACGTCCCCTTCGATAAGGTGAAAGTTATTCCGGTCCGCGAAGGTCTCGTTCAGGTAACGGATCAATCCCCTGTCGATCTCAAAGGCCAGCAAGGACCGGACTTCCGGCAGGAGGAGAACCGTGAGCGTTCCCAATCCCGGCCCGATCTCCCAGACGGTCTCCTGGGTGCCGGCTTCGACCAACGATACGATCTGCCGCCGCGCGCCCTGGTTGACGAGGAAGTTCTGCCCCCACCGCTTCTGAAGCCGCAGGCCGAGCTGCTCCACGGTGCGACGGATCTCGATTGGGGAGTTGTAGTTCAACACGAAGGGAACCTCTTTTGCATACGGACCTCGAAGGGGATTGGGATCAGAGGGATCGCGAGAAACAGCCAATACAGCGGCCTCCAGGAAACGTACAGACCGGGGAGGCGGGAAAACAGATCGAGGCAGAGGGTAATCGCTCTGTACAGCAGGAACAAACCGTCGGCGATAAAAACGCTCAGCGGAGCGCCGCCCGGCAGACCGCCGGCCGGCAGGATCGGCAGGAAACTCAATCCCA
>Ga0315551_10002467_pt1 | contig 13479 bp, 17 predicted proteins | sample SalMarSW160290MG_FD_203678 | JGI IMG/M metagenome (GOLD analysis project Ga0315551, IMG submission 203678) | Salt marsh sediment microbial communities from the Plum Island Ecosystem LTER, Massachusetts, United States - Salt Marsh Sediment SW1602-90 ... | reverse complement strand
CGACCCAAAACTTAGACATTGGCTGTTCCCTTTCCTCCGTTCAGTTCGGACGGGTCAACCTTGGCCATATCGATGAAGATGTCATACAATGAAGGTTCTACAATGGCAAAGCGGCGCACGGTTACCTTCTCCGCCACTGCTTTGAGGATGTAGTTCGTATCGACTCTTTCCTCCAGCTTTAGCTCAAGGTAGTTGTTGAAATCAATCACGTCTCGAACACCTGCCATAGATGAAATGAAGTTTCCATCTCCTTCAATTTCCAGTTGAATGCTGTTCTTTCCAAAACGAGCTTTGACCTCAGACAACCGGCCGTCAATCACCTTTTTGCCATAGGAGATCATACAAAGGTAGTCACAGAGCTTTTCCGCCTGCTCCATGACATGGGTGGAAAAAAGGATCGTTTTGCCGGCGCGCTTAGATTCGAGCAAGACATCTTTTATCAACTCGGTGTTGAGCGGATCAAGGCCGGAAAAGAGCTCATCGAGAATTATCAAGTCGGGGTCGTGCATTATCGTGGTCACAAACTGTAGCTTTTGCTGCATTCCTTTGGACAGTTCTTCAACCTTTTTGTTTTTATACTCTATCAGATCCATCCGTTCCAGCCATGGGTCAATTCTGCTTTTAATCCGGCGCGCAGGGTATCCTTTCAATTCAGCCATGTACAGCATGACTTCAGTAACTGTCATCTTCTTATACAGGCCCCGCTCTTCGGGGAGATACCCGACGCGATTCTTGAAGTTCCTGTCGGCGGGGTGATCGTCAACCAGCACTTGCCCGGAGTCTGGGATAGTGATGTTCATAATCATACGAATCGTTGTCGTCTTGCCGGCGCCGTTCGGCCCGATGATGCCATAGATAACCCCTTCCGGTACCTCCAGCGACAGGTTGTCGACTGCAACCTTGTCACCAAATTCCTTGCGTATGTTGTTAAGTCTCAGGTGCATGATAAACTTCTCATATATATTTCCATTTTAATAATGAGACGTTCTTGCGTAGTCAACAAAAAGGTGGCAAGATCACCTATTTGATTATTTAGTTACCACACATGATGGATGTTCTGAAATGATTCTGTAGGGTTGGTATACTACTTGTCAGGGCTACTGTAGTTTTCAGATGTCTTCGAAGAGACGTACGAATTGCTGAGCGTTGGAAACAGCTTTTCCCTGGTGACAATTGTTGAAAAAGACGTACATCTTTTTAACCTTGTACTTTACATTTTCGATTTTCTTTCGCCAGACCTCAAGTTCTTCCGCAGTGTAGCTATAATCATACCGCAGACTGCCCCCGTCCCACCACTTGTCTGCATTGCGACCATGCAGTCGGATGTAGCCGACGTCAGTCGTTACCACCAGATGAGGTTTCAACAACCCGATCAATTGTGGCTCATCTACACTGACGTAGCCAACTTTTTCCGCTCGCAGCCTATCATACATAACCCGATTCTCCCAGCCATCGTGGCGAAACTCAACAAAGAGACGGTGAGGAGAGAAAGCTTCGCGGCATGTCCCGATATAATCCAGGCTGTCAGAGTTGAACTTAAAGGAATACGGAAACTGCGCCAGCAGTCCCGCCAGTTTTCCCGATGCCTCGAACGGCCTGATCGCCTCTGTGAATTTACTCAGGTCCTCTTCAACATCCGTCCTGCGATGAGTCAATGATTGAGGAACTTTTACCATGAAATCAAAGCCAGCCGGCGCCTTCTTGACAATGTTGACCATTACCGCCGGGTGAGGAATACGGTAATATGTGGAGTTTATTTCAACCGTTGAGAAATGTCTGACATAGTAGTCAAGCACTTTCCCCTTGTCTATATCCGGGGGATAGAATGGCCCTCGCCAATCTGCAAAACTATATCCTGAGGTGCCTACTCTTACTTCCATACTGCACCTGATTATATCAGATTCTTGAATACGGGTCAAGTGGACGCGGCGTACGGCGAGAGGTTCTCTTATAAGTGTCGGATGAGGGAGAGAGAAACTTTGTCATTCCCGTGAAAACGGGAATCCATTTCTCTTATCATTTCTGTATAGCTAGCTATCCGTATTATGCTTGTATGCCTTTAGTTACTTCTTCTGGATTCCTGCTTTCGCAGGAATGACAGAGCCAATTACAACTTGTATCACGATAGGTCTTGATGTCCCTATAACCTTGAGAACCGAATTTTGAGACAGCTTCTAGACATCTGCCGCCCACGTAAAAGTGTAAAGAGAACGCATCGGACGAGATGAGTCACTTCTTGGGTTTGGATTTCACTTCCTGAAATCGGATGCGTCCGCACTTGGGACAAACCCATTTGCGCTTTTTGTGGAAAGAGCGCTTCAGCTCTTTCATGGCCGATTTACAGCGGGGACATTTCATGACATCAGTTGGCAGGCGCATAAGAGCTCCTGCTCTACAATTACCTATCCCGTAAGATGCAAAAACTCCGTCAGGAGAAACTCCATTCGTCCAATGAAAGTTGACATCCGCGACATGACGGTGTATCCGAACGTCGCTCCGAAAAATATCATCAAAAAGTAGGTGCCGACTTTTGCCGAAGTTCCCAGTGCACCTTTGTGCTCGCGGCTAAAATAGAAGTAGGACAGAGTCGTAAGTACACCCACGATGACCACGATTGCCGACAGGTCGGGAAACCCTGACTCGATAACCAGCGGGGTCACGGTGGCCGACATCTGTTTCAGCGTGCGGGCTTCAAGCATTACTGGAATAGCAACCCCGGCGCCGGAACCGATCATAACTGCAATCGGGATTCGTGAGAGAGAGGAAGTTTTCGCAAGGAACCGCCCGAACATTAACAGGCCAAGTACCAATGGCAGCACAAGAGCGTACTGTCCATCAAAGAAGAGAGGTTTAAACAACAAGTCAACCAGCGTGCTTGACCAGACAATGACGAGGGTGTAGCCGATTGAAACTCCAATAAGAAGAGACTCGGCCATTTTGTAAATCGGGTTGTCCCGGTACAAAAAAGACAAAACGGCCAGCGTCAACAGGCCGGCAATAATAGTACCGAGTTCACTCATCCCGCTTTCCTCGTGCGCCGTGACCTGAAGTAGAATAAATTGCCCAGTATGATCAGAGCAATAACATAGAGGTGAGCGGTTGACTGAGCCAGCATCCCCCTCTCCCCTCCCCCCTTGCGGTTGATAAGTCGCTCATATTCAGCAGCGCCGCGAAGTCCAGCCACCAGGCTGTACATCTGACCGGAGGCGACGTACGGGTCGAAAGTGGTTACCATCGCGGCTGTCATTCCTGATAAAATTCGCACGCCGTAGCGCGCCCCGCCATACTCCATCCAGTGGGTTGTGAGCGATCCGTCAGTGATGGAAATCACCGCTGCCACATCATCGTAGTTGTGCACCTCTCTGAGGAGGTCAAACTGCTCATAGGCACGCCCCAGGTAGTCCTGCGGAAATGTCTTGGGAATCGACTCCCCCATTGAGAGAATAGCCGCAATGTACTGCGGTTTGAATCCGAGGTAAACATAATCCTTGCCATATTCTCTCCCGTACTCAGCAGCTGTCTTTTGCATGAGGCGGTACCCGATAGCGGTTCCCTCAGCCAGCAGCGCCACTCCTATCAACCGATGTCCTTTGGAAAAGGCATGACGCAAAATGGCCAGAGCGATGGGACGTATTTCCGGAAGGGAGGAAGCCTCATGGTCAAAGGAAACCATCAGGACTGATCCGGCAGGCAGGGAGTCAATATAATCATACATCTTTTTTGTCTGGGCCGAGACAGGGATATCCAGCTTTATGCCAAGCAACATGACCACGCTGATACAGATAAACAATCCCAGGAAGGTCCAGTGCCGCACTTCAATCCTTTTCACTTTTTCCCTCCCAGCCAGGTTCGCTCTATTCCTAAGATGACCCTCAAAGAGGTTGTCAGCGATCCCAACCCAATGCCAATCAAGATCGCCCGACGGGCTGACATCGAGGGATAACTGCGAATCCAGTCGGCAACTTCGTATAGCTGCGGGGAGATAAGGGAGCCCAGGGCGCTTCGGCTCAGCAATATTATCAGCGCTGAAAGCAGTAATATAGCTGCCGGTACAGAACGAGCACGAAAACCGCGGAATGATGCCGATGCCACAAAGAAGGCCAGGAGCGCAAAGACGGTCGACTGCATGGGCGCCTGGATGTTTTCAAAGATCCACATGAATGGCGTGTCAGTCCTGATACCCCAGATGAGAGCCAAAACCGGCATGGCCACCAGACCGGTTAGCGTGACTAGCCGGTAGGGTCGGTCGTGCCCCCGTCGTATTTGCATAACATTGTTCTTGAACACGCTGACCACACCCACCAGCAGGGTGAAGGCAAATATGATTTGCCAGTACTCCAGAACCGACTGGTTTACCGCACTCGCTACCGGGTGAGGAGAGAAGTACTGGATAAACATAATGACCCCGAACAGAAAGCAGACAGCCAGAGAGACTTTGCGGTTCATTAGAAATTCCACCAGCCTTCGGCAGTGCTACCTACGACAGCCGCTATGGTACTCCAGATCACTGCCATTATCAGAAAGAGCGCTATCAACACCTTCAAAATGTCCTGAGCATGGACCGAGGCGAGGATTGACCGGTCGCCCGAGAGATAGCCTGAGGCGGCAAACAGCTCTTCGCCAATCAATGTGTAGTCACATGCCACAATGAAAAAAGAAAGCTGAATGGTTGAATCGGTGCCGGCAATTTGTATGGCGCCGATGGAATTGCCAGTCTCAGCCAGTATCAACGACTCAGCCTCAAACGTGCCCAGCAAGAAAATGGAAGCGGGACATAAACGGCTGATCATGCCATCCACAGCCGCCGCATAACCGAACTGAGAGGAGGTCACATAAGAGATGTTGTTGCTGCGGAAGCGGTCGGGGTAACCGGCGCGTGCGTAACTCTCACGCACGACTTCCTGAGCTACGGCCATGATAACCGGATCGTGGGTAGGATAAACAAGTGGACAGTCGTATAGAGCCGTCTTCTCAGCTACGATACTGAGGAAATTCATCGAGGCTATCGTCGTCGGACGTTGAATATCCCCTCCCCAGCCGGGGGTGTACAAAACCGGACGCGCCATCTCAGTTGCTCGCCCAATAGCTTCTTCGACAGCTTTTAGACCGGCAATCTCGCGCACCTTGAATCTTTCCCGGCTCGACCGGCGGTAGGTTGTGTACAATACTATAATTATGGAAACAATCGCGGCGATAAGGGTGGGTAGCTTGTCGGCATTGAACCACCCGGAGTTATGGGTCACGGTGGTTGCAAGGTAGTACCAAAGCATAGAAAGGACTAAACGTGCTCTTTGCACACCAATCAACAAAAAGATTTTTTGTTTGACGAGCGAAGCCGTCCTTATTTATTGGCTACGAAGGTGGATTCTAACCGTGAGGTAAATATGAAGATAATCATTTCCTTTGTAGTGACGGGTCTTGCCCTCTTTACTCTTAATGCCTCGGCTGCGACCACGATACAATGGTGGCAATTTTGGACGGACCCGAGCATCAAGCCTACTATTTCGGCAATGGTAGATGACTTTGAGAAGGCCAATCCTGATGTAAAGGTAAAACTGACTGATCTCACTTGGGCTAACGGACACGAAAAGATTGTCATTGCTTTTGCTTCCGGCACCGGACCGGATATAGTGGAGCTTGGTTCCGATTGGATTGCCGAGTTTGCCGCCAACGGCCAACTGGCTGATATTTCTGGCTACATTGCCAACGACAGCACTGATTTCCAGGGCTGGGGGATGGCTACCTACAATGGGAAGGTATACGCCAAACCATGGATACTTGGTACCAGAGTTCTTTTTGCCAATCGAGACCTTCTTAACCGAGCCGGCTTTGATAGCACTTGGGTGCCCATTACCTGGAATGACCTTAAACGGGCCGCATACAAGATTACCCATCTGGGAAAGGATATTTTCGGCTGGGGGTCAAATGTACCTGAAAAGCATCGCATGTATAAAAAATATCTGCCTTTTTTCTGGTCGGCTGGAGCACAGGTCTTTACCGATGATTACAAGTACTGTGTTCTATCATCTGAGAAAGCTATTTATGCTCTGCAATTTTATAAGGAGCTGCATGATTCCTGTGGCTACGTGGCCAATCAACGGGGAATCGAGGATGCATTTCTTGATGGTAAGATCGGTTTTATTATTTCCGGAGACTGGTTGCTGAAACGGATTAAGCTTGAGAAGCGCAAGTTCAACCTTGTTTCGACTCTTATTCCGGGAACGGGCTTTCCCGGTACGTCATTTCTCGGCGGCGAGTTCCTCACGGTCAATGAAACCTCGAAACACAAAGAAGCAGCGATGAGACTCATTGATTTTATCACGTCGCCGCAAAATCAGGTTCGCTTTTGTAAAGCCAATCAATCCGCCAACCCGTCAAGCGTCAAAGCCCAAAATGATCCTTACTTTACCTCCAATATTCACCTGCAAACGTTTATTAAACAGATAAAATCAGCCAAGCACCCGCCGGTTGATCCCGATTGGGTCTATATCGAAGACGCTATCGAAGAAGCTGTACAGGACGCTCTGTTTGGCCCCGGGCTGGTGGCGGAGCCCCTTAGACAGGCTCGCCAAAAGATTGCCAAGCTGAAAAAAGAATGAGACGTACCCGATCGGTTGCCTCTGTTCTGGTTCTCCCCTGGCTGTTGACAATTCTGGTATTCTGGCTGTTTCCCTTAGTAGTTTCGTTTCTGATGGGATTTACCGATTTCCGACTACTCGTCAAAGAGTATCACTGGGTCGGGCTGGCGAACTACCGGGCGCTGCTGTCGGACCCGGACTTTCTCAAGGCGTTGAAAAACACGTTCGTTTTCGTATTCGGCACCATACCGATTACAACTGTCCTCTCGCTTGGCATGGCGCTGCTGGTCAACCGTCACTTCAAAGGTCGAGGAATTTTCCGCGCCACCTATTTCATGCCCTCGATTACCTCAATGGTAGTCATTGCGCTCATTTTTACTAACCTGTACCAGCGCGGAGGCTATATAGCCATGCTGGTTAATCTCGTCGGCCTGACTGCACCACAGAACGGGTTCCTTTACGACAGCTCTACTGCGCTGTATTCCATAATGGCAATGGACATCTGGATGTCGGTCGGCTACTACATGCTGATTTTCCTGGCCGGATTAAAGTCGATACCTGATGAGCTATATGAAGCCGCGCAGATTCATGGCGCCGGCGCCATTCGCCAGTTCTTTTCCATTACTCTCCCTCTTCTCAAACCAGTGGCGTTGTTTATTCTCGTGATTAATTCGATAAAATCGTTTCAAGTCTTTGTGGAAATCTTCGTAATGACCAAAGGAAAGTTCGATACCGCAACGGCGGTTTATTTCATCTACGAGACCGGCTTGACGACCGGATTCAAATTCGGCTATGCCTCGGCGGCAGCATACATGCTGTTTATTATCATCGGCGTTTTCTCGGCTATGTGGTTTGTGCTCCTTAGGAGGCGGCAGGTACTATGGTGAGAAGTAGGCTCCTTTCGGTATTTAAATACTTAGCGCTTTGCGCCCTGATGATAATCATGATCTTTCCCCTTGTCTGGATGTTTCGCATTTCGCTCATGGGCGCCGGCAGCACCGACTTAAGCCGGATTTTTAATACTGAATTCACACTCGTTAATTACGTTGATCTCTTTTCTGCACACAACATGGGGCGGTATTTGTTCAATTCTCTTTTGGTTGGGTTGACCGTTACGATAGCGAACATTCTGTTTTGTTTTATAGTTGCCTATGCCCTGGCGCGCTACCGTTACCTTTATAATAAGATACTCTTTATCACGGTTATTGTGGTTCTTATGATTCCAGCTCATATTCTTATCATTCCCCTCTACGTCTTGATGGTTAAAAGCGGTCTCTACGACAGCTACTGGGCGCTGATTCTCCCCTGGTTGGTCAATCCGATCGGGATATTTCTTGTTAAACAGTATATTGAATCCATTCCGCCCGCCATGGAGGAAGCGGCGCGCCTTGACGGCGCTGGAGAGTTACGAGTATTACTGAGGGTCGTCATGCCGCTATGCCAACCAGCGCTGGCAGTGCTGGCCATACAAGTATTTTTTACTAATTGGAATTCTTTTCTGTTTCCATACATTTTGACCTCAAGCGATGACGTGCGAACCCTGCCGGTGGGACTGGCCTTGTATCAGGGCTACCAGGCGATTGACTGGCAGCATTTGATGGCCGGCTCGGCAATTGCCGTCGTGCCCATTCTGATTATGTTCCTTTTTATGCAAAAGCACATTGTGTCAGGTATCACGGCTGGAGCCATCAAGCAATGAAGTGAAAAGAGGGATCACCCTTCGACTCTGAGGGTGTGTCTCAATACAGCGTCATCGCGAGCGACCGAAGGGAGCGTGGCGATCTCAGTGGTGCAATTGCTTCCGTAACAAGAGATTGCCACGTCGCTGCGCTCCACGCTATGACGTCTTCTATGTTTTTCAACACACCCTTCCGAGAGAATGACGGTGACTTCGTCATAGTCTGCTTCACGACTACTCTAAACGAAACTTTTCTTTTAACATTTTTTTGTTGCCTTGAGGAATTTGATGCGATTATATACAGTCGTTGAATGAGAAAATATATAAGGCGAAATTATTAAGAGAAAGGAAAACTCGATGATGAAGAAAACAGGGATTGTTGTGGTAAGCCTGGCCTTGCTCACAGCAGGCTGCGGTGTCAACAAGGACTATGTACAGGAGCAAATCAGTCAATCAGAAAGCCGCACAAGCTCTAAAATCGCAACTTTGCAGGACAAGACTGACGTTAATGCTGGAGAAATCGCCAAGCTCCAATCACTGGCTAAACAGCTTTCAGACAAAACCGATATGGCTATCAACCAGGCCAAGGGGTTTGAAAACTACCAGATTATCTGGTCGGGTGTGATAAACTTCGACTTCGACAGCTACAAGATCACCGATGCAGCAGCGTCAATTTTGACGGAGGCTGGGCAGAAAATGGAAGAACATCCCGGGTCGCTGATTGAGATTGCTGGGCACACTGATCGGACTGGTTCGGCCAAGTACAATCTCATGTTAGGTGAGAAACGTTCCAATGCGGCCAAACGGTTCCTTGCCGAACGCTTCGGCATCTCGCTATACCGTCTCTTCATTGTCTCGTACGGTGAGGAAAAGCCGGTCGCCATGCCTGACGAGCGGAACGCCGCATCCAAGAACCGCCGGGTGACACTAAAGGTTTGGGGTCAGCTTTAAACTTAGATCAAATTCATGTAGTTGGGCGCTTGTGCCCTCAATAATGGTGCCGGGTTCTTCGCCCGCCTGAGGCAGACGAGGATCCCGACACATTTTTTTCATGGCAGCATCCCGGCTCCAAGCCTCTACCGATGCACTGCCCTTCTGATAATACCTTCAGTGAAAATGGTGGTATGATGACGCTCGCTATGACATGCAGCCGGATGTTCGCAACAATCATGATAAAAAATGGTTGAATTTGTTTATTCTTAGTAATATCAATTGGTAAGGAGATTATCTTATGTTCATTGGCGCATTGCTTGTTCTTCTGGGTATTTTGATGTTCTTGGATCGTGTGGATATACTCTCAGGCCCAGTGTGGGATTACTTCTGGCCGCTGGCGCTAGTGGCGCTTGGGCTTTCAATGATTGTCAGAAGTAGAAAAAAGAAGATTTCCTAACGTTGAGAAAAACATTTTACTTTGATGCCTTCGCAAAGGGAAGCGCCGTCTTTCTGGGACCGACCGAAGCTAAACTCATGGAGCTGGCTTGGGAAAAGGAAAGCCTGACGGTGAAGACAGCGCTATATTACCTCAGTGCCGAAAAGGAGCCAGCGTACACCACGGTTATGACGGTACTCGGAAGGTTGACTGATAAAGGATTCCTGCGCAAGCATAGAGAAGGTCGGGGATTCGTTTATACGCCTGCTGTGGACAAATCTACATTTATGAAGCAGCGGGTTAAGGTTGTTACCGATTGTATCACGCGGAATTTCAAAGGTCGCCACTGAATACCCGGCGTACATCCTTGAGCAGATTTGGCCACGATGCACCGAAATTACTTGGGAGTTTCCTCCAATTCGATGAGAACTCCATTCATGCTTGAAGGATGAATAAAGGCAATTTTGCGACCTTCTACTCCAATCCGTGGTGTCTTATTAATCAGTCTAACACCGGCTGCTTTGAGCTCGGACAGTTTACTTTCAATGTCATCCACGTAGAAACAGATATGGTGAAGTCCTTCGCCCCTTTTAGCGATAAATGCAGCAATAGGACTGTCCGTGGTGGTGGCCGCTACTAACTCGATCCTTCCTTCTTTAGCTGATTCATGTTCGCCGTGCCCTGAGAAGATAGCAACCTTCACCTTTTGATCGGGGACCTCTGCCAGTAAAGGCTCCTGTTGGCCGGTTAGCATCCGGTAGCGGTCAATCGCTTGTTCAAGGTCAGCTACGGCGATACCAATATGAGAAATAGAAGGTCGAGACATATCAATTCTATCCATCCTCAGCAGCCGCCGCTGAGTCCGCCACGCGGATCTTTTCCTCATAGTCCAGTTGCAGGTTTTTGACTGTAACGGTGGGTTTGATCCAACGTCCATTCTGGTAGTAAACAACGATTATATCGTCAAGAGACGACTTCTTGCCGGTTGGTCCTTCAAAATGGACCGTGACATCAACGGAAGCAGAGTCATGGTCAAAGAATTCAATGTGCCTGATTCCAATAGACGTTATCGTATCAGCGTTAGCTGCGCGAATTTCACCCATTTTCAAGTATTCATCGAAGCTTTTCTCATCAGTAAAATATTCAAATTCATTCTCATACAATCCCGATTTGTCGCCATATCGCACCCGGGTTATAACCTCATTCAGCATTTCATCAATAGCCTTTTCTTCTGAGGGTTCGCCTTCTGCTGCACTCGAGGCCAGGGTTGTATCTTTTTCACTTCCGTTGGCTGTGCTCGTCCCATTCTTCTTGCTGCAAGCGCCAAGAAAGCCAACACTTACACACAGCAGTACGATTAAAAGTACTTCACGCACTACTTTCATGGTATTCACCCCACACTTCTCGGAAAACGTCAGAAATTTCTCCAACCGTTGCATAGTTTTCTATTGCTGCAATAACGGGATCAACAACATTGCCGCCATTGCACGCGGTGTCTTTCAGCCGTCCAAGGGACGCATTGACTGCTTTGTTATCGCGAGTTGCACGCAGTTTCACAAGTGATTCGACCTGCTTTCGTTCCAGCTCAGGATTGACTTTCAAAATACTAGGTGCCTCGACTCTTTCGGATGTATATCGATTGACACCGACAACAATCGCTTCGTCCTGTTCGACAGCCTTTTGGTACTGATACGCCGACTTAGCGATCTCATCATGGAAATAGCCAGTCTCGATGCAGCACACCGAGCCGCCTAAGCTTTCTATATGCTCCATTATTGATGTGATTTTCTTTTCCAGCTCATCGGTCAAGTATTCAACATAGTAAGAACCGCCCAGCGGGTCAACCGTCACCGCTGCACCTGACTCATGGGACAGAATCTGCTGGGTACGCAGGGCGATTTCTACCGACTTCTCACTGGGGAGAGCTAAGGCTTCATCATAGGAATTTGTGTGGAGCGACTGCGTTCCGCCCAGCACCGCCGCCAGCGCCTGGACAGTAGTTCGAACAATGTTATTTTCCGGCTGCTGGGCGGTCAGAGTAGAGCCACCTGTCTGAGTATGAAACCGCAAGAGCATCGACTTATCGCTTTGAGCATTAAAACGTTCTTTCATAATGTGAGCCCATATCCTCCGGGCCGCCCTGAACTTGGCGACTTCCTCAAACAGGTCGTTGTGAGCAGCAAAGAAAAACGACAAACGGGGAGCGAATTGGTCAATATCTAACCCCGCTTGCAACGCTGCCTGCACGTAGGCCACGGCGTTGGAGAGGGTAAAGGCAACCTCCTGTGCAGCGGTAGAGCCGGCTTCACGAATATGGTAGCCGGAAATCGAGATGGTGTTGTATTTCGGCAAATGCTTGTTGGCATAGGCGAAAGAGTCAGTGATAATTCTCATAGACGGTTCAGGGGGCAGGATGTAGGTGCCACGGGCGATGAATTCCTTGAGGATGTCGTTCTGGACGGTCCCCATCAGTTTCTCAGAAGGCACTCCCTGTTTCCTGCCGACCGCTATGTACATGGCCAGCAGGATGACGGCCGTGGAATTGATCGTCATCGATGTGGAGACTTTGTCAAGAGGGATGCCGTCAAACAGGATTTCCATGTCCTGCAGAGAATCAATGGCAACACCGGTGCGGCCAACCTCGCCTGCAGCCATCGGGTGATCGGAATCGTAGCCAATTTGAGTCGCCAGGTCAAAAGCCACCGAGAGACCGGTCTGGCCCTTCTCGAGTAGATATTTGAACCTTCGATTCGTTTCGGCGGCGGTGCCGAATCCGGCATACTGGCGCATAGTCCACAGCCTACCTCGATACATGTTAGGATATATACCACGAGTGAACGGAAACTCTCCCGGCAGGGAGTCAAGCAGGCGAGGCCTGTCTTTTTTGACGTCGATGTCTTGTTCTGTTAGGACAATAGGAATCTCAATACCTGAAGTTGTCTTTTTAATCTCTTCCGACACCTATTCAAACTCCAGCAATTTGTCACCCTTTTCCACCGACATACCTCCAGAAATATGAACCGCTTTGACTGTCGCCTCTCTTTGGGCCTTAATGATGTTTTCCATCTTCATTGCCTCGATTACAAGCAGCGTTTGCCCTTTGGCGACTCTTTCGCCCGGTTTCACCCTGACATCAACTACCAGCCCCGGCATGGCCGCTTTGAGTTGCTTAGTCATGGCTGCTTCGGAAGACATTCCAGTGGTCTTGCGCAGTTGAGCCAGATTGTAGTCTTCGATCTCCGCCGGAATTTCCATCCCTTTCATAAAGACGGTCTTCCGGTTATCGTAGCCGTTGGAACGGACATCCACCTCATGCGCCTGGTCGTTAATCAAAAGTAGAGACCGGCTCTCGCCTAAGCGGTAGCTTGCTACTTCAACTTTCCTCCCGTTAACAACAGCGAAATACTTCTCGGAGCGGTACTCAAGCTCTATATCAAACTCTTTTCCGTCTATGTTGACCAGATAGCGTGCCATCAACGACTCCCCGTAAAGGTACGCAGATTGGATCGCTTGTGAAATGAAGCCCAGTTGGAGGCAGGTCTGTCCAGGTGTCGCTGATAGTCGACGGCGATTCTGCGTTCCTTGGCAAAGGTATCCAGTGCTACTGCAATAGCAGCGTTTTCGCGCAGGTTGTCGTCGAGGACTCGAAAGCTGTGGTCAGGATACTGCTCTTCAAGGAATCTCGTCGACAGATCACCGGCGATAAACTTGTCATTGCCCAATACCACCCAGTGGAAACCGATCGTGGTCTTCACCCCGGAGACCCGGTACTCCTCAAGGGCGCGCCGCGCCCGGCTGATGGCTTCGGTGCGATTCTGCCCCCATACGATCAGTTTGGCGATTATTGGGTCATA
>Ga0315551_10002461_pt1 | contig 13502 bp, 18 predicted proteins | sample SalMarSW160290MG_FD_203678 | JGI IMG/M metagenome (GOLD analysis project Ga0315551, IMG submission 203678) | Salt marsh sediment microbial communities from the Plum Island Ecosystem LTER, Massachusetts, United States - Salt Marsh Sediment SW1602-90 ... | reverse complement strand
ATATCAACGAGCTTCGTATTATCCTCATTGATGGAAGTTTTATAGATATATGGTTCTCCTTAAAGTTAAAAGGAAGATATAGTTACCACTGGGAGAGAAAATTTATCGATGGCTCCATATATCGTCATGATAATGCTCCGCATAAAAACTGGGAAAACGTTAAAACATTCCCCAAACACTTTCATGATGGAGACGAAGACAGAGTGAGGAAAAGTTATATAAGTGAGGAGCCAAGGGAAGCCATCAGAGATTTTTTAAATTTTGTGAAGAAAAAATTTCGATTAAAGGGACAAAGTAGAAGAGAGGGGTTAGAAGGGGTAGAGGATTAAACGCACTAATTTCTAAGGTCGTTGACCTTTCGTGACATAGCTTGAATAATATATCATTTCCATAAATAACAATAAATTATTATTAACGGAAATGAAATATAAAGATTTTAAGAATAAGATTCGAAATTTTCCTCTCTTCTCAAGTAGCCAGATCTCAAGTATTACAGATAGGGAACAAATCCTGCGCAACCAATTGACTCAATGGCAAAAACAAGGATTGCTTTTTTGTGTTAAAAAAGGGCTTTATATTTTGAACGAGGCAGATCGCAAGATTAACCCTTCCCGCCTTTTTATTGCCGGACCAGAAAAGGCTATAGTTGACTTTTTTTACCTCCATCTTTCAGATTTTCATAGAGATGATAAAGATATTTTCAGTTTTTCCTACCGGTTTCAAAATGTTTCCGATTTGAATAAAAAAAGATTTAAAGATTTTGCTAAAACTTTTGGGAACCGAAAGCTTTTAAAAATAGTTAACCTTTTTTGTGAATTTATAGAGTCCAGAGAATAATTTTATGTTAGATATTATTAAAGGACATTTAAAGGATGGAATGAGTGGTGAAGAAAAGACTTATCTGGTCAGAGAGGACTTGCAGATCCTCATTTTGAAAATATTGTTTGACCTGGGGATGTTTAAAAATTTGGCCTTTGTAGGAGGAACTGCTCTGAGAATTATTTTTGGTTTAAGGCGATTTTCTGAAGATATAGATTTTTCGTTAATGCAAAGAAAAGGATATAATTTTAATAAATTCTCAAAGGCTGTTCAGTATCAATTAAAAAAGTATGGTTTTAATATAGATGTAAAAGAGAATGATCGTAAAGTAGTGCAAATAATAATGTTTAAATTTAAAAATATTCTCGTGAATTTGGGCTTGTCAGATATAGGCTCACAAAAGTTGTCTATCGGCGTGGAAATAGATACCCGCCCGCTGGAAGGGTGGAAGACGGATATCTCTTTGATAAGCAAAACTTTTGTCTTTACAGTAACCCATTATGATCTTGCATCTCTTTATGCTACGAAGCTCCATGCGTGTTTTTTAGAAGATATACAAAAGGAAGAGATTTTTATGATTTAATATGGTATTTAGGAAAGAAAATTTTACCTAATTTTACGCTCCTGAATAATGCTATTGCTCAAACGGAAGGTAAAGAAGTAATGGTTACAGAAGAAAACTTTACGGATTTTTTACTAGAAAGGATGAAGAAGACCAATTTTGTCCAAGCTAGGGAAGATGTAGAAAGATTTTTAGTTGATAAAGGGGAGTTAAAGTTGCTGGACAAAGAACTCATTAAACAATTTATCAAAGGAAAAAAGAGCAGGATTAGAGGATTAGAGGGGTGAAACCCAACAAACCCAATAAACTCTATAAACTCTATAAACTAAGCCAAAGGCTTGACAGCATTACCAATTACAGCTATTGTGAACATAAGTCAGTATCACTGCAGAAAAGGAAATTTCCAGAGCTTAAGAGTTTACAGGATTGAAATGGTTAAAGGATTAAACTCAATGAACCCAATAAACCCAGTAAACCCAACAAACTTATGTCCTGGTGTAAACAGAGAAACTTTGAGAAAAGATTTAAATGATTTAATTGTCAAAAAAATTATTCTTAGAAAAAGCCAAAAGAGGGGTATATATTACGAATTTGCATAATTGCCAACCTTATGCCAACTTTATGCCAATTTTGCAAAATTCTTTGATTGTATATTAAGGAAGTGGATTTAAAGAAAAATAGTATTAGAGGATTAAAGGATTACGAGAAAAAACTATGAGCTATCAACTAATTTGAACTGTATTTTGGTTTTCCTATGAGCCATGAGCTAAATCGAGGAGGTAATAAGAAATGAGCAACACTTTAATCAAGGCAGATCATAAGTACATTGAAGTGGATCCTCAAAAAGGTACCTATATTAAAGGTACAAGAGTAAGGGTAAAGAATATAATTATCCATTATAAATCAGGAATGTCTGTGGAGGAAATTCTAGAGGGATTTCCAAATATTACTCCTGCTCAATTCTACGACGCCCTAAGTTATTATTATGACTACAAAGAACAAATAGAAAAAGAAATAAGAGCGGAAGACCTGCGTGAGATAGAAAAAAAGTTTAACTTAAAGCTACGACTCAACGGTACTCTTAAGGTTCAGAATGGATAAGATGCGACTTTACCTCGATGAGGACGTTCATAAAAAAGTAGCTACTACATTGCAATCCACCCTTGCCGAGACAATAAATAGATTATCGGTTTTGTTGTTAAGAGATAACCCGGAGATGTTGGTCAATCAGTTGATTTGGCTTTGATATATTGAGGTGTGTGTTAAAACCTCTAAAAATAGAAGAAGTCGTGAAGGTAGAACACAATAGATAGCTCCTTGACTCTGGATCGGGAGGCCAAGTTTTATTAACTCAATAAACTCAATGAACTTGATAAACTAAGGAAACTAACAGAGAATTATAAAAGTACTTTCAACGATATGAAAATTAAACTGAAACTTAAGGATTACGATCTTCATCCCCATATAAAAGCACGTATGAGACAACGAGGGGTTACAAAAGAAGAAATAGAAAAGACATTGACTAAAGGCAAAGATGTTGATGATGCAAAACCAGGAACGTTTGGAAAAGCGCTGGTGTTTTCGTATAATAATAACTGGGAAGGTAGATTTTTTGACGAAAAGGAAGTTAGAGTATATTATAAATTCATTAATGACCATTTTATGTTGCTTACAGTAAAAGCAAGATATGGTAAATTTCCAAAGGAGGTATGTGAAAAATGAGGATAGATTATGATCCAGTCCGAGATCTTCTTTATGTTTATTTTACAGAGCCAACAACGAAGGCTGCAGAAACAGTTACCGTTACCCCCGGTGTCCATGCTGACTTTGATCGTAAAGGAAAGCTTATCGGAATAGAAGTTATCGATGCATCCGAGGTGATTGGCGAGAAAATAGAATTTAAATTACCTGAAGTTGCTCGTTCTCCAGTGAAGTTGCAGTAAAATTGTCCAAAATAAAAGCAGAGTTAGAGGATGGAAGGAATTAAACTCAATGAACCCAATGAACTCAACAAACTCTATAAACTCAATAAACTCAATAAACCAAATGAAGCATGGCGACGCCCTTTGAGAAAAGAGATGCGGTTATTTCTCAGGAGTTGTTGGTGAATTTTTAATATTTAAGAGAAGGCTTTGAGTAAAAGAACCTTAGAGAAAATTTTAAAAGGTCTTTCAGACAAAAATATCAAATTTAGGGAGCTAAGAGAAACTCTTTTGGAGTTAGGTTTTGCTGAGCGAGTCAAGGGTGATCATCACATTTTTACTAAAGATAAAATAATAGAAATCATTAATATTCAGCCACTAAAAGATGGAAATGCAAAGGCTTATCAGGTAAAACAGATAAGAAATCTAATTTTGAAATATAAGCTTCACAGGGAGGTTAAGGATGTTTAAATATGAGATAATCATCTACTGGAGCGAAGATGATGGATTGTTCATAGCTGAAGTTCCAGAACTACCAGGATGTATGGCAGATGGACATACATACCAAGAGGCTATAGATAATGCCGAGATCGTCATTTCAGAGTGGATAGAAACAGCAAAAAGCTTAGGTAGAGAAATTCCTGCTCCTAAGGGAAAACTTACTTATGCATAATTTTAGTACAGACCATAAATCAGGATGATAATCCTGCTTTCGTTAACCCAGAGCCTTAAAGGCTACATTAAAACGCTGAGGCGAGTTTGTAGTGTTTACAGAGTTTATGAGTTTGGAGGGTTTGTATTGTTAACTCAATAAACCCAATAAACCCAATAAACTAAAGGAAGGTAATAGAGAGGAATTCTCTTGGGAACAAGCTCTGCAGGATTAAGCCTTGAATCCTTGACTACAAACAACATTTTTATTATAATTATTGTTGATTATAATCTACAATATCCAAGAGGATGAAATGATAAGGGATGTTTTGGAATTTAGGACTGAGCTTGAAAAAATAAACAAATGGTGGTTCACAAACTCTGTGGAAGAAGCAAAATTATATCCATTAAAACGGGAACAATTCGAGACTCTAAAAAAAGAATTACAAACTCCAAGAATAAATATAGTCGTTGGCCCAAGAAGAGTCGGTAAAAGTATCTTGGTTAAACAGGCTATTGAATACTTAATCCAGAATGGTGAGAATCCAAGAAACATACTCTATTATTCTCTAGACGATCCAACGCTTTCTGTTTATTCGGATAACCTTCTAAAAGACCTTATTGACTATTTTTTAGAAAATATTGCCTTGCCGACTAAAAAATATATATTTTTGGACGAAGTTCATTTATTTACGGGATGGCATAAATGGATAAAGGCATTTTATGATAGAAGAAAAGATATAAAATTTGTTCTTTCCGGTTCATCAAGCACTTCTTTAGAAAAAGAGATAAATATATTTCTGCGGGGTAGGACTTTTGAAATAGAGATGTTTCCCTTAAGTTTTTTTGAATTTACAAAATTTTCCGGTATCAAAATGAATAAAATTGAATATCAAGAGCTCCTCGAACTTGATGAGTTTAAAGTAAGAAAAATTCAACATAATTTAAAAAATGTCTTTAATGAGTATTTGGCTGTGGGGGGATTTCCCGAATGGTTTGAGATGAAAAATCAGTCTGATGCAAAACTGCGCTGGTTCACAATGTTGATTGAAGATATACCCAAAAAGGCTATTTATGAGGATATAGCTACTCTTTTTGGAATAAGAAATGCAAAGATCCTTGAACAGGTGTTTGCCTTTATTACGGCGCATCAGAGTAGACTACTCTCATATGAAACGATAAACGACATTGTAAAACTTGACCGCTCGACTCTTATTAATTACCTGGAGTTTCTTAAGTCTTCCTACCTGGTAGCAGAAGTCCTGAAGTTTGCCAGCATCAAAGAACAGATAAAAGCAAAGAAAAAATTCCTTGTTATAGATCAGGGTTTAAGAAACGCTGTTCTTAAGGATTATGAGGTGAAAGAAGACAATTTAGGTTTCATCCTTGAAAATGTTGTGGGGATTAATCTCTTTCTGTTTTGCAAGAGAAACGATATGAAACTTTACTATTGGAGAATAAACGATGAGGTTGATTTTATTATCTCAGACAAAGAGGTTATCCCGGTGGAAGTGAAATACAAAAAACGAATAGGTAAGAATGATAAAAGTAAGTTAAAGAATTTCATGAGAAAATTTAAAAAAAATAGGGCATTTCTTATTACAAAAGATCTCTATGGTCAAGAAAGGGTTGGAAAGAGCTTCTTATATTTTATCCCCGCTGAGGTATTTTTACTTTCTTTATAAAAAGAGGGGTCAGGTCTCAACATTTGACATTTTTCAGTGAATGCTGTGCAAAAAAGTCTCGGACGGGATTCAGTGAATATTTACAGATAACCGAAAAAGAGCTAAATTATGGAAAAGGAAGTAGTAAGAAGAGGGTTTAACCAGGTAATTATCAAGTGGGAGGTTAAATGGGTTGAAGATCCTTATTATCGGAGCTAATGGGCAACTGGGAACTGATTTAGTGACGATCCTGCGCCACCATCAAGTTATTGCCTTAGCCCACAAAGAGATAGAAGTCTGTGATCACCAGGGGACAAGAAAGATCCTCGAGGGATATAAACCGCAGGTAGTTATAAATACCAGCGCTTACCACAGAGTAGATTTATGCGAAGATCACATAGAGGAGACTTTTAAGGTCAATACCTATGCGGTCAGGAACTTGGCTCGGATTTGCCAGGATCTGGGAAGTGTGCTGGTGCATCTCAGCACCGATTATGTTTTTGGGGGTGAAAAGAAAAGAGCTTATAGAGAAGAAGACCTGCCCAATCCCCTGAATGTCTATGGGGTTTCTAAACTCGCCGGAGAGCATTTTGTCCGTCAAATTTGCCAGACGTATTTCATTATTCGGACCTCGGGGCTTTACGGGGTAGCTGGAGCATCGGGCAAAGGTGGGAATTTTGTGGAACTTATGATCCGCCTGGCCAAAGAAGGAAAACCGATTAAGGTGGTAAAGGACCAAATTTTAACTCCTACTTATACTAAAGAGCTGGCGAAGAAAATCGCTCAGCTTATTGAAACTGGAGAATACGGCCTTTACCATGTTACTAACAATGGTCAATGCTCCTGGTACGAGTTTGCTCGGGTTATTTTTGAGCTAGTAGGACTACATCCAGACCTTTCTGCTACTACCAGTGAGGAGTTCGGTGCAAGAGCTAAGAGGCCTCATTATTCAGTGCTGGAAAACGCAAATTTGCGAAAACTTGGCCTGGGTGACCTCAGCAACTGGAGAGAGACCCTGGAGCAATATTTGAAGGAGAAAGGACATTTAAGGTGAGTGCTGGGGGAAGTTTTCCCAAAGTAGCGATTATTGTCCTTAGCTGGAATGAGTGGCAGGATACCATCGAATGCTTGGAATCTTTGCAAAAAATCGATTATCCCAACTATGAAATGATTGTGGTAGATAATGGTTCTACTGATGGTCTGGTGGAGAATCTCAAGAAATGGGCAAAAGGAGAGATTCCCGTAAATACCAGGTTTGTCATCTTTGATGCTAGTCTAAAGCCGGTTCGATATATTGAGTATGACCGCAAGACTGCCGAAGCTGGAGGAGATCAGCAAGAGAAGAACCTGGAAGGATTAGCATCCTCTCGGAAATTGATAATTATCCAGTCAGGAGAAAATCTGGGATTCCCTGGGGGAAATAATGTGGGGATCAGATATTCGTTGAAAAAGGCGGATTTTAGGTATGTATTACTCCTGAATGACGATACAGCAGTTGCTCCTGATTTTCTCACCAAGATGGTTGAGGTGGCTGAAAAGGATGAGGAAACAGGAATAGTCGGGGGAAAGATTTACTATTATCAGCATCCTGAAAGAATCTGGTATGGCGGCGGTAAGCTGAGTTTGTGGAGAGCTTCCGGGTATAACCAGCAGGTGGGGAAAACTGATCGAGCATTGCCTCCCAGGCAAAGCGATGAACAGCCAAGAGGAGTTGTAGGGGCTAGTTTTATCACTGGCTGTTTAATGCTGATCCGACGAAAACTACTGCAAAGCTCAAGGCTGTTTCGAGAGGATTATTTTCTTTATGTGGAAGACACCGATTTTTGTTATCAGGCATTGCAGGAAGGTTGGAAACTGAAGGTTAACTTAGGGGCAAGAATCTGGCACAAAGGGTCTCCCACAGAAGGAAGAGAAATTTCACTAATGAGTTCCTATTATATGACCCGTAACAGATTATTCTTTGGCTTTGAAACGATCCAGGGTCTAAGATACAGGATGGTCTTCGGGCTGTTCTTTTTTATTACCAGGCCAGTTCGTCTCTTGATGTGGGGAATTTCCAATAAAAAGCAGGTAGCAAAAGGAACATGGTTGGGGATAATGGACTTCCTTAAAGGAAATAAAGGAGAGCGGCATTATAGATGAAAAGAAAGCTTGGATGAATGAAGAAACTCTAACAGTAAAAAATGTAAAATTTATTATTCCTGTTTCTATCTCCATAGGCATCCTCATAGGCAGTACGCTGGGTTGGCTTTCTATTCATTCAACCGAAATGGAAGTCCTGGCTTTTACTCTGGGTTTTCTACTGCTAGCACTTTCTTTCTACAAACCTTTATGGGGTCTTCTAATTCTGATAGGATTTTTTTTGGCTCCCGGGCTATTTAATACCCCCGAGGTGACGCCTTTAGAGATTTTTTGGGGTGTCCTTTTCGCCGCTGGTTTTGGTGGAGCTCTAGCAAGGGTTTTTTTTGAGAAGAGAAAGCTACTTTTGCCTTTAAGAGAAGAGAGTTTTCTCTGGGGAGCTTTATTCTTTCTTCTCTGGGGTGCAATATCTTTACTGGTGAGTTTTAGGGAAGGAGAAAAACTTATCTGGTGGCTGCGAAAATATGTAGATTTTGTTGGTTATTTTCTAGTTTTCTGGGTGGTTTGGTGCATCAGTGAAAAGAAGGGAAGTTGGATTAAAGTACTGGTGAGTCTTTTCTTTTTTGTGGGAGTTGTCAAAGGTATCCAACAGTTAATCTGGTATTACTCCAATTTCCAGGAGGCTATAACTGGCAACGATTTCCAGTTATTAAGGAGAGGAGCTTACGCAGAGTTCTTTGGATTTCCCGGATCCATTCTAGCCATGTGTTTTTACCTTAATAGCAAAATGAAAAGGGAGAAGATTTTTTATGGAATCTTAGTTCTTTTCTTTTTGCTTCTCCTGGGTTTAAGTTTTACCCGGAGTGTTTGGCTAGGTTTTGGAATTTCTCTTCTTGTGCTTTTAATTGGCTTTAAAGGTCTTCGAGCTGGAGTAGCTAAAGTGCTAGCTTCTTTTCTTCTATTTCTCGGAGCTATCCTGGGGGGAATAATCTTTTTCCAACAGGGGAGCGTAATTTATCTATTTCATTGGATCAATGTTCGTCTTTTTTCCTTTTTCAAGTTACAGTTTGACGTGTCAATTCTGGATCGTTTTGCAGAATGGAAAAGTTTGTGGGCTCTCTCCTGGCAAAGACCTTTCCTGGGACATGGAATAGGCCATGGTTTTACTTTTTATTCGGTCAATCCCTGGAGCTGGGTTGAGGAGGGGGGGATAGGTCGGGTTACCATAAGGTATTCCCATAATTTATATTTATACCTATTTTATACTCTGGGTATGGTTGGCCTTTTTCTTTTTCTCTTCATAATTTTTGGGGTACTCAAGACAACGCGAAAAATCTGGAATAAAACCGAAGATTCTTTTGTCAAGGCATATTGTGCAGCATTATTCTCCATATGCGTCGGATTCTTAGTAACGGCCGTTACCTGTCCTATATTTATGGGGAAGACTAATAGTGTTCTTATTGGTCTCTTAATGGGAATAGTCGCCGTCTTGAACCGAAAAATATTGGTTGGGGAAAAACGAGGATGAAGATCTTACAGTTAACTACCAGACTTCCTTATCCTCCTGATGATGGAGGCAAGATCGGAATTTTTAACTTAACAAAATATCTTTCATTGCGAGGGCATAGGATTGTTTTGTTGTCTATAATAAGCGGTCGGACAAAAGAGACCCCTGGAAATATAGAGGGATTAGGGAAATGGTGTGACGTAAGGGTAGTTTGCAAGAATACGGGAACAAATTTTTGGGGATTATTTCTTAACTTGTTTTTTAAGGTTCCTTACACTATTTCAAAGTATCACAGCAGTAAGGTTAAGGTGGCCATAAGAAAGATTCTTTCAAAGGGAGGATTTGATCTGGTTCACATCGATTCTTTGCACATGGCCTACTACGGTGAATTTATTAAACATGAGTTTAAACTACCCTTGGTCTTGAGAGAGCACAATGTCCAGACAACCATTATGGAAAGGTATTATCAACGACAGAGAAATCCCCTCATAAAACTATATGCATATCTACAGTGGAAGAAGATGCATAGGTACGAAGCAAAAATTTGTGAGATATTTGATAAGTGTCTCATGATAACCAGGGAAGATAAAAATAGAATTGAAACGATGAACCCCAGCGTAAAGACTTGTATAGTCCCGGCTGGGGTAGATACTTCTTACTTTTATCCTTTGAAAATTGAAGAAGAACCGGGGAGTCTAGTCTTTGTGGGTGACCTGAGTTGGCTTCCTAATGTGGACGGAGTGCTCTGGTTTTATAACCGGGTTTGGCCCAGAATAAAGAAAGCCTCTCTCCCGGTGAAGTTTTATGTAATCGGGCGCCGCCCACCTGAGAAGATAAGAAAGTTAAGTAAAAAGGATGAGAACATTGTGGTGACGGGATTTGTAAGGGATGTCCGGCCTTACGTAGCAAGGTGTTCGGTGTATATTGTACCCCTTAGAATAGGAGGAGGGATGAGGTTGAAGATTCTGGAGGCAATGGGCATGGAAAGGCCTGTGGTGGCTACTTCAGTGGGAGCAGAGGGAATAATGGTCACCGAGAGAGAAAATATAATGTTAGCTGATGGTGAGGCTGACTTTGCAGAACGGGTGATTGAGCTACTTAAAGAAAGAAATCTCAGGAGAAGGATTGCTCAAGAAGGAAAAAGGTTGATTGAACAAAAATATAGATGGGAGTCAGTCATAGAAGCTCTAGAGAAAGAATATTTCAGAGTTTTAGAAAATAGAGGCAAGAGTGCAAGCGTTGATTCTGGCAGGAGGGTTGGGCAGCCGTCTGGGGAGCATGGTGACTGAGGTTCCCAAACCTCTATTGTTCGTGGGAGAAAGACCGTTTTTAGAATATCAGATATTACAACTAAGAAGATATAATTTGACTAATATAATTTTGTGCATAGGATATCTAGGGGAAAAGATAAGGCAGTATTTTGAGAAGGGAGATAGGTGGGGTGTAAACATCAACTATTCAGAGGAGAAGGAAGCTTTGGGTACAGGAGGGGCAATCAAGTTGGCTGAACGCCTGGTTGAGGATGATCATTTTTTAGTCCTCAATGGTGATTCCTACTTTAATATAGACCTTGGAGAATTAATTGATTTTCATAAAAGAGAGCGTGCTTTGGCTACTCTGGCCCTCCTGGAAATTAAAAAACCAGAAAGATATGGATTAGTAGAAATTGATAAAGACTTTGGTATCGTTGATTTTAAGGAAAAAGGTCAGACCGCTAAATCGAATCTGATAAATGGGGGGATTTACGTCTTTGACAGAGCAGTATTTGATTTTATCCCCAAAGGTAAAAGTTCTCTGGAAAAAGATCTCTTCCCTGGATTAATAGGCAAACGTTTTTATGGTAAACCGCATACAGCTTATTTTATTGATATCGGGATTCCCCAGGCATGTAGAGAAATTCGGAGAAAACCCTGGCGGTTGAGTCTGGAGATGAAAGGAACTCATTAGAAGATGCTTGTCCGGTCAAAAGCACCTTTGCGGATTAGTTTTTCTGGAGGGGGAACCGATGTCCCGCCTTATCCTCAAACCAAAGGGGGGGTAGTACTCAGTTCTACCATAAATAAGTACGCTTACGCTTCTTTAATCCCTCGTAAGGATAAAAATGAGATAAAGGTTGTTTCGTTAGATTGTGAGAGAACCCTGGAATACAAAAACGAGGAAGATCTGGAATACAACGGGGATTTGGATCTGGTGAAGTCGGTGATTAAAAATATGAAAATTGTGAATAAAGGAATAGAGATTTATCTTCATAGTGATGCTCCTCCCGGGTCGGGCCTGGGTTCATCTTCTACAATGGTGGTTTCTTTAATAGGTCTATTTAGACACTGGCTAAACATGCCCCTAACAAATTATGATATTGCCAATTTAGCTTATAGAATTGAAAGAGTTGATTTAGGAATAGAGGGGGGACTACAGGATCAATATGCGGCAACCTTTGGGGGATTTAATTTTATAGAGTTTTTAGAAAATATGGTTATCGTCAATCCTTTAAAAATCCCCGATGATATTGTTGAAGAACTAAATTATAGTCTCCTTCTGTGTTATACTGGGAAGAGGCGGCTTTCTGCCAATATTATTAAAGAGCAAGTAGATGGAGTGGTAAAAAAGAAGGAAGGTGTAATCCGGGCCATGGACGAGTTGAAAAGTATTACTATTAAGATGAAAAATGCTCTTTTGCAAGGTAGATTAAACGATTTTGGTGGACTCTTACATTGTGCCTGGGAGAACAAGAAAAAGATGGCTAGCAAAATTACCGCTCCTTTCATAGATGAGATGTACGGGGCTGCCTGTAAAAAAGGGGCGCTAGGAGGTAAAATCCTGGGAGCAGGAGGGGGAGGTTATCTCTTGGTTTATGCTCCTTTTAATAGAAGGCATATAATTGCTGAAGAGCTTGAGAGATTAGGAGGAAAAATGGTGACCTTTGATTTTGAATTTAAGGGTCTTAGAACCTGGGAGATAAGATAAAAAAGGGGATCATTCGTGGATAGAATTATAAGAAAATGTTTAAATGAAAGTGTAAAGGTTAAAAGAAAGATTCTGGATGATCCATCTTTACTTGATAAAATCAAGCAGACAGTTTCATTGATTATAGAAGCTTATGGCAATAGAAAAAAGCTAATTTTGTTTGGCAACGGCGGAAGTGCGGCTGATGCCCAGCATATTGCCGCAGAACTGGTAAATAAGTTTAAACTGGAGCGATCAGCCTTACCGGCCCTGGCTTTTACCACTGATACCTCTATCTTAACTTCCATTGCTAATGATTACGATTATGCGGAGGTTTTTGCCCGACAGGTGGAGGCTTTAGTGGAAGAAGGAGATATAGTCATTGGTATTAGCACCTCCGGTGGTTCTTTAAATGTACTAAAGGGGATAGAGGTAGCCAAGGGAAAGGGAGCTAGAACTATTGGTTTTACAGGAAAGGATGGAGGTAAGCTTTCTCAAATAGCAGATTTGACCGTAGAAGTTCCCTCAAGTGATACCCCAAGAGTTCAAGAAGCCCATATTACCATTCTTCATATCGTCTGTTTTCTAGTAGAAAGGGAGCTTTTTAGCAAAAAAATATGAAGGTTATGACAATCTTTGGTACTCGTCCGGAGGCCATCAAACTAGCTCCGGTAATTAAAAAGCTGGAAAAACATCATGGTGTAGAATGCAGAATCTGTGTCACTGCCCAACATCGACAGATGCTCGATCAGGTTTTGAATTTATTTGAGATAAGGCCGCATTACGATCTTGATATCATGGGAGAGAATCAAACTATATTTGAGGTGACTATCCGTGGCCTGCAGATGCTGGAAAAGGTGCTGAAAAAAGAAAAACCAGATATCGTCCTGGTCCAGGGGGATACTACCACGACATTTGTGGCCAGCCTGGCAGCCTATTATCTCAAGATAAGAGTTGGACATGTTGAAGCCGGACTTCGGACTGGAGATAAGTTCAATCCATTCCCTGAGGAAATAAACAGGAAGCTCACCGATGCCATATCCGATCTTTATTTTGCCCCCACGCAGAGAGCAAAAGAAAACCTACTAAGGGAAGGGGTCGAAGAAGAAAAGATTTTTGTTACTGGCAATACGGTTATTGATGCCCTGCTCTGGATCAGAAATCAGCAATCATCAGCGAATAGTCAAAAAAAACTCCACAGATTCTTTTCAGAGAAATACGGTTTGCTTGGAGGTGATCGTCGCTTGATTTTAGTAACTGGCCATCGGCGAGAGAGCTTCGGCCGTGAGTTTGAGAATATCTGCCAGGGTTTGAAAATGATCGCTGAAAGAAATGACGATGTTGAGGTAGTCTAT
>Ga0315551_10002458_pt1 | contig 13509 bp, 15 predicted proteins | sample SalMarSW160290MG_FD_203678 | JGI IMG/M metagenome (GOLD analysis project Ga0315551, IMG submission 203678) | Salt marsh sediment microbial communities from the Plum Island Ecosystem LTER, Massachusetts, United States - Salt Marsh Sediment SW1602-90 ... | reverse complement strand
TTCGTTTTCTGGCCATCTGCAGCCAAGAATAAGCCGCCGCATCGGTTGCATACAATGATTAAGGTTGGTCGCATACGCGTGTGCCTCCGAAAGACTTTTCCACAAACAGTTAGATAACACTTAGGGAAGAGTGAGCGTGTGATGAGTGGCGAGGGGCAAGTAAGACCAAAGCTGCGTTTAATGAATCTCGCGGTGCAGTATTTCAAGAAGGAAGGCTACAAAATTAACCATGAGAACCCTGTTATTGAGGGTTATAGTGGCATTTCTAGGAAGTTTGATCTGATCGTGCAGAAGGGCCGGTCGGAGCAGGGGGTTTGGATACGCGATTGGAACAGGACGATAGGCGTGAATGTTATTATTGGTTTGGATACGGCTTCGGAGGACGTTGGCTTGTCAAACCCCATAATAATAGGTGACAAGTTTAGCGATCACGCGAAGTCTTATTCGAACAGGCGTAAGGTCATGCTTTTGACGAAGCAGAAGATGATTATGAGCCTTAGGTGAAGGTTAGATTTTCAAGTATTCGTCGGTAATGCTTTGCTTTTCCAGCATACCCAGCCAGTCTACGCAGCCCACAAGGCACTTTTTGCGGTCGTCTAGGATGGCAATGATTTCGCGTGTGACGTTTTCCACTGTTTTGCCCGTTACGTCCAGTTCGCATACTTTTTCTTTCTTATGCTCGCGTAAAGCTTCGACGAGGCAAACATCCAGAATTTCAGAGGCAAGGTTCTCCCAAAGTTTAGCGCCTGAAAAGCCGCTTTTCTCCATGATCTTGCGTAGCTCTATTGGGTTTCGGCGGAGAACGAAGATGCGTGTGGCGTAGCGTTTTGGAACGACTGCATAGGCGTAGTGTCCGTCAATGATGACATCGCGTTTTTCGGTTGTGACTATTGTTTCTCCGATTTTCGCGCGCATTTTTTCCTCGTCAATTATGGCGGTTTTTCTCTTTTTGTCTTGCCCAACAGTGAGGCTGTGTTTCTCGGCGAATTCGGTTAGGTTAATGTAGAGGGCGTCTAGTTCTGTGGTGAGCTGTTGTGCTACTGTGGTTTTTCCTACGCATGGCGTGCCGGTTATGAGGATGACGCGTTTGTTCATATCTGCCTAGAAAGGTTGGGAAATTCTTATTGCTTGCGGCTGCGCATTGGCTAGTGGGGCTGGCGAGTTGGTGTGTGGCTTTCGAGCCCTGCTTAGCTGTGGGGCTTGAGGAAACTCCGCCCACGTGTAGAATTGCAGTCCCCCCGGGGATAAGGCGAGAGCCTTGGCTACGGAGCAGAAACGAAACGTCCACCCAGCGCGTGGCGATGATGCATGTTAAGTTGCTGAGTTTGCTGGGTGTGAAGCGGTGAAACGGCCGTCCTGCAAGTGGAAAGGGCAAACAGACGCTGATGAGGAATCTACCTGAAAGGCGCGGGTAGCCCGATTAGCCGAATGCCACATAAAACAAAAGGCGGGTTACAACCAACACACCAGCCCTAATCAGAACCCGCCATCTCTCAATGGAACAATACCGCAATTCATTATGTATTGTCAAAAGCAAGCAATGGCAGAAGCAACAATCAGAACAAAGTACAAAATCCTCAGAGTAATGCTTCGAAACAATGTAAATTTATCCAACCCCGAAGAAGTGAAACTTTTCATAGCAAGAAACAAGAATTGGAGCAACGGACACAAAATCTTGGCAGTTTATGCATACAACGACTACACCAAAATGTTAGGTATCAAATGGGAAATACCATACTATAAGAAAAATGAAACCTTACCTTTTGTACCGATTGAGAAGGAAATAGACGCCCTAATCTCAGGAACAAGCAAGAAAGTATCGATAACACTCCAAGCACTAAAGGAAACAGGATTTAGAATCGGCGAATTATGGAATTGCAAATGGACAGATTTAGACGAAGAAAAATCAACACTCAAATGCGTAGCTGAAAAGCACGGAAAACCAAGAGAAGCCAAGATATCAACCCGACTAATCGCAAGACTAAACACACTACCAAAAAATAATCAATACATTTTTGGCAAAAATAACCCGAACAGTATCCGATGGACATTTGACCAACAAAAAACTAGACTCGCACTGAAACTGCAGAACCCAAGGCTCAAACAAATACACTTCCACACACTACGGCACTACTATGCCACAAAAATATACAATGAAACCAAAAGCCTAATTGAAGTACAAGCAAAACTTGGACACAGAAACATTAACAGTACAATGGTTTACACGCATATCGTACAATTTGACGAAGAAAGCCAAAACTACTATCACGCCATAGCCCGAGATGAAAAAGAAGCAGGCGAACTAATAGACAACGATTGGACATACATTCTTACAACACCACAAAACATAATGATGTTCAGAAAACGCAAATAGAACACAAACAACCTTCTTTTTTATGTCGTATAATCATCGAGAATATACGCGCGCTACAAAGTTCTTTGCAAAAAGAAAGTAATACGCTATAATCCTGATATAAAAAGAAAAATTTATCTATTAACTGCATATTATATTTTGGGAGGTCTCTCATTTGTCATCTCCAGAGATAACTCGAACTGAGCAAAGTATTGATTTTGCAGAGTTGGAAAAAACAATTCAAGACATCATTACACTAGTTGAAAAACTTGATGAGAAATACCGCCAGAAATGCTTTGAGGTTTTACTTGATTTCTATCTGCATAAGGAAATTCAACCAGCAACTAAACCTGAACCGACAGAAGAAGCTAAAAAACAAAAAGATGAAGAGCAATTCATAATACCAATAGATGTCCGCGCATTTTTGCAAACATATGGAGTACCAGAAGAGACTATTGGAAAGCTATTTCTAATTGAAAAAAATGAAACTAGGCCTGTCTACAAGATTACTACTACAAAGAAATCTGAAGCTCAAATCCAACTAGCACTCTTGACTGCACTAGAAAATGCAGTACAAAAACAGGGAAACAAATTTGAGTTTTCAATAGAAAAGGTAAGAGAACAATGTCAGAGTCAAAAAGTCTATGACCGTGCCAATTTTAAAGCCAATTTCAGAAATAACAAAAAACTTTTCAAAAGTCTTGATGATGAAGAACATGTTGAACTGTCACCAGAAGGTCAGACTGAATTAGCTGAAGTCATAAACATAGTGGCTAAGTAATGAGCAAGGAAGAAGTAATCAAATGCATAAATGAACTTGATAAATCACTTAATAGTCTGAGCACATATTTTGATGAATGTAAAATTGAGTTTATAACAAAAAAAGAAACAATAAATCAAGTACAATTAATTGCCAAAAAATGGTTTGAAGATATAGAACCAATACTAGAGCAATTTGGCATATCTGAACTAATTAAGAAAAAATATCATGACTATTTCTCTCAATTGTTGCGGCTTTCATTGAAAACCTCGTGGAAAAAGACATACCAAAAAATAATCAAAGGGATACTTGCAAACATCAAAGATGATATCCTTGTAGTAATTATGAAATCTGCTGGAAAAATTACCTCACTTGCTGGCTTAGTAAAGATTCTAGAAAATGCAACAGAGGAAGAAACAGAATATCTAAATGAAGCATTGGGATGTGCGAGATATGGTTTCTATAGAGCCTCAATGGTCTTAGTATGGAGTGCAGTTATTCACAGGATTCAGAAAACAGTAGAGAAATTAGGATTTTCTGAATTCAATAAGAAATCCCAAGAAATGAAAAGTAAACGTGAAGGCAGATTTAAAAGATTTCAGAAATCATTTAGTGTTAATTCTCTAAGTGAATTAAGAGCTACTGTTTTTGATACAGACCTTCTCTGGGTCTTAGAGTATTGGGAATTGATTGACGCTAATCAACATGAAAGATTATCAATATGCTTTACAATGAGGAATAATGCAGCCCATCCAGGAGAAGCTCCAATTACTGATGTAAATCTAGCATCTGCTTTCTCTGACTTAAAGAATATAGTTTTTGATAATCCAAAATTCAAACTCTGAGAACAAAACCATTCTATAGATTATGGCAATTCCAAAGTTAAGGCTCGGCGTCGCTTTCGCTCCGCCTCGCGCCAAACGATAACGCGCAAGCCAAACGTTACGCAAGATTTTAAGCTCGCTTAGTTTTGAGGTCAGCCAATTCCTTTTCAATGCCTGCGATAATTTCCTCTATTGAGGCATCTTCAGGTCTTTTCAGTTTATTCCAGTTCGGGTCGTCTTTGCATATTCCAATAGCTACGTTATAGTTGTCTCTCGCTTCACTTATCCTGCCAAGCGCACGGCAAACCCGAGCAAGGGCGAGGAAATGGTCATAATGTCCTCTATCAAAGACAGCCAAAAGCCTCAACAATTCATATGCTCCTTGAAAATTTCTTTTAATTATTGAATCGTTAATCAAATAATCGAGTCCCAGCCTTACTGTGTGCCTCACATTAGATATGACTGGCTCAGAAAGCACCAAAATAGGAATCGACCGAACATATCCGTCACCTATCATATGAGGAATTCCGTGAATAGCATTAGTCAGAATGAGGTCACTCTTAATCCGCTCAATGAATTCCCTTTTTTCTTCATTCCTTTGAAAAAAATGTTTTCGGTCAACTACTACTTGAATGCTGTCATTGGGGTCAAAAAGTTTTTTTGTCCACTCTGTCCGATACTCTTCAACAGATAACCAATAACATTTTCCGCTATTCTGCTCGAACACCAAAACAAAAACCGGGAAAACCTGTTTTAGCCAAAGATTGATTTTCTTTTTGTCTACATACTGACTCCAAATGTCACCCTCGAACTGTTGGGTCGTTTTCGCCTGTACCCAAAAAAACTTGCCTGAGGGAGAATTGTGTTCGAGTAATTCACAATAAAAGTCTAATCCAAAATCGTAATCGGGAACCATGACATTTGAAAATGTGCTAAGCAAAGAAGCTATTTGATGCTCGCCACTTCGCCCTCTTTTCCTATATTCTGGTATCTTCGGTAACATCGAATCGGTCCCTCCAAAGGGTTTCGGAGCCTGCTTTAGAGATGATTATGTCATCTAAATTAGTTTTTCTGAAGATGTCCGAGTAATCCTTATCACTTCAACTTAAAGCGCAGGGTAAGCATCCCCCGAGATAACTACTCATATTCACGAGATACCGTTCGCCCTTCGCTGTCAAGAGGTCGCAAATACGCCCGTCACGCTTACACTTACCGTCCGAAGCTTCATCAAAACTCGCACATGGACTTCCCAAAGGCGGGTTACGTCCAACACACCAGCCCACATCAGAACTAGCACTTCTTATTTGACATATAGACAGGTTATGACAAACATTAATTAAGTTCGCAGAGATACATTACACTTCCGTGGGACCTGCATGCGTTTTAAGTATTGGAAGACAGGTATCCTGCTCATTAGCATTCTACTACTAGTTTTCATTACACCTAACTCTTTTGCAGGCAATTATGACCGCACTTACAGTTCTCAAGTTCAATTTGGGCTTGTCAGTCACGAATTGTATGTTTCTGTGCCATCTTCCCTCTACGATTATTATCGTGGTAAAACCCCTAGACTTGTTGACGACAGTGAATACGCCACACTTGTAACTCCTGATGCGTTCCAATCTATCGCGGAGAACATTCGAAACCTTACGCGCGATAAACCTCGCAGCGATGAAGAGTTCGCCAATGCCGTATTGATGCTGGTTCATCAGATTCCATACGCTGATTGTGACGTCAACTATCCCGTTGAGACCCTTGTAGAAAATTCGGGAAAATGCGATACATTATCGCTCCTTGCAGCCTCAATTATGAAGGCTGGAGGTTTAGATGTTGTCTTACTTTACCACAAAGAGGTGCACCACATTAACGTCGGAGTTTACCTACCTTACACGCCCCATGGCACATGGTGGTGGCTGCCGCCAACTGGTTACGAGTTCGACGGCAAGAAATACTGGATAGCCGAATGCACTCCCGCAACAGAATGGAAGGTAGGGGACGTACCACCCCTCCTAGTAGACACGAAGCCTTGGATTATTTCCCTTGAAAACAGTGAGAAATCGTCACCAGCACGTGTTTCGTCAAAATTGGGTAGTTCCTTGAACTCATCTTCCATATCCATAAATCTATCTTCCGACCCCTTAGACATCAGCGATCTAGAGCGGACGCTTACAATTTCTGGTTCAATTTCACCTGCGTACCCAAATGAAAGCGTTGCCGTGTATTTTAGCCAAGACGGAATTTCCTACAATACATGCAGAACAGAAACGGACAATTGGGGGAATTATTCTTTTAGTTGGAACCTCACCTCAACGGGCACATATTATATTAGAACAAGCTGGAGCGGCAATTCAGATTACGCTGGCGCAGACAGCGAAATACTTACAGTTTTTATTGGGTTTCCCGAATCGTTGGTTCAGTTTGAGGGTCCTGGCTATAACTATATTTACGGTCGTGCAGGCGCTGCTGCCTATGAACTTCGTATCAGGCAAGGCATTGAAGAATTTCTTAGTATCGACTTGTCAGGAACGGGAGTCTTGCTTACCGGCGAATTTATTATACTGAGAGGCGAACAAACAATATCAAGCGTGCAAACACAAACAATAACAATACCGAGCAGCGAACAAACAATAAGATTAGGGAGAAACAGGCAAATAATAACAATAGTGAGACCCGAGCAAACAATAACAAGACCAATAAATATACCGAAAGGCATGCAACCACTAAGATTACCGGACGATATTGACCAGACAACAAATAATCAATTCGGTTTTATCCTGAAAAATAATGGCGGAAATAATTACAGTATAAGCATTAGAGGAATGGACTGTAATGACATATCTCAAATAAAACAACTTGAAGGAAACGGGACGGTTTTCATGAACGCATCTACTTGCATAAGAGAAAACACATGGTATAAGGTCGTAGCAAGGATGTCTGAGGACGAAATAATCGCCGAATTACATGATATTAATGGTACTCTTCTGGAACTTGTCGCAACTAGAGACGACGCGATAGACATTAGTGAATTCGCACTTCTGGTGGCAAATAACACAGACAGCGCCGTAGCTTTTAAAAACTTGAAAGTCGAAACTCTTAATCAAACCACTCAACTACCCGAGGGCAATGAAAACGCAGTAGATGAACGTGATTTGTTAGCTCCATACGTTACCTTTACAATTCTTTTAGCTACAATCTTTGCAGCCGTGGTCTACGTAAAGAAAAGGAAGAAGGTGTAGAGACCAGCTCTTAAACAAACAGCACCCGTTAATACCGTTCTCAACACGAAGCTAGTACTCGCGTTCTGTTTTGAATACCTATAGATGCAAAGCCCGCTTCAACACAACATTACATATCTAATGATTTACAGAAGGAAGAAAACATAAAAAGAGTGTTATGCAGAAGATTTTTTTATCGGTTAACTGCTATATCTTTTTGTTGATTAATTATGAAGGCTTACATGTGCTTAACTTGCAAGGTGGGTGCTTACAACAAAGTTCTGCAAGAGCTTATGAAATTGAATATCCCAAGAGGAGACATATTCCTGCTTTTCGGTCCCGTTGACGTACTTATCCAGTTTAGGGGCCTCAAAGATGTGGATGAATTTTCAGAAAAATGGTTCACTCCCATACGAATGATTTCCTCCAAAGAAGACCTTATCACAAAAACAATGACTTTCGTAGTGGTAAACGAGGGCACCTCATACGCAGAAGAGCCCTTCGCCTTCATGCTCTTGAACGTCAAACCGCAACATTTAGAAAATGCTCAACAAGCACTTATGAAAGTACCAGAAGTGATTTCCGCGGATATCGTATTCGGACCTTATGATATAATAGCTCCACTGCGAGCAAAAGATCAGGTAGACCTTGAACGAGTAATCTCACACATTCATAGAGACGTCCCTGGAATTGAAGGAGCAGCCACGACAATAGTAGCCATGATCCGCATTTAATATTTCATTATTCTTGGTAGCAAACTCTGCCAAGTTCCTCAACCCCACCTTGGCCGAGGCTAAATTTAACCGTTGTCTGCAACCCAGTGACGGGGTTATCTTAAATTCTTTCTAACCATTCTTTAAACTGCTTTTCGCTTAGTCCTTCGCCGAGTCTTCCATCAAGTCTCCGGCAAACTTTTCCCTCATCGAAAAGTATGGCTGTAGGAACAGCCTCTAGGGAATATTTCTCCCACAATGGATTGTCATAATCGTCCACTTTCACGCGAAGGGCACAATCAAAACCGCGTTTCCCAGTGTTTTTGTCAAAAAATGCAATAAAACTTCTACAGTATGGGCACCAAGACGCGTAAAACAACGCGAGAACTCGTTTGCTCTTCTTCAGTTGGCTCTCAAGGTCACGTTTGCTGCTGACTTCTATCATGGTGAGCATTTAAAAACGACTTCGGATGTGCTCTTAAACGTGTCGTTTTCCCGAAAGAAGAAACAAAAGTTGAATATAATGCTAAAAATTTAAGTTTATAAAAAGCTTGAGAACTGTTGCCTATTTCTGGACTGGTATGTTTAGCACTTTTGCCAGGGCTTCGCATCTTTGCCTCAGTTCTGGAATTTCGTTCTTTAGGTTCTCTATCCTGTACTTCTTGGCTTCGATTTCATTTCTGATTTTCTGTCTCAAAGTTTCTTCCATATTTAGCAGTTGCGATTTCTCGGCTAATAGTGACTTCTCTTCTCCATTCAGCGCCTCTAGGGTGGATAGATAGTCCTTTTCTGTGTTTCCGCATGGCTTTTGAGTGTTCAGCTCTCCGTTGTTATGCTCTGCATCTGGTTTTTTGAACATTTCAAACACTTCGTTTGCACCTCAAACACTATCTAATATATTAATATATAATAATCTCTATTCCCAGCCACGATATATCTCAAAAACCGAACAAACACGCAACCATAAAAAGGAAAAGCCCAAAAATCAAGCACCAAGCTATATACAACACAGTGATTCCCATAAGCTCTAGGTGAACACGTTGAAGCCAAAAAAAGCGTACAAGCGCGGCTACCCCGTCGCAATTCTCGCAGGACTAGAAGAGACCCATGCAGTACTGTGGAAAGTCTTCAGCAAAGTTGTCAAACCTGAAAAGACTCTTACTATTAACGGAACCAGAAACAACCCAAAAGCCCTATACAACTTCCACGAATCAATAATCAACGCCCTGAGGCCTACGCTGAAAGAAGGCGTCAGAAGCATAATCCTTGCATCCCCCGCAAGAACCAACTACGCTCAAGAATTCACCAATCACGTTCACGAACATCACACATGGCTCATCCAAGGCCCAAACAAGGCAGCATTCTCCGAGATAACAGGCTCCGCAAACACCCCAACTCAAGTAGCGGCGCTCACGAGGACTCAGGCGTTCCGTCAGTTAATCTGCGAAACCACTGCAGAAGAGACAGAAAACCTCATAGAAATCTTGGAAAAACGCCTCGGCACTTCCGAGAAGAACGATCTCGTGCTGTTTTCACTTGAGGAAGCAGAAGCCCTGATTCTTAACCAGCAGAACACAAGCAGACGTAAACCTGAATACCTCCTGCTCACCGACAAGTACCTTTCAGACAACCGCGAAAAGAATAGGCTACACAGACTAATGCAGATTGCCGCAAACAGAAAGGTCAAAACAAGAATAGTGAACGCTGAATCACCAGCAGGCGTGCGCCTTACGCAACTAGGTGGAATCATCTGCATAGCAAAGCCTGACTAAACACCCCGGCATTTGTTGCGTGTCACAGTTTATTCAGTTTACTAAAGTTGACAAAATTGATATGTTGTTCTCAGAATTCGCCACAGCATAATAAAAAAGAGGGGGCGAATTATGTGGAGGCATCACCAGAAAAACGCAATAAGGAGATTATGCGGTTGTTCTTGGATAGCGAAGTGAACCAGCATTTCTTTTTTTTGCTTATTTTCTTTTGATGAGGTAGATTAGTAAGCCTAAGCCAGCACCTATTATTGCCGTTGCGATAGCTGCACCTATTATTATTTCTTGTTCTGTTTGTTGATGTTCCTGATAAGGTGTTATGGTTGGTGTTGGTGTCGGAGTTATTGCAGGTGAAGGGGTTGGCGTCTGGCTCTCGCCAATGGTTATTGTTTGTGTGTTGCTCCAATCGCTTGTTTCACCAGTAAAAACGTCATAATATGCTGGTGTATTGCCTAGGTAAACTTGAGTATAATACCCTACAAGTGCCTCGACTTGAAAATCCATTTGACCATTAGAGGGAACAATCCTGGGATAGAATACAATCGTGTATTGGGACCCATAATCTTGCTTTGGATATGAGCCCGCAGACGGATATTCACCTGAGGCTGAAAAAAGCTCAGTCCAATTTTCTTCAAAATGCCCTTTGACGCGAACATTGTAGTATAGGTTAATGGATTTGCCATCCATATCGGTGTATGGGGTAAACGGTTGGTTCTTTATCGAAACTTCTATGGACTTATTCTCCACGTGGTAACCAGCATGAGTTATTGTCTCTCCTGTGTAAGGGTCTGTCGAGTAAGTCGTGGGTACGTCATAAGGATGTGCAACTAACTTGACAGTGAATTCTGGGACAGACGGCTTGGCATGAACTATTCCAAAAAGCATAGTGGCAGCTAACGTTGAAAGTAAAAGTGCCATTATGAAAGTTGCTGCTAACACTTTCACCCAAAGCACCAAACAATAATACTTTGAACTTCCCATTATCTTTTGTGGAAAAAGCTGTTTTGGTTAGTTAAATAAACATCTACCTTTCTAAAGTAACCCAGCCTGTTTCAGTTCTTTCAGCGAGATTTTTCCAGAATGCAAAGCCGTAGCCAACAGAACTCCGAAAACACCGACGCCTTTCAACTCCATCAAATCCTTGACGTCTCGTACGCCCCCACCGACGTATACATTGACCTTTATGTTCCTCAGCACTTCCCTTAAGAAAGGTACATTGACTCCTTCTCCGCTACCAACTCTACATAAATCCAACACAATAATCTGTGAAACACCCGCTTCCTGAAACTCACGCAAAAGCGCCACAGGGTCCTTAAGCGCGCCAAGCTCAAACCCGCTGATCACCCGCTCACCCATCAAGTCGAGGCTAACCACTACCTTCTCGCTTCCGAAAAGTCCGACCGCCTCGGCAACAAGGCTGGCGCTCGGCAGGGTTTCTGTTCCAATAATAACCTTTGAAACGTGACTCTCCAGCACCCGTTTTGCTTTTTTGAGGTCATCTATGCCAGCGTCAACCATCAACTCAAGACCAGTCTTATCTGCAATATTCTTGAAAATCGAGAAATTTGCTCGCCCACGTGTAATTGCGTCCAGATCCGCCACGTAAAGCTCACCGAAACCAAGCGCCTTAAGTGTTGCAGCAACGTCCACAGGGTCCGTGGACGCGCATAAAATACTCTTAAGTGGTTGGTACTCTTTTCTTCTGCCTCGGACAGCGTGAACCACCCTGCCCCCGAGAACATCAATTACAGGTATTATCTTCACTCTGTTCTCCTCTGCTTTGCAATGACGCCTAACCAATAGAAAAGTTTACTCATTATTAGATGATTCTGGCTGCAGCAGCATCTTCAGATCAGTGCCTGCGACAAAAACTTTAAAGGCGTAGAAATTCCGCATCAATATGATCAAATTGAAACTGCTAATAAGTCCAATGAACGAAAAAGAAGCGGTGGAAGCCATCGCTGGAGGCGCCGATATTATAGATGTTAAAAACCCGAAGGAAGGGACGTTGGGAGCCAATTTCCCATGGGTAATAAAGCGAATCCGCGAGATTACCCCAGAAAACGTTGAGGTAAGCTGCACTTTAGGCGAAGTGCCCAACCTTCCTGGCGCCGTATCGCTGGCTGCTTTAGGCGCGGCAACAACCGGCGTCAATTACATCAAAGCGGGACTTTATGGGTTGAAAACGCCTGAAGAAGCTACATACCTAATGCAACAAGTCGTCAAAGCCGCCAAAGAGTGTAACCCTTCAATTAAAGTGGTTGCCACAGGATACGCCGACGCCGAAAGAGTAGGCGCAGTTAACCCCTTACTCGTGCCTGAAATAGCCCACAAAGCCCAAGCGGACATAGCTATGATCGACACGGCAATTAAAGATGGGAAAAGCCTCTTTGCCTTCCTTACGATGGACCAGCTTAGAAGTTTCGTCGACGCAGCGCACAATTACGGTTTAAAGGTAGCGTTGGCGGGTTCATTAAAGAAGGAAGACTTGCCTGTGGTCCATGCTTTAGGCGCTGACGTGGTAGGCTTGAGAGGTGCCGCTTGCACCCTCAGCGACCGACTTAACGGTCGAATTACCAGAGAAAAAGTGCAAGAGCTTGTTGAAGTCGTCAAGCGCGCAGAAGAGCAAGCTGCATTCAAGGCGAAGGAGTCTTAGCGATGCGAGATAAAGGGCTGAGCAGAAAGGCGGTGTTGGCAGAACTGAGGAAGTTTTGGGCACAAGACCTACGGTACGAAGACGGCAAAATCTTGTGTTCAATGTGCACTGCCCCGCATCGTGCGGCGAAAACTGCTCACAGCTTGTTTTTAAGCTCGAATCTAGGAGATCCAGGACTGTTTCCCGGGAGCCTAAAGTTGGAAAAAGAAGTCATCCAAAAACTCGCGGCACTTCTTAATGGTCCAAGCAGCGTCGGTTTCCTCGTCTCAGGCGGCACAGAAGCAAATCTGCTGGCGCTGTTGGCTGCGAGAAACATGGCTAACGTCAGTCATCCTGAAGTTGTCCTGCCAGAATCTGCGCATTTTTCCTTCACCAAAATATGCGATTTGATGGGATTAAAAGCCGTCCATGCGAGCTTGGATAGCGCGTACAGAGTTGACCCCTCATCGGTTGAGAAATGTATTACCAAGAATACCGTTGCTGTAGTCGGCACTGCTGGGACAGCTGAACTGGGCGCGGTTGACCCGATTGACAAACTCTCCGAAATTGCATTGAATCGTGGCGTTTATTTGCACGTGGACGCAGCCTTTGGCGGTCTCATAATTCCTTTCTTAAGAGACATCGGCTATGATGCTATAGATTTTGATTTTCGTTTAGAAGGCGTGAAATCCATAACTGTTGACCCGCACAAGATGGGGATGACGACGATTCCTGCAGGCGGAATTCTGTTTCGCAACGACACATTTTTGGATTACATTAAAACGGAGACGCCTTATTTGACTGAAGAGTTGCAGTACACGTTTGTGGGAACAAGAACAGGTGCGTCAGCCGCGGCAACATGGGCGGTGTTTGAGCGCTTGGGCCGCGAAGGCTTCAGGAACACAGTTCAACATTGCATTAAGCTAACCAAGTTTTTGTCGTCAAGGCTTGAAGCGCTCGGTTTTAAACTTGTTTCGCAGCCAACGTTGAACATAGTTGCGTTTCGCAGCTCAAATTCAAAGTTGCTATCAGAAAAGCTGTGGCGGCGAGGCTGGTTTGTCTCTTATATTCCGCGTCTTGACTGCATTAGAATAGTAGTTATGCCCCATTTAAGAAAGCGGCATTTAATGGCGTTTTTGAAGGATTTGAGCGAAATTGCCCGAGCAAACGCAACTACTTCCTAGTCATGAAGGTGAGGTGAGCCTTTGAGGCTTCTGATTTACGAGCACGTTTCTGGAGG
>Ga0315551_10002457_pt1 | contig 13510 bp, 11 predicted proteins | sample SalMarSW160290MG_FD_203678 | JGI IMG/M metagenome (GOLD analysis project Ga0315551, IMG submission 203678) | Salt marsh sediment microbial communities from the Plum Island Ecosystem LTER, Massachusetts, United States - Salt Marsh Sediment SW1602-90 ... | reverse complement strand
CTCATCTGCACACTCGGAGACCTTAGCCCTCGCCCACGGGAGGAGTGGCTGAAGCTCGCCCACAAGGTCGAGAACGCCCTTGTGGGGCAGGGGGACTTGTTCGACAAGCCCGATGCCGAGGTGGAGGAGATCGTACGGAAAGTCAAGGAGAGAAGGGCAAGGGAACAAGCAGCCCCCAAAGAGCCTCCGCCCAAGCCCAGCGAGGACGATGATCTGCTTGCGGTTCACGCAGACCTGGTGGCTACTGAACCTCCCATCTTCCACCAATTGCAGCATCGCGTCGAAACCCACATCTTCCTGTGCGTGCTGGCGTATCATCTGCTGGTGGCGATTGAGAAGACCCTCCTCGATAAAGGAATCCACACCTCGTGGGCTACTGTCAAGGAGACGCTCGAGACTCACGAGGTCGCAACCGTGGTACTGCCCACCAATGGGGCCATCATCATCAAAATCCGCAAAACCTCCACCCCTGAACCTCAACATGTCCAGCTTTACCGAGTCCTGGAAATCCCCAAACAAATCATGCGACCAAAGAAAATCGTCATCACAAATGCCCAAATGTGGTGACTGAAAAATCGGGGTTCTCCTCTATTCCTCACTACGAAGTGCGGAAGTTAGGTTAGCGAAAAGGTGTCTTGGCTAACGGTAATTCCGCAGGACACGATGCCCCAGCCGAACACGTTTACGAGACTTTTGATGCCGCCCATTCAGCCGAATCTTGGTCGTTACTCGCAGGAACCAAAATGTGTTTGCGGCAGCTATCGGAAATTGCTAATAATTATGCTGATGGTGAGCCGACTTGGCTGAAAGAAGCGAAGCTTCAGCCACTCTCGGATAGAAGAGCAGGTCGAGGCCGTTCCGGCGCTGGAGGAGCCTGTCGGGCAGGAGAAACGGCATGGTGCTGTCTCGTGTTTGGCACATTTTCGCGGGACGCCCCTCCAGACGGAAGCCTTGCGGCCCGTGCGCCAGGCTCGGAGGCGATTTCGGTCTCACGTGCTCGGAGAAATCACGGAAAGGTATTTGTATATGATTGTCTTGCACGCGGGGTTGAGTGAGAACCGACTACTTGTCTGGGGCGAACAGCCGGTGGAAGAGCGTAACCGCGCCGCCGTGCGGCGTGGACGCAAACCGAATGCTCCCAGCACTGACTGGTTTCCTTATGACGCTGGGAGCGACGGTCTTTCAACAGCTCTCCTACAAGCGGGTGTAGGTTTTAAGGTGAGCAAAAGGCGTCTGAAAGTGGGAATCGCGTGGCTGCTCACAGTGGGCAAGGCGGCGATTGCCTCCAGCACGCTCATCGCTGAGCCACCGAGGTCCCGGGCGAAGAAGCTCGCTCCCTGGTCAGTGACGCTGCTTCGCCTCACCGCCGACGAGACAGTTGAATTGTTGTGCCTCTGTGTGAGGAAGAAAACGCTGGCGTCCGGTGTGATCGTCGGCGATGACGTTGCCTTCTGGACAAGCGCCATGCGGTTCGCTGGAGCGCTTGTGGCACGGCAGCAGTATGTGCCTGGCATAGTCGAGAACGATGGTGTTTACCGCTCGCGCTGGGAGCCGGTCTTCTTGGGGTACGATGCCGAGCGACTGTCAAAGCTGGCCAAGGCGATGCCCGCGGTCGCGCGGGCACTGAACCAGGAAGCAACGTCACCCCCAGATGTATTTTCTGCATCCGTGCTTTCCGGCTTTATTGCTGAGACTGTGGACCATCTCGTCCGCTCGACGCTCTCGACGGAACCCGAACCCACGAAACCGAGACGCGGTCGCAAGAAAAAGCCGCCCGCCTTTGACAGCATTCACGATAAGTGGCTTCACTCTTTGCAGTCGCCGGACGGTACCATGGGCGGCGATGAGGCGGAGTTGGCGAAATTTGCGGCTCAGGTTCGCGAGTGGCGGCGGCCGATATCCGTGTCAACAGCCTCGCCGTTCCGGCTCTGCTTCCGGCTGGAGGAGCCCGAAGACGAGGGACAAATGGAGGAGGCAGGTGTTCGTCATCTACGGCCGGGCAAGGATAAATGGTACGTCCGATACTTGTTGCAGCCGGCGGATGACCTCAGCTTGCTCGTCGAGGCAAAGGACGCGTGGACAGCCGGAAAACGCAAGTCTTCGGTTCTCAAACGAGGTGATTTCAATCCACGAGAGTACATGCTCTCCTCGTTGGGACAAGCTTCGGGGTTGTGCCCCCACATCGAGCAAAGCCTGAGGACTTCTCAACCGGGCGGCTACAAACTGGACGCGACGGGTGCGCATGAATTCCTTACTGAAAAGGCACTTGCTTTGGAGCAAGCCGGGTTTGGAGTAATGCTCCCTGCGTGGTGGGCGGGCAAGGGAACAAAGCTTCGCTTGACCGTCGGAGCCAAAGTCAGGAGCCCCAAGATGCAGGCGTCAAGCGGCTTGTCTCTAAACAAAGTCATTCGCTTCGATTGGGAAATAGCCATCGGCAAACAAAAGCTCTCGCTCGAAGAGCTCAAAGCGCTGGCGAAACTCAAGGCTCCGCTGGTCAGAGTGCGTGGGCAGTGGGTGCACATGACCGTGGAAGAAATACAGGCGGCACTCGACCTTTGGAAAAAGAAGGGTAAGGGTTCCGCCACTCTGCGGGAGATTGTACAGATGTCCCTGGGCGAGACGGAGGCGCAGGGGACAATCGCTTTCAAAGGCGTCAAGGCTACCGGGTGGGTCGGGGATCTCCTTTCCCGGCTGCAAGGGCGCGCAGCATTTGAGGAGCTGGCCACGCCGGAGGAGTTCCGAGGAACGTTGCGTCCGTATCAGGTACGCGGCTACTCGTGGCTCTGGTTTCTGAAACAGTGGGGATTGGGGGTGTGCCTTGCCGATGACATGGGGCTGGGCAAGACCATTCAAGCTCTGGCGCTAATTCAAAGAGATTGGGGGTCGAACGGCAAGCGCCCGGTGCTGCTTGTCTGTCCAACCTCGGTTATCGGCAACTGGCACAAGGAGGCTGCCCGTTTCACACCGAACCTGCCTGTCATGATCCACCACGGCATCACGAGGACGAAGGGCGAGGCGTTCAAGAGAGAAGCTCGAAAGCACGCCATGGTCGTCTCGAGCTACTCGCTTCTACATCGTGACATTGACGTTCTACGGGACGTCTCCTGGTCCGCGGTGATACTCGACGAAGCCCAGAACATCAAAAACCCTGAGACCAAGCAGGCGAGAGCTGCGAGGTCTCTGGAAGCAGACTATCGCGTTGCGCTCACCGGCACACCTGTCGAGAACAATGTGGGGGATCTGTGGTCAATCATGGAATTTCTGAATCCCAGTTTTCTCGGCACGCAGGCCGAGTTCAAGAAGAGTTTCTTCATCCCTATCCAGGCCAACCGCGACCCGGCGGCAGCGAAGCGCCTCAAGCGCATGGCCGGCCCGTTCATTCTTCGCCGACTCAAGACCGACAAGTCCATCATCACCGACCTGCCGGAGAAAATGGAGATGAAGGTCTTCTGCACGCTGACGAAGGAACAGGCCTCCCTATATGCCGCCGTGGTGAAAGATGTCGAGGACTCGCTGGATTCAACCGAAGGCATCCAACGGAAGGGCATAGTGCTGGCGACATTGTCGAAACTGAAACAGGTCTGCAATCATCCGAGGCAGTTTCTGGGCGATAACTCCCCCATTCCCGGACGCTCGGGCAAGCTGGCGCGCTTGACCGAAATGCTGGAGGAGGTTATGGAGGTCGGTGACCGGGCGCTGGTCTTCTCGCAGTTCGCCGAGATGGGGCAAATCCTCCGCCGACACCTGCAGGAGACGTTCGGACAAGAAGTGCTTTTCCTGTACGGGGCCGTTCCGAAGAAGAAGCGAGACCGCATGATCGAGCGATTTCAGAGCGATGCCGACGGCCCGCGGATTTTCATCCTCTCCCTCAAGGCCGGCGGCACTGGCTTGAATCTGATGCGCGCGAACCACGTCTTCCATTTTGACCGCTGGTGGAATCCTGCGGTCGAAAACCAGGCAACCGACCGCGCCTTTCGCATCGGCCAGACCAAAAACGTCCAGGTTCATAAGTTCCTCTGCGTCGGAACGCTTGAAGAGAGAATTGATGAGATGATCGGGCGTAAGAAGGAGGTCGCCGAGCAAGTGCTCGGGACAGGTGAGGGATGGCTGACTAAGCTTTCGACCGCCGAGCTCAAGGAACTCTTCGCCTTGCGCGAAGGGGCAGTCGCGGAATAAGATGGCTAAAGGGAAGAAACAAACGAGCGAGCGCGACGCGCTTTGGGCGGAGGCGAAAAGGCGATCCCGCCTTTCGATGGAAGACGTCAGGATAGCTGAAGAGATGGGCCTGAGCCCGCGAAGCCTCATCAAGAATATCCCCAGCAAAAGCGAGCCGTGGAAGGCACCCGTTAAGTATTGGGTACGAGATATTTACCGGAAGCGACAGGAGAAGGCGGAGATGGAAAAGAAGCGACGCGACGAGAAAAAGGAGAAGCCCCCCGAAGGCGGCGAAGCTATGACCGAGAGCGAGAAACCCGCTGAATCCTCGATTGTGCACGGCGATTTCCGCTCGGTTGAAGGCGAAGAAGCGCCGCCTGCCGATAGTTCTTTGGAGGATATGGATGCCCTTGATGCAGAGTTTCTTGAGTTGGAGCAACGTCTCTGGGACGAGGATGAACCACCGACCGAGGACGAGATTGACGAGGAAAATCGGATGATGCTCAGGGAGCAGCGGGAGTTTCGGATCGCCGCCGAGTACGTTTCCGCAGCTTTCGCTTTTGTGCCTGAAGTTGAAAAGGTAGTCCTGTTTGGGTCTGTCGCTTTGCCCTTGAAGAAAGAGGTGCCGAGATTCAGGAAATTCCGCAGGGCGGGCATTGCCATCTGGCACGAATGTCGCCACGTGGACATCGCCGTATGGTTGTCGGACCTCGGCTGTTTGAACACTCTCCGGCGAGCCACAAGTCGCGCGTTAAACGACCTTCTCCGAGAAAGGGACATTGGCGTGGCACATCACCAGGTTGACGTTTTTATCATGGAAGTTGGGAGCGACCGTTATCTTGGATGCCTGTGCTGCTTCAACAAGTGTCCAAGGGGGGAAGCACGAATGCGATGTTCCCGGTTGCGGGGCGACGCCTTTTCTCCGGCAATACGACGACTTCCTGTTCAATCCGGCCGCCCTCCAGCCCGAAAGGGTCGTTGTGCTGTTCGATCGTGGCGGCTCAGGCGGTAGCAGCGATTCGGGAGGTGAAATTCCGTTCTAAAGGAGGAATAGCCGTGTCCTGGCGGTGGCGAGACTACGATTATTACAGGTATTTTCCGCATACGACGCCCCGTAAAGTCAAGGGAGGCATCAAATCGCAGTCGAAGCGAGGGGCGTTTGGGCAAAGCTGGTGGGCGAAGCGATGGATCGCCGTGCTGGAGGGCTTCCACATAGGGCAAAGGCTTGCCCGCGGGCGATCGTACGCCCGCCGCGGCCAGGTGGTCTCCATCAACATCAAGAAGGGCGAGGTGACAGCGAATGTTCAAGGGACCAGGGCCACCCCTTACAAGATCACCATCAAGGTCAGGGTTCTCACGGCGGCGAACTGGAAGAAGCTTGCGAAGAACCTCTCCAGTCAAGCGCTCTTCGCAGCGAAACTGCTCGCGGGCGAGATGCCTCAGGACATCGAGAAAGCGTTTGAGGACGCGGGGCTTTCACTTTTTCCCAATAGACTCAATGACTTGAAGACCGAGTGCTCCTGCCCCGATTGGTCCAACCCCTGCAAACACATCGCAGCGGTTTATTACCTGCTGGGCGAGGAGTTCGACCGCGACCCATTCCTCATCTTCAAGCTGCGTGGGATGAGCCGAGAAGAGTTCATCGGGCTCCTCGGCCAAAGCGGTAAGAAATCCGCTGCAAAGAAGCGTCAAGGCAAATCCACTGCCCGTAAACGGCAAGCGGAAGCGCTCCCCACGGCCGAGCCTGTGTCTTTGGATGCCTCTGCGTTCTGGCAAGGAGGTAGTTTGCCCGATGACTTGTTTGGTGAAGTTCGTGTCCCACCCGTACGAGCGGCCTTGCCGAAGAGACTCGGGAACTTCCCGTTTTGGCGGGGCAAGGAACGATTCCTGGATGCCCTCGAGCCAGTTTACGAAGGGTCCTCTTCCCTCGGCATGGAGGTGTTCCTCGGCAACCAAGCCACCAAGTTGAATCGCCACTCACCCTGATGCGGCCAAAAGCCCCATTTGAATGGGGACAACGGTAATCCTTGTCCGTAAAGACCGTCGCGGCAACTGGTGATGCGCAGATGCTGCATGTTGACTCTGGAAGAGGAGATGCGCTGTTCCACCCGAAGATGGGCTTGGCGTGTGCAGTGGGACCGTCTCAGAAATGATCTGCACGACCTCCAGGAGATCACTCTCCGAAACTGCGGCAGGACCTTTGTGATGCGAAGCCGCACAATAGGCGACGACGGAGTCCTTCTCATTCTCTTCTCTGCGACTCTGCGCCCTTGCGTTGCCCTCCTCTTCCCTTTTTCTATCCACCGCCAAGGCGGGGTATCCGCCCGAGATTAAGGCATTACCCCGGACCAAAACCGGAGATTGACATTGGCGTTGAGCTATGATAGTTTTGGCAATCAGACTTGGCGCCGAATTTCCTGAAGGTCTCTTAGCCGGGGGGACAACAGAATGATCCGTGGCCAACCCAAAGAAAGAATGCCCAGGTCGGAGATTGAGGAGTTACAGCTTGAGCGTCTGCAAGCGATGCTGAACCGACTCTATTCCGAGGTCAGCTACTATCGCCATCTCCTCGACTCCGTTGACCTGCCTCCGAGCGAGTTCCGGTCGCTGGAGCAGCTCAGTCGCATCCCTTTCACCCGCAAGGAAACGCTGCGGGAGAACTATCCATACGGGCTTTTCGCGGTGCCTCTGCGAGAAATCGTCAGGATACAAGCCTCCTCGGGAACGACCGGCCAGCCCGTGGTTACCGGCTACACGCGCAACGACATTAAACACTGGACGGACCTGGTGGCGAGGGTCTTCCTCGCCACAGGCGTTACAAAGGACGATGTGGTTCAGGTCTCTCTGGACTACGGTCTCTTCTCGGGGGGATTGGCTTTTCATTACGGCGCGGAGGAGATAGGCGCCTCGGTCATTCCGGCTTCCACCTTCAACCCGGAGGGGCAACTGGGTATCATGCGGCACTACAGAACGACGGCGTTGGTGTGCGTGCCGACTTACGCGCTGAGGCTCCTCCAGGCGGCCCAGGACAAGAACATGCCGCCGCAGGAGCTTTCCCTCCAGAGGGTTCTTCTGACGGGCGAACCGTGGCCGGAAAATCTCCGCGAGAAAATCGAACGCGGCTTTCACGTGGAGGCTTTCGACACCTACGGTGTCAGCGAGGTGATGGGCCCGGGCATCTCCTACGAATGTGGTGCAGAAAAGGGACTTCACATCTCTGAAGACCACTTCATCGCCGAGATCGTTGACCCTCTGAGCGGCGAGCCCCTTCCGAGCGGTGAGGAAGGCGAACTGGTGTTGACCACCATCACCAAAGAGGCGTTTCCGCTGCTTCGGTTCAGGACGGGGGACCTCACTTCCCTGGACCTCGCTCCCTGCCCCTGCGGAAGAACCACCGCGAGGATGACAAGAGTCGCCGGACGCGTTGATAACGCCGTTTTCGTCCAGGGCAAAAGCCTGCTTCCGTCGCAAGTGGAGAACGTGTTGCAGAGCGTGGAAGGTGTCGTCCCACGTTTCCAGATCGTTGTGGACAAATCGGGGACTGCGGAGGAACTTTGCGTCAGAGTCGAAATGGACAGGAGGATTTTCTCCGACGAGATGAGGGTCCTCACGGAGCTGAAGCGAAGAATAGAGAGGAAGATAGAGGAGGTGCTCGGAGTTGTGGCCACCGTATCGCTTGTCGAACCGAAGTCCCTGGAATCGAACGACGCAAAGATAAAGGTTATCCGCCCCACTGCGCAAGACGACGAGGAAAGGAGGTGATGAACCGGAGAATGGCGCAGACCACACCTGAAGTCGCGAACAAACGGTAGATGAATCTCTCGGACAGAAAAGGGAGGGGTAGAATGAAAAGAATCTGCATAGGCATCACAGCATTTGTGGTCATGGCACTTGTGCTCTTACCGGGATGCAAGAAGAAGGAGGAGCCGGCGCTGGCTCCGTACAAAGTTGGCGCGCTGTTCGCGGTAACCGGTCCCGCATCATGGCTGGGCGAGCCGGAGAAGAATACCGCCGAGATGGTCGCACAGCAGATCAACGACGCCGGAGGCATCAACGGGCATCCCCTTGAGGTCATCATTGAGGATACCACCGGCGAGGAGACAGCCACCGTCAACGCGATGAAGAAGCTTGTTGACAAGGACGGGGTCTGCGCGGTGATAGGTCCCAGCCGAAGCGGCACAAGTATGGCGATTATAAACATCGCCGAGGATAAGAAAGTTCCGCTCGTATCCTGCGCGGCCGCTGCGCCCATAGTCCAACCCGTCAAAAAATGGGTCTTCAAGGTGCCCCAGATGGACAGCGATTGTGTCAGAAGAATCTACGACTATATGAAGGAAAAAGGGTGGAGCAAGGCAGCGATTATTACCGGCACAACCGGCTTCGGGGCATCGGGCCGCGACCAGCTCATCAAGCTGGCGAAGGAATACAACATCCAGATTGTCGCGGACGAGACGTACGGCCCAAAGGACACCGACATGACGGTGCAGCTCACCAAGATTAAAGCCGCCAACGCCCAGGCGCTCATCAATTGGTCCATCGTGCCCGGGCAGTCAACTGTCATCAAGAACGCCCGGCAGTTGGGTCTGACCATCCCGTTGTTCCAGAGCCACGGATTCGGGAACATCCAATACGTCAAGGCAGCGGGCGCCGCAGCGGAAGGAGTGCTCTTCCCGGCGGGTCGCTTGCTCAGCGCAGAGGAAGTGCCCGAAGAGAACCCACAGAAGAAGCTTCTCATGCGGTATAAGAAGGATTACGAGACGAAGTACAAGGAGGACGTCAGCACCTTCGGCGGGCATGCCTACGACGCTCTGGCGCTGGTCGTCAAAGCCCTCAGAGCCGTTGGTGACGATAGAGCCAAGATACGCGACCACATCGAGAAAACAACGGGCTTCGTGGGAACGGCGGGGGTGTTCAACTATTCGCCTCAAGACCATTGCGGGCTGGATAAGAGCGCCTTCGTGATGTACGTTGTCAAAGCAGGAAAGTTCGTGCCGGTGGAGGAATAACGCCGTTTTTCCGAAAGGCAAAGCCAAACCCCGCCTGACGGCGGGATTTGGCTTTGTCGCCAACCGAGCCACTGGGCAGAAAGAACACTTCGGGCCAGAGTCCACACAGTTGAGAAGGAAGCTCATTCATCGCCGATGGACCTCAGCACGATTCTCCAGTACATCTTCGCCGGGATAAAGATCGGCAGCATCTACGCCATGGTGGCGCTCGGCTTCAACATCATTTACAACACCACCGGCATCATCAACTTCGCCCAGGGGGAGTTCGTGATGTTGGGTGGGATGTTCATGGTGACCTTGTCGAAGCTGATGCCCCTCGGCCTGGCTTTTCCGATAGCCGTTCTGGCGGTCGTCGGTATCGGCTGCGTTTTTGAAAGGGCGGCGATCTGGCCGGCTCGAGGCGCGTCGGTGCTCACGCTCATCATGATAACCATCGGTGGCTCCTTTCTCCTGAAAGGCGCAGCCATGCAGGTCTGGGGAAAAAGCTCTTTCCCCCTTCGCGTCTTCTCTTCGGAGAAACCGATCGTCATCCTCGGCGCGAGGATTCAGCCCCAGACCTTCTGGATTATGGGCGTGCTGGCGGTCGTGGTGGTCCTTCTTGCGGTCTTCTTCAAATTCACGCTCACCGGCAAAGCGATGAGAGCTTGTGCCGCCAACCGGGCCGCCGCAAGTCTCTCGGGGATAAGCGTGGAGCGGATGGTTCTGCTGTCCTTCGCCCTGAGCGCGGGGATCGGAGCCGTCGCAGGCATCGTCATCACACCCGTCACTCTCGTTGACTACGGATGCGGGAGCATGTACGCCCTGAAGGGCTTCGCCGCCGCTGTCCTGGGGGGACTTGGAGTTTCCACCGGAGCAGTCGTCGGCGGATTGAGCATCGGGCTTATGGAATGTTTCGGAGCGGCCCTTCCCTTCCAGGGAGCGTCCAGCTACAAAGATGGGTTCGCGCTTCTGGTTTTGATGATTTTCCTGTGCGCAAAGCCGAGCGGAATCTTCGGGCGCGCCGCCGTCTCGAAGCTAAAGGAATTCTGAACCATGGGCAAGAAGAACCTGTTGGGGTTGATAGCGCTTGTTGCGGTCCTTCTGGTGATCCCACACCTTCTGGGGAACCCCTACTATCTCGGCGTGCTGGTGTGGTGCGGGATTTACAGCCTGCTGTGCATGGGACTGAGCCTCTTCATGGGATACTGCGGCCAGATTTCCCTCGGGCACGCCGGGTTCTGCGCCCTGGGAGCGTATGTCTCCGGCATCCTGACTACTCGATTCGGCTTCTCGCCGTGGCCGGCGCTCGGTGTGGCGATGCTGGCAAGTCTTCTGGTGGCTTTCATCGTGGGGCTGCCAACGCTGCGGCTCAAAGGGCACTACCTCGCCATGGCGACACTTGGGTTCGGGGTCATCATCTACGTCGCCGCGGAAGGCGACCCTTTCGGTCTGACGGGCGGTCCATCCGGCTTCTGGGGCATACCAAAACTTTCCGTGTTCGGAGTGGTTCTCAACAGCGAGGTGAGGTGGTACTACTTTGTGTGGGGGGTCGTGCTGGTGTGCATGGTTTTCCTTCTTAACATGGTTAATTCGCGTGTGGGCAGGGCGCTGAGGTCAATCCACGGTGGGGAGCCAGCCGCTAAAGCGATGGGAGTCCATACCGCCAAATATAAGGTAGAAATCTTCCTCCTGAGCGCGGCGCTGGGTTCGTTGGCGGGAAGCTTCTACGCGCATTACGTGGGGTTCGTTAACCCTCCGCCCTTCGGGCTGAACTTCTCCATTCACCTGGTTACGATGGTGGTTGTGGGAGGAATGACAAATCTCTGGGGGGCCATCGCCGGAACGGCTCTTTTGACCATCTTGACGAGATACTTTCGGGTTTTCCAGGAATGGGGCGTGTTTTTCGACGGCTTCATCCTCGTCATCATCATGCTCATTTTCCCGGAGGGGCTTTTCGTGGGAGCGGCGAGAAAGCTCGCCGGAATCGTGTCCAGACGGCGCTCAACGGGCTTTCCGGGACGGGCGAGCCGCCAGACCGCTGACGGAGCTTGAAGCGAGCAAGAGGTTCGGCAGGCAATTGAACAACATCTTACAAGTCAAATCGTTGCGAAAGAGTTTCGGGGGCGTGGTGGCGCTCGACGACCTGAGTTTCGAGGTTCAGGAGGGGCAGATAAAGTCCATCATCGGCCCGAACGGCGCCGGCAAGACAACGCTTTTCAACATCATCGGCGGCATGTACCGCCCAACCTCCGGGGAGGTGTGGTTTCGGGAGAAGAACATCTCCAGAGTCCCGCCGCACGTCGCCGCGAAGAGGGGCATATCCCGCACCTTCCAGAACCTCCAGCTTTTCGCCAATATGACCGTTCTGGAAAACGTCATGGTCGGAAGACACTGCCGGACGAAGACGGGTTTTCTCCGGTCGGCGCTGAAACTGCCCGGCGCCGTCAAGGAGGAAAAACGGACGGTTGCCCGGGCGATGGACATTCTCCGATTCGTCGGCCTCGAGGGGAGCGCGCACAGGGGCGCCGCCACGCTCCCCTTCGGCAAAGAGCGGCTCGTCGAAATCGCCAGAGCGCTCGCCACCCAGCCCAAACTGCTGCTTTTGGACGAACCTGCATCCGGCCTGAATCTGCGAGAGACCGAGGAAGTCGGCAAGCTCATCCAGAAAATCAGGGACACCGGCAAGACCATCGTTGTGGTCGAGCACGACATGTCGCTGGTGATGGGGATTTCGGAGGAAGTCCTCGTCCTCGACCACGGCAGCAGGATCGCCGAAGGCCCCCCTCGCCACGTTCAGAAACACCCGGATGTGCTGAAAGTCTATCTCGGAGAAGAGATTCCCCATGCTGAAAGTCCTAAACCTTAGAACATCTTACGGAAACCTCGAAGTTCTCCGGAACGTCTCCCTCCACGTGGACGCCGGCGAGATAGTCGTCCTTATCGGCGCCAACGGGGCCGGCAAATCCACCCTCCTGAACACCATCGCCGGACTGCTCCGCCCCCGAGAGGGCAAAATCATCTTCTTGGAGCGAGAGATCCAGTCTCTCCGCGCCTGCAAGACGGTCTTCCTCGGCATATCGCTCGTCCCGGAGGGGCGGCAGCTCTTCGCACCGATGACCGTTGTGGACAACCTTATCCTCGGCGCCTATTCCGTGAGAAGATCCCGCAGACGATACGCTAACGAGAGAGACGCTCGTCGTCCAACATCTCCCGGCGGAAATAAGTTTGACGACAACCGCAGAAGAGCGGAAGATACCACGAGAGCGCAACTGGACGAAATCTGGAAGCTTTTTCCCATCCTCCACGAGCGGCGAAGTCAGCCCGCAGGCACGCTCAGCGGGGGAGAACAGCAGATGCTCGCGGTGGGGAGGGCGCTCATGTCCAGGCCGAAACTGTTACTGCTCGACGAGCCCTCGATGGGGCTGGCGCCGATTGTGGCGCGGGAAATCTTCTCCGCCATAAAGCGGCTGCGGGATAAGGGCACAACCATCCTCCTCGTGGAGCAAAACGCGAGGGCGGCTCTTTCAATTGCAAACCGTGGATATGTTCTCGAGGTGGGGATGATCGTTGCGGAAGGAAGCTCGCAGGAGTTGCTCGCCAGTAAGGAGATAGTGCGGGCGTACCTCGGAAAGGATTACAAAGAAGTCTGGGAATAAGGACGCTTGGGCCAATGAGCGGATTCCATGTCGAACACGGGAGGCGCCGGAGAGAGAACTCCTTTTTTTAACAGCAGTTTACTGCTTGACAAAATCGCCGACGGGCCAGTATATTGCCGATTTAAAGACTGGCAGTGACTTTCTACAACGGTCACAAGGAAGCTCAACCAGCTAACCAAAAAGATGGAAGGGGGGTGAGGCGAGAAGTCCGGATAACTGAGAAAGACTCAATCACTTCACGAAACTGCAGTTGAACCACAAATCAAAGGGGGGTAAAAATGCGTACGTTTGCAGGAATTCTGTTGGTGTTTGCATTATGTGTTCTGCTCGCTCCGGTGTCCGCCGAGAGTGTCGCGGGGGCCGCGGAGAGCAAGAGTTTCGACTGGGGCGGCGACATACGCCTGAGGGGCGTGAACTTCGACAATATTCCGATTAGCGTGGACCCGCCCGGCGTAACTCGCGGTGGCAAGAACGTGTTTTTCAGAGGTCGGACGCGAATATGGGGGCAATTGTCGTTCAGCGACTATGTCCTGTTTAAGGCGCGTTTGGTGAACGAGTTTCGTTCCTATGAAACAGGCAGGGGCTCGAACAGCTACGATTTCCCGGATGAGTTCGTGCTCGACCACCTGTACCTGGACTTCAAAGACTTGCTTGACGGCAAGTTGGACCTACGCATCGGTCGCCAGGACCTCATCTACGGTACTGGCAAGGTCA
>Ga0315551_10002454_pt1 | contig 13532 bp, 11 predicted proteins | sample SalMarSW160290MG_FD_203678 | JGI IMG/M metagenome (GOLD analysis project Ga0315551, IMG submission 203678) | Salt marsh sediment microbial communities from the Plum Island Ecosystem LTER, Massachusetts, United States - Salt Marsh Sediment SW1602-90 ... | reverse complement strand
ATCACATCGGCTCCGTCCACGATCCGGCCCTTCATGTTGTAGGAGACGCCGCGCAGGGAGAGGTCGGCTATGGCGCAGGCATCGGTGCAGCGGGTGCCCACGGCGTACTCGTTGTTTTCGATGAAGTAGAGGATGGGAAGCTTCCACAACCCGGCCATGTTGAGGGCTTCATGAAACGCCCCTTGATTCACAGCCCCGTCACCGAAAAAACAAACGACAATATTACCCGTCTTTCCGTACTTCTCCGCATAGGCCGCCCCGGTGGCTAGAGGAATTCCGCCGGCCACGATGGCGTTGGTTCCCAGCACGCCGGCTTCGGCGTAGCGCAGATGCATCGAGCCTCCCCGCCCGCCGCAGTAGCCCGGGGCAAGGCCCATGATCTCGGCCAGGGTCTTCTGCACGACTTCCAAACCTTCGGGCGGCAGCTCTTCCTCCGCAGGATTCCACTTCGGATTCAGCACGTAGTTCAGGGCTTTGCTCAGGAACTGGTGGTGGGCCCTGTGGCTGCCGGTGATCTTGTCTTCCTTGCGGATAGCGGCCATAGTTGCCGCTGCTACCGCTTCCTGACCGACGCTGGAGTGAACCGGGCCCCAGACGCACTCATGGTTTTTCAACCGCAGCAGCTCATGCTCGAATTTGTTGATCAACAGGATGTCGAATAGCATGCGTGCGCCCAGAAGCGGTGGAAGCTTCTTCACATCCTCTGCACTCGATTTCCACCGCTGCCAGTCGAACTCAGCTTGCAGTTTCTGCCTGTTCATACCGGTCCCTTCGGATTTGATTGTATTGCTCCAACAACGTAGTGAGATCCTCCCTGCTGATCGAGGCTCCCTCCTTATTGGGCTTTGCGAGCAGATACGGAGGAAGGGTGTCATAGGAGGAATCGATGCCTTCCCGCAGGTTGTACCGGCGCGTTCGCTCGGTGATCCGATTCGCCATCAACTGCAGCTCCGCTTTGCTGAGGCGCATGCCGGTGGTTCCGGCGATCAGTTCGGTTAGCTCATCCCACTTGATGAAGTCGCGGAAAAAGCGACAGAGGATGAGGGTATCGAAGATGGCGGCCCGGTCTTCGTAATCGATCTGCAGCTCCGCCTTGCCCTTGATCTGCTCTTTGGGGATTTCCCCGGAAAGCTCCGCCTTGTAGAACGTTCCCCGCAGGTGGCAGGCCCCCCGTGCTGCCGTGGCGTAGGACAGGCCCATGCCCTTCAGCACCCGGGGATCGAAACCGGCCGGTTCCAGGCCCTTTACGTGAACAGCCAGCTCCTCCAAGCCCAAGTCGGCTGCCACCTGTTTGATGCCCGGCCCGAGCAGTTTTCCGACGCCTTCGCCGTGACCGATCAGCTGCAGCAGCTCGGCGACCCGATCCGGTTGATTGTAGTCGATTGGGAAGTCGATCTTGCCTCTCTTGTAGGCTTCGGTGACAAAGCCGGCCATGTTCCCGGCGCTCATCGTGTCCAGGCCGAGCCGGTCGCAGATATCGTTCAAATAGGCAACCTCTTCCAGGCTCTCTATACAGTTGAGCCCGCCGATCGCGTACACGGTTTCGTATTCCGGTCCTTCGATCTCGAGATCCTTGTGCCGTCCCTCCCGCACCACGGCCTTTTTCGTGCACTGGAGGAAACAGTTCGGGCAACCGTGGCGTTTCACCTCGAAGTGCTCGTGCATATAGTCCGCCGACAGGTTTTGCCAGTGTTCGAAGTGTCCCGACTGCCAGTAGCGGGTGGGAAAGCAGTTCTGAGAGTTGGTCACCTTGACCTGACTGATGGTGCCGTAATCCTGGTAGACATCGGTAATGGGGGATCCCTTTCCCTTTTTCGAGATGTTGCGAATCACCTCCCTGACAAGATCCTCGTCGGCGATCTCCGCCTTTCGATCGCCGGCAAAGGCGATTCCTTTGAGCTTTTTCGAGCCCAGGACCGCACCCATGCCGCCCCGTCCCAGACTCCGCCAGCGGTCGGACTTGATACAGGCGAAGACGACTCCGTGTTCCCCGGCCGGACCGATGACCATGGCTCCGGCCCCTTTAGGAGAGTTTTCCAGAATATGGCTTTCAGCGTCAAAAGTCTCCCGCTCCGCAAGCTCCGCCGCGTCGTGGAATTGAACTCCCTCAGCGGTAATCAGCAGGGTGCTGAGGGACCGGCAGGCTCCTTCCAGGACAATGGCATCGACCCCGCAGGCTTTGATTTTTGGCGCCAGGGAACCGCCGCAGTAGGATTCTCCGTACCCGCCGGTGGCCGGGCTCTTGGTGAACACGGCGAAGCGGGACTGGCTCCACATCCTGGTACCGGTGACCGGTCCCACGGCGATGATGAAGCGGTTCTGCGGGTCCAGAGGGTGAACTCCCCTTGGATTTTCTTCGAGCAGGTAGTGGGAACCGAGCCCCTTGCCTCCCAAAGATCGTTCAAAGACTGTATCGGGGATCTGTTCATATTTTGACGATCCGGTCGACAGATCGACGCGTAATAGTCGATTGTAGAAACCTTGCACTCGTTTTTCCTATCTGTTCCGGAGGGACCGGAGAATGCCGTGGTACCCCCGTCAGGTCTGCCTCATTTCGCAGACTTCACCGTCGGGGCCGAAAAAGTAGAAAATCCAGACACCCGGACGAAACTCAACGGGTTTGCTGAGAAAACGCACCCCTTTGCTCTGCAGCTCCCGGTACTCCGCCCGGGCATCGCTCGAAGTGAAACCGATGTGGATGAAGCCATTGTCCGCCTGTTTGTGGTCCTTCGGGATTTCTTTTCCCCTCGGCTCCCTGTATTCGAACAGCTCGAGCATACCTTTGGCTGATTGGAGATGCGCAATTCTGGCCCGGCAACCGGGCATACCCACTACATCGCCCAGCGGGAGTTCCGGAGCAGGTTCCAGAATTCGTTCGACTTTGAATCCGAGTACGTCACGGTAGAACTCCACGGAACGATCAAGATTCGCTACGCTCAACCCCACATGTTCAAGACCTCGATTCATGGTTCCTTCCAACACACTGCCAATATGAATGCAATCAAGATATTTTCACAAGAATTGATTGGCATTCGAAATCAAATTGTATATAATACTGAACTAAAAACGGTATTTTGTCAAGTTTAAAAAATATTATTGTATACTATAATATAATTAGTTTGACAATGCAGCCATAATCGGTTATAGTGTGTATGAAATTTGGTCGATGAAAACGAGAGAATCGCTGAACGATACATACACCACGTTATTCGACCGCATCATTCACGGCGTATATCCAGCAAACACCCGGCTGAAAGAAGACGAACTGGCCGAGGAGTTCAAGGTCAGTCGAACTCCGATTCGGGAAACGCTCCGCCTGCTGCAGCAGGATGGCCTTATCGAGATACTTCCCAATCGGGGAGCCCGGGTCTACGGATTCACCGTGGACGATTTGGAAGATCTATATGAGATTCGAAGGGTTTTGGAGGTCCTTGCCCTTGATTTCGCCGCCTCCTCGATGAGCATCAGCGGATTGGTAGAGCTTCGGGAGTCGATCGAAGCGATAAAAGACCTCGATGACGCCAAAAAGCACGCCGAGCTGGACGCAAAGCTCCATGGATACATCATAGAATCGAGCCGCAGGCGAAGACTCATCAATATGCTCAATCAGCTGTTTCACCTTATGCAAACGTTCCGGGAGCTCGGTTTTCGGGACATGCAGGTGCAGAAGAGCACCTACGGTGAGCATCTCGAGCTTATTGACGCGCTGTCCGTCAGGGATATATCCCGGGCCAAAGAAGCGCTGGGCAGGCATATAACGAATAGCAAAAATCGAATTCTTCAGAAAGTAATGAATCGAAGCTAGGACAACAGTATTCCCTGTTCGCAGAGCCGTAAACGACGATTTTTCAGCGATTTTCGCACTTGACAATTAGGTGCTTTCCTGGCTACATTGCTCCCCAATAAAACCGACACTAGTAAAAAGGTTGGAATAGCGTGGCAGCTCCGGGTTTCAGCGCGATCATCTCGATTCTCATGTTCCTCCTCGGTGTAATCATCATTATTCGCGATCCCACGGGCTGGACGCCGGCTGCCGGATAGGCAGCCTCGAGCGGACAACAGGCCGTGGGGTACTAAAAAACCTCACGGCTTTTTTGTTTTTTGGGTGCATTGCTGCCGGCGATCTGAGGAACGCCGGTAAAAGTGAGAAGAACGGAGGGCAATGGCATGACCGAAGTAAAGAAGAAGAAACGGCGCCCCGCAGCAAAAGCTCCGCGGCCCGCCCCCATCGAGGTGATGGATACCACCCTACGAGACGGCGAACAGATGCAGGATGGCAGCTACACGCCTGAGGAAAAACTCACCCTCGCCCAGCTGCTGCTGGAGGAGGTGCGGGTAGACAGGATAGAGATCGCCAGCGCCCGGGTCAGCACCGGAGAGCAGAGGGCGGTGGCGGAGGTGATGAGCTGGGCCCGCCGCCACGGTCACGGGCACAAGGTCGAAGTGCTCGGTTTCGTGGACCACACCCATTCGGCGGAGTGGATCCTCGATAGCGGGGCCAGGGTGATGAACCTGCTGACCAAGGGCTCCCTCCTTCACCTGGAAAAGCAGCTGCGCAAAACACCGGAGCAGCACATCGAGGAGATCCGGCGCACCGTGGAGTACGCCCACGGGAAAGGAATCCAATGCAACGTCTACTTCGAGGATTGGTCCAACGGGATGCTCAACTCCCGGGAGTACATGTACCAGCTGCTCGACCACCTGGTCGCTAGCCCGGTCCGGCGCTTCATGCTGGCCGACACCATCGGTGTGCTGCACCCGGGCCAGGTTAACGAATTGGTCGGCGATCTGGTGTCCCGCTATCCTTCCGTCCATTTTGACTTCCACGGCCACAACGACTACGGCGTGGCCACGGCCAATACCCTGGCCGCGGTGCAGGCCGGCGCCAAGGGGATCCACTGTACCGTGAATGGTCTTGGGGAACGGGCCGGCAACGCGTCGCTGGATGAAGCGGTGGTGGCGCTCCACGACTTTCTGGGCTTGAGGACGAATGTGAATGAGAAGAAGCTGATCAGCATCGCCGAAACGGTAGAGGTCTTCTCCGGAAGACGTCAGGCGGTCACCAAGCCGATCACGGGTTTGAATGTCTTCACCCAGACTGCGGGGATTCACGCAGACGGAGACAGCAAGGCGAACCTGTATGAAAGCCGTCTGGTGCCCTCCCGCTTCAATCGCCGGCGACAGTACGCCCTGGGGAAGATGAGCGGGAAGAGCAATCTGGACTACAACCTCAAAGAGCTCGGCATCGAATTGACCGCGGAGCAGAAAAAGCTCGTCCTGAAGAGGATCGTGGAGATCGGTGACCGAAAAGAGACGATCACCCGGGATGATCTTCCCTACATCGTTGCCGATGTGCTGGAGACCCCCCACGAGAAGCGCTTCATCCTGCGTTCCTGTGTCGTGGTTTCCAGCATGGGGCTGAAACCCATGGCCACGATCAAGCTGGCCTACCGCCCTGAGGGGCAGCAGGAGCATGAGGAGTACGAGGAAAGTGCCCAGGGGGACGGGGGATACGACGCCTTGATGCAGGCCATCCGCAAGATCACGACCAAGCTCGGCCTGGAGTTTCCCGCCCTGGCGGACTATCAGGTTACGATCCCTTCCGGCGGGCACTCCGACGCCCTGGTCCAGTGCACGATCACCTGGAAGAATCACACGACCTTCGTGACCAAGGGGGTGAACTCCGACCAGGTGATGGCCGCGGCGGAGGCTACGGAGAAGATGCTCAACCTGGCCCCGCTCAAGAAACGCATAAAGCCCAGGTTGGAAAGCGTTGACTGAAACACTGGATATTCACAACCTCTACACCCGGAGGTTTTGCATGGCAGCAAGGAGGGCAGACCGTGGAAACAACACTTGAAAAGGCCGGACAAACGGCGGTCGAGGGGGTACGCCGCAAGGTCGCGGAGGTTGTGGTCGAGTTGATCGAGAAGCAGGGGGTGGAGCACGTCTTCGGGCTGCCCGGAGGGGCAGCCATACCGATATTCGACGCCCTGGTGGATTCGCCGATCAAATTGATACTGGTACGACACGAGCAGGGCGCGGCTCACATGGCCGACGGCTACGCCCGGGCAACGGGAAAACCTGGGGTGGTCCTGGTGACTTCCGGGCCTGGGGCTACCAACACCATTACGGGGATCCTGACCGCGCATATGGATTCGGTGCCCATGGTGGTGATCTGCGGTCAGCAGAGCACGAACAACCTGGGACTGGATGCCTTTCAGGAGGCCGACGTGTCGGGGATCTCCTATCCACTGGTCAAACACTCCTACCTGGTGAAAGAGGCGGCGGAGATACCCCGGATCATTCCCGAGGCCTTTTTTCTGGCTCGATCGGGCCGGCCCGGCCCCGTGCTGATCGATCTGCCCAAGAACGTTGCCAACACGGTGATCGATCCCACAGAGCACGATTATTTTCACCTTCCCGGCTACATCGTCCCCACCCAGGGAGATCCCCGGGATATCGAGCTGGCCGCCGCTCTGCTGCAGCAAGCGAACCGACCGGTGCTCTTGGTCGGTCACGGCGCGGTGCTCTCCGGGGCGGAAAAGGAAGTACGTGCCCTCGCGGAACGCCTGAACATCCCGGTGACCAACACGCTTCTCGGCAAGGGTTGCTTTCCCGAGACCCACGAGCTTTCCCTGGGTATGCTGGGGATGCACGGTACCGCCTACGCCAACCTGGCGGTCCAGCACTGCGATTTAATAATGTCCGTCGGCTCGCGATGGGACGATCGGATCGTGGGCAAGCTGGAGGAGTTCTGCCCCCACGCCCGCAAGATTCACGTGGACATCGATCCTTCGGAGATAAACAAGACGGTTCAGGTGGACTGCGCGGTTATCGGGGATGCCCGCCGGGTCCTGCGGAATATTCTTCCCCTGACCAGGCCCGGGGACACCGCTGACTGGCTTCAGCGGGTCAAAGCCTGGAAGAAGCAGCATCCCCTGTCCTATCGAAAGACCGGAGGGCTCAAAGCCCAGGCAGTGATCGATGAGCTGTATTCCTTGAGTGAAGGAAAGGCGGTGGTTGTAACCGACGTTGGGCAGCACCAGATGTGGGCCGCCCAGTTCTACAGAACGGACCATAGAAGGAACTGGCTGTCCTCGGGAGGTGCGGGAACCATGGGCTACGGCTTTCCAGCCGCCATCGGAGCCCAGCTCGGACGCCCCGACGACCTGGTCGTGGCCATCGTGGGCGACGGGGGTTTTCAGATGACCATGTCCGAGCTGGCAACGGCGGCCAACGAGCGCCTACCCCTCAAGGTGGTGATCATCAACAACCGCTACCTCGGCATGGTCAGGCAGTGGCAGAATATGTTCTACTCCAATCGCCTGTCCGGAGTGGACCTGAAGGGCAATCCGGATTTCGTACAGCTGGCCCGCAGCTACGGCTGCAAGGCCTTCCGCATCCGCCGCAACGCGGACATCCGGCGCGTACTCGAGCAGGCTCTGGAGTACTCCGCCGGTCCCTGCATCATCGACGCGGAGGTGGAGAAGGAGGACAACGTATTCCCGATGATCCCGGCCGGGGCGGGGATGAAGGATATGATTCTCGGGCCGCCGGAGCGTGAATCCGAGACGTCGACCAGGCGAGTGAAAAAGGAGCAGAAAACATGAACGGCAACGGGAAATCAGCCACGGCAGCAGCGCAGGGCCCGGGACTGCCCCCCGGGGTGGGAACCGGCATCACTTCGTGGCCTGTTTCCGGGGCGGCTCTGACAAACGGCAGGAGAATCTCCAATCTGGTAAAGAAGCACGTGATCAGCCTGTACGTGAACAACAAGCCGGGGGCTCTCATCCGCATCGCCCTGGTGTTTGCCCGCAGAGGGTACAACATCGACAGTCTGGTCGTTTCGGAAGGGCACGACCCGGCGTTCTCCCATATGAACATCACCGCCACTGGGGACGAGAAGACGCTGGAGCAGATTCTGCAGCAGCTGAACAAGCTTGTAGACGTCATCCACGCGAAAGATCATACTGGGGACGACATCGTCCGGCGCGAACTGGCCCTGATCAAGCTGCATTGCACCGGGGACACCCGCAACGAGATTTTGCAGGTCGCCCATGTGTTCAAATGCGCGGCTGTGAATCTGACGGACACGACCATCACCCTGGAGGTCACCGGGGAGACCGAGAAGATCGATGCCCTGCACCGGATGCTCGACCAGTACGGAATTCTGGAGATGGTGAGAACCGGGCAGGTGCTGATCGCCCGAGGCGAAGAGACGACGTACTAGTCGTACACCTGCTAGAAATACGAGAAGATAAGAGGTACTGCACCATGGGAAAAAACCTGTTACGCAAAGTCTGGGAGCTGCACAAAGTGCGAACCCTGCCCTCGGGACAGGATCAGCTGTACATCGGCCTTCACCTGATCCACGAGGTGACCAGCCCCCAGGCATTCGCCATGCTGGCAGAGAGGGGTTTGAAGGTGCTCCACCCGGAGCGGACCTTTGCCACCGTAGACCATATCGTGCCCACCGACGATCAGTATCGGCCGTTCAAGGATGATCTGGCCGAGCAGATGATCCGGGCCCTTGAACGCAATACGTCGAAGCACGGCATACCCTTCTTCGGCCTGGATTCGGGCCTGCAGGGGATCGTGCACATCATCGGCCCGGAACTGGGTCTGAGCCAACCGGGGATGACCATCGCCTGCGGGGATTCCCACACCTCCACCCACGGAGCCCTGGGCGCCATCGCCATCGGCATCGGCACCTCCCAGGTACGGGACGTGCTGGCCACTCAGACTTTGGCTTTAAACCCTCTGAAAGTCAGAAGGATCGAGGTTCGCGGACGCTTGAGTCCAGGCGTGTATTCCAAGGACATCATCCTGCGAATCATCGCCGAGCTGGGAGTTAAGGGCGGTTTAGGCTACGCCTACGAGTACGGAGGCCCGGTTATCGAGACTCTGCCCATGGAGGCGAGGTTGACGATCTGCAACATGAGCATCGAAGGGGGAGCGAGAGTCGGCTACATCAATCCTGATCAAGTGACCTTCGACTACCTGGAGGGTCGGCGTTTCGTTCCCAAGGGCGCAGAGTACCGGAAGGCGGCTGGGTTCTGGAAACAGATCGCCTCGGATGCGGACGCCGAGTACGACGATCGTTTTCAGCTGGATGCGGATACCCTGGAGCCGATGATCGCCTGGGGGATCAATCCGGGACAGGCCGTCGGGGTTGATCAGAGGCTGCCGATGCTGAAGGAGCTCAAAGAGGAGGAGCGGGAGGCGGTGGAGATGGCCTACAACCATAGCCGTTTCCGGCCCGGGCAGCCGATCAAGGGACAGAAAATCGACGTGGCCTTCATCGGCTCCTGCACCAACGGGCGGATCAGCGATCTGCGCGAGGCAGCCGGCCGGGTCAAGGGCCGGAAGGCCGCAAAGCACGTGAAAGCCCTGGTCGTACCGGGCTCTCAGGCGGTTGCGGAGCAGGCCGCCGCCGAGGGGTTGCCCGAGATCTTCCGGGAAGCGGGATTCCAGTGGCGGCAGGCCGGGTGCTCGATGTGCCTCGGCATGAACCCGGACGTGCTCGTGGGGGATCAGGTCTGCGCAAGCTCTTCGAACCGGAACTTCATAGGCCGCCAGGGATCGCCGCAGGGACGGACCCTGCTGATGAGCCCGGCCATGGTGGCAGCAGCCGCGGTGGCCGGAGAGGTGGCGGATGTTCGGGAGTTCTCCCGGGGAGGTAAGGCATGAGCACAAGCACAGCGCAGATTCGAGAGATTTCAGGCCGGGCAGTGGCCGTTCGGGGAAACGACGTCGACACCGACCGGATCATTCCCGCCCGCTACATGAAAGAGCTGACCTTCGACAGCCTGGGTCAGTACAGCTTCTACGATCAGCGTTTCGATGCTTCCGGCAAGACCACGGATCACCCCTTCAACGAATCCCGGCACCGGGGAGCCAAGGTGCTGCTGGTAAACAAGAACTTCGGCTGCGGCTCCTCCCGGGAGCACGCCCCCCAGGCCCTGAAGCGCTGGGGGATCCGGGCGATCGTCGGCGAGAGCTTCGCCGAGATATTCGCCGGCAACTGCTCCGCCATCGGTGTTCCCACGCTGACCGTGGGCCCCGAGGAGATCGATCAGCTGATGAAGCAGGTGGAGGCCGAACCGGACACGCAGCTGCACATCGATCTCGAGTCGCGGACCCTGCAGGCGGGCGATTTCCGACTATCCTTCTACCTCCCCGAAAGTCAGGCTCGGGTGTTGCTCAGCGGCACCTGGGACACCACGACCACGCTCCTGGAAGGTCTGGAGCAGATACAGGCTGCGGCGGCCCGACTGCCCTACGTGAAGGATTTTCCCTACGACCGTTGCGAAGTTGATCTGCCCGGTGGGGCCTGAGCGGGCAGGAGCTCGAGTCCCGTCGCTGCGCCTGGACAGCATCTCCGATTCCCGATAAGACCGGGGCTTTGGCCAGGTACGCGCGGCTGGTATCCTCGGCCAGCCGTGGGGTTGTCATCCACCAGGCGGCTGCGGACCGGCCAATCGGTTCAGTATCTCCAACTGTGATTTCAACTCCCTGGTCTGACGGGGCTCCTCCTCCAGGGGGGTGTAGACCGGCAGGTAGTGGTAGAACACGGCGATCGTGAAACACACACCGACGAAGTAGCTCAAGGCCTCGGCAACGGGCTTGTCGCGCAATACCCCGGAAGAGGCGATACGGCGGTTTCCGTGAGCAAGGGCGAATCTCTTTCCGTGGAGAATGGTCGGATCCAGGGGTCCGGCGGGCCGGCCGCCGTTTTGCCTTCGTGTTTTCAGAACCGTCTCGACCTTCATCGCCATCTCCAGGAGGACCTCGATTCCCTCATTGACCTGTCTGAGGATTTCAGCCTCCAGATTCCGGATCCCCTTGGCCGAGTGTTGCAGGTCGAGGAGCCGGGACAGCGGTATTTTCTCCTCACCGCCGTCCCAAACCCGGCCGTTGATCCTCCGTATTCTCAAAAACTCGAGCTGGAAGAAATCGTTGGTGAAAAGCGTGACAGCCCCGACCTCTTCGAGATCGATTTGGCCGTTGAGCAGAGGGGTGAAGGTGCGATCCACGATGTCGAAAAGTCGCGGTGCAAAGCACACGACGTCTTCTGTATCCGCGGCGAATAGATACCCCGGCACACCGATCTGCTGCTGCTCGTACAGGGTTCGCAGGGGTTCGAAGCTCACCCGGCCGGATTCATCCAGGGTGAGGAAGGCCTTTAGCTTGTTCGTCTTCTCCTGCTGCTTGCGGAGCTCCTCCAGGCGGCTTATACCATCGGCAACGAGGGAGCGGATTCGTTCCTTGACTTCGGGGGGACAGGCAAAATCCTTCGTGTTGATCAGCTCGCCGAGATCCGCGCACAGCAGGTCGTGCATGGCAAGGTAGCGACGGTATTTAACCATGTTGAGACCGAGGAGGATGTTGTACAGGGAAGGCGTGCTGCCGTCGAAGTCCAGGATCTTGTGGATTCCTTCGACCGCCGCCTCGTATTTGTCACTCACTCTCGGATCGTTCTTCCCGATTTGCTGCAGAGAGGACCGCAGCAGCTGCTGATAGTTGTCCTGGTAGTGAAAGACGAGAAAGAGGGTTTCCAGGGATCGCAGCTTGTTGATCAGAAATGGATCTTTATAATCGAACAGATTGAAGTTGGTGGACTGAATCTTCTGGCACAACTGCGTCATAACCACAAGGATGTTGTATTCAACCTTTCGCAGGTAATGCCAGCTGTCTTCCAGTCCCTCTGAAATTATCTCGTTGAGCTCCGCGGCCCACTGCTTGAGCTCCTGATTGAGAAAAAGAAGAACGGCGCGGCGCAGACGAACATCCGGAAGAAGGCGCACCGGTTCGAACACTCGGGTTAGCTTTCCGAAGTTGAGGATCCTGCGATAATCTCCGAACAGGTAGGTCAGGTAGGGAGTGCGGGAATACGGTTTCTTGAGGATATCGGCCAGAGCGGGAAGACGGTACCGCAGGGGTCTGGTTCTCCGTGCTTTATCTTTTTCCTCTTCCGCCTCGTGTTTACCGCCGGCATCGAGTTTTCGGATTTCCTGGATTTTTTCACGAACGGTCAGGCCGCTGGCTACTACACCGTCGACGGCGTGGCGCCGATCTTCGTCCCGGGGTCGCTGCAGCAACTGCCCCAAGGTTATGATGTCTTCGGCTTCCTGACTCAGCCTTCCCGAGGATCGGGATTTTGCCATGGTTGAACCTATACTGGTATTATTATCGACCAGCCGGGCGATTTCAAGTCGCACATTTGCATCGTTACCGTGGATGGATTAGCATTGGTATGGGCCCAATAGAAAAAAACCAGTTATGGAGGAGGAGAAACAATGGCTGTCTATATCTTGCTCAGCAATCTTACGGAGGAGGGAAATCGAACCCTCAAGAAGAACCCGGACCGCATCAAAGAGGTCAACAAGGAACTGGAAAAGATGGGTGGGAAGGTCACGGCCCAGTACGCAACCCTGGGATGCTACGATTTCGTCAATATCGTGGAAGCCCCCGACAATGCGGCGATCGCCCGCATTTCGGCGGAGATGGGCTCCCGGGGAAGCGTCAAGATCATGACTCTACCCACCGTGCCGATCGATACCTTCATCCAGAGCCTGAAATAGCGTATCCTGTAAAAACCATCGCAGGAAGTCTCGACAGCAACAAACCCCCGGGCACCCCCGGGGGTGTAGGTTTGCCCATGCGGGCCCGAGTACGAGGCGGTACCGGCGATCAGTACGATCAAGCCGGGCTGTTCGCCGAATTCGAACACCTGTCCATAGGTTCTTCGGCATAGTCTGGGAATTTGCCGGTATAAGCAGCCAAGATTATCGTAATTTTAGCCGATTCTTTAAGAAACGGTGATCTGGCCGTATACAACAGATAGATATGTGCAAACGAGGATGAAAAAAGCAACAGGGCGCAAAGTCGAATTCAGCAGAAAGAGCCTGGAGACGGACATCTCTCTGGAGCTCGAGTTCGGGGTTGCCGGAGAAATCTCGGTCGATACGGGGGTTCCCTTCTTCGATCATCTGCTGCAGACCATGGCTTTTCACGGGCATTTCGGCTGCAAGCTGCGGGCCCGGGGAGATATCGAGGTGGATGAACACCACCTGGTCGAGGACACCGGCATCGTCTTCGGGGAAGCCCTGAGCCGGCTTCTCGAAGAGCACGGACCGGTGCAGCGCTACGCTCAAGCCGCGATTCCCATGGATGAGGCCCTGGCGGAGGTCGTGATCGATGTATCGGGCAGGCCGTACCTGGTGTTTACCGGGACCTTTCCGCAGGAACGGATCGGATCCTTTCAGGCGATACTGCTTCGGGAGTTTCTGGCGGGTCTATCCAGCCGAGGCCGTATGGCGATCCACGCCCATCTGCGCTACGGCCGGAACAGCCATCATGTGGCGGAAGCTTTGTTCAAAGCCCTGGGAGCGGCTCTCAGCCGAGCCTACGCTCCGGCTCCCTCGGAAGGCATGTCGACAAAGGGTACGCTGAACTGAAGGATTTGCTATCCGGGGCCGGTGTAATTTATATTTAGGTAGGTCGTATGAAATCGAGAGAAGAGCTTT
>Ga0315551_10002451_pt1 | contig 13550 bp, 10 predicted proteins | sample SalMarSW160290MG_FD_203678 | JGI IMG/M metagenome (GOLD analysis project Ga0315551, IMG submission 203678) | Salt marsh sediment microbial communities from the Plum Island Ecosystem LTER, Massachusetts, United States - Salt Marsh Sediment SW1602-90 ... | reverse complement strand
CACCAAAAGCATCAGGAGATGAAATGATTCCTTCCAAAAAGATACCCGCCTGAGAGTAAAAATGACCATTATCAGTAACAATAAACCTGAAAGAAGAGCGGGAGAATGAAGATTAAGCCCAAGAATGTTCTGTGGTTCATTGATAACGAGATTGGTGTATTTTAATAATTTTGTTAAAGATAAAGCGGTTGATGGCAATTTCGGACCGGTGATAAGCTCAAAAAGACGCCTTCCCTCCAGAAAATTGTGCAAGAACTCAAATAAAATCAAAGGGGCGAGAGGAGCGATAAAGGCAATGAGACTTAAGGAGAGAGTTTTGAAGTTAGGTAATTTTCGTTTGATAAGAAACAAAATAAGAAAAACCAGATAAAAAGGAAAAAGAACAGGGTGAAAACTGGTGTAAAGACCGAAAACCAATCCTAAGATGGGCAAATATTTCGTCTTTCCTTGCCAATACTGATAAAAACAATACCAGGTAACCACCACCAGAAGCTTACTACTAAAAGCAGACGTAACCGACCAATCACTCTCTATCTCCCTGAAAAGAACGGCTCCCAAGAAGGCGGCAATCAAACCGGCGGGTTTGCCAAACATTTTACTACCAAAGAAATAATAGGCAGTAATTATCCCTAAACCCAAAAAAACCGAGCCGACCGCTCCCCCAAGCGGATGGAGATTGAAAAGGGCATAAAAGGGCACTAGAAAATAGAAATATAAGGGTCCCATAAATAAACCCTCAATCGATAAACCCTGACCAATCATTCGAATGGGAAATTCTCGTAGGACATCGTAAGAGAAATTGGCAGCGTATGCTTGATCAAAATCAAAATAAGCCATCTCCGGAAGACGGTAAAATCTCAAGGCGGCGGCGATAATTAAAACTAATAAAAATAAATAATGATTTCTAAGAATTTTAATTAAAGATTTTTTCATCTTAACCAAACTGGGCAAAAATCTCCCTGTCGCCAGTCTTCTTCTCTCGACACTCTTTAAATCTTCTGGGCAAAACTATTGGCAAATGAGTAAAAGCAGCCAGAAAAGGCTTCCAGTAGCCAGGCGAGGTTAGTAATCTTCTCATTAAGTAAAATTTGTGTTCGAGGATCATCTTTGGGTTGCCAATATTTTTCCAGACAAACAAAAGCCTATTTCTTTCAGAAAGAAAGTCAATATACTTTTTGGAAAAATGTTTGCCAATAATCGCTTCATGTTGATGGTGGACAATCGCTTTTGGTTCCCAGAGAATTTTGTAGCCTCTTTTCCAAGCCCGATAGGAAAGGTCAATATCTTCCCAATAAAAAGGGTGATAAAGGGAATCAAAACCACCTAATTTTTGCCAGACTGATTTTTTAAAAGCCGCGCTTCCACCATTGGCCCAAGCAGAAAGGTGAGTTTTTTTTGTTTTTGGTCCAGGTTGATGCTCGATGGTCCCCTTTTGCCAAAGAATTTTTGCCCAGCTCCATTGAGGTTCGTTAAAGGAAACGGCAAAGACTTTTTCATCATTGAAATTGGGCAAAACCTTTTCCAGAGCGTCTTTTTCCGGCACGACATCTAAGTTAAGAAGGACAACTATTTCTCCTTTAGCGGCCTTAACTCCTGAATTACAACCAGCGGCAAAACCACGATTTTTTTGATGTTTAATGATTTTGACTTGAGGATAATTTTTTTCTAAAAACGCGTTTGAGTCGTCTGGGGAAGCGTCATCGATAACAATTACCTCATCAGGCTTGGTCATCAAAACAGAAGGTAAATTCTTCTCCAGTAGTTTTCTGCCCCGCCAATTGGGAATGACCACTGAAGTTGTTCTTTTCATTTCTTCCCAACCTTTAACAATCGATACATCCCTAACATAAAACGATCAATAGATCGAATCTGAAAACCCGCCTTTTTAATCAATTTTTCCAACTCATTGCGACTAAAATCACTGATATGCGTCCCCTTCCAAATCCAGCCCCGAGAATTCTCCCAAACCAGCCAAAGGGTCCTAAATAACAAACTATTGGTATGTACCAAAATCACTAACTGACCATCTTTTTTCAAAACCCTTCTCATTTCTTTTAAGGTCTTTTCTGGATCAAGAAAATGCTCTATCGTGTCCATGCAATAGACCATATCAAATTCTCCTCTTTTAAAAGGCAGTCTCTCAGCATCTACCTGAAAAAACTGGAGCTTCTTGTTCCGGGAAAATCTTTTCTGGGCATAATCTACTGAAGAAGCTAAAGCCTCCACACCAATCACCAAATCAGCTCCAGTCTGCCTAAGAATAAATTCTGTCATTGTCCCATCAGCCGAACCCACATCCAAAACTTTTCCCTCAGTTCGATTAATCAGTCTTCCCAGATTGGCAAAACGGAGAGTATGCCAAATTTTCTGAGCCCAATTCTCCTTGATACCCCGACGATACCAATCAGGCGGGACGTTGCGATGAAGGATAGCGGCTTCTGATAAGTTCATATTTTGGGGAGATATAAAAAGCTCCAAAAGTTCAATAGAATTGAGCCGGTTATTATTGCAATCGCAAGAGTCTTTACAGAATCTTCTTCTTTTACAAGCTGGAATATTCCCCTGTTAGTCATAATCATCAAGGGAATTAGAATAGGAAATAGATATCTTCCCTGGTTTTGAAAATCGAAATATAAGGTATTCCAAAGAGAGATAGCAATATTAACCGGAATCAAAGCCACAAAAATAAGGTAAATCGGGATGTTCTGGTTGCTGAAGCTTGATTTTTTAATAGTCGAAACCTTTTTAACCAAACCAATCACGCCCAGAAAAACGAAAAAGCGGAATATCCATTGCATCACCGGATCGATGAGGATAGTCATGTATCCAAATCTCCCATAGAAACTGCTAGCCGTTTCCTCAAGCCAGTGACTTTTAAAGAGAATATCATAGAGATTCCAACCGGCTTGAACATAAGTCCGACCACCCAGGTTGCTTCTAGTAATTTGCTGGTAAGTTTTCACTCCCAGAAAGTCTTTATAGAGAGAATAGTTTCTTACAAAAAACCATCCGCTAAGGACAAAAGCAAGGCCAATTAAGGTAATAATATTTTTCCATAAAATTCTTTTTGTCTCCCAGAACCTAAGAGCTAAAATCACTAAGGGGATTAATAATAATAAATAGAAATTAGATTTAGCAAACAGCTGTAAAGAAATCGCCAATCCCAAAAGTAAAAAATACCTGATTTGTTTCAACTCTTTGGCTGACAAGCGATAAAAACGGTAACTAGCGAAAAGCAGAAACGACGAACAAGCCAACGAATATGCTTCATGGTTTAAATAAGCAAAAATGTATGTTACCTGGGGTATAAGAATGGTCGAGGCGAGAGTCGTAAAAATCAAAAAATTGTTTCTTTTAAAAAATTCTTCTAAGAATTTATAGAGAAACAAAACAAAAATTGCACCAAAAAAAACTGAGGACATTCGCGCCGCCAAGTAATCTCGCTCGATGCCAAGTAAATTCCCCCCTTTAATAAAAAAGGCAGCCACGATGTAATTCACAAAGGGAGTAGAAATATAAGTGGTTCCTTTACATTCTGGTTCTCGTAAAAAAGTTATCGGCTCTTTATCAGCGATGGGAAAACCTTGATGTGTCTGAAAAAATTGTGCCGTTTTAAAATGAAGACACTCGTCCGGTCCCATGTTGTAAGGTAAAACCCAACTCCAATAAGCAACCCAAATCGTCCACAAACAGAGAACTAATAAAAATAATTTATTTGCCTTTATAAATTCTGCTCTGAAAATTTTTTTAAATAACTTCATTAAAGCGTTGCTGAAACCGTTTTTTAGAAAATTTCTGACTTGATTTTACCACAGCCTTTGCTAAAGTATTCAAAGTTTTTGGGCTATCAACCAGTTCTTGGGTAATTTTTATCAATTCTTTTTCATTTTCCCAGAGAAAACCATTCTTTCCGTTCTTAATAATTTCTTTAGCTCCACCCTTACCGACGGCCACGGGTACACAACCAGCCGCCATCGCCTCAACGATGGCGATACCAAAGTGTTCCACTTTTTCTGGTTCTTTCTCTTCATTAATACCATAACCTGAAGCGGACCAAAAAATTTTCGCCTCTGAATAAATTTTTTTTAAAGTCTTAAAGTCAATATCTGCCAATAGTTTTATTGGATAGCCTTTTGCCTTCTGCTTTAATTGATTAAAGTAGTCTTGACCGCCAACACCGGTGGCACCGGCCAAAACCAACTGCCAACCCTTTAAGCCTTGGTTACAAAGGGTTTTAAACGAAGAAACAAGAACATCTTGTCTTTTAGCCTGCAAAAGTTGGGAAAACCGACCAACAGAAAGAATAAGATTTTTTTTCTTGCCTGGAGAAAAAGACTCGATATCAATCGGCGGATAAATCACCTCTGATTTGACTCTATACTCTTGGTCAATAAATCTTTTGGTGAATTTTGAATTACAAACAAGATGATTCATTCTCTTCAATTTAATCCGATTCAGAGTTGAACGACCATTAACTCCATGGAAAGGTACCTGAAAATGGAGAATATTATTCCGAGAAAAAAGAAAAGGAACACTCCCATCTGAAAGCCAGAAAAAGAGATCGTATTGCCTTGTCATCTTCAACCGCTTGAGTAAACTACTTACACCGGGAACAAAATTTACTCTCTCAATTTTAAGATTAAATTTAGTCATTAAATCCTTCTTAATCTGAGAATCATAACCGAAAACATCAACTTCCCAACCTTTTTTGATTAAATGTTCAGCTAAGCTGAGAGTATAGCGCTCCCCGCCACCAAGAGTGTCTAGATAAGGATTAAAAAAACCAGCTTTCATTTTAAGTCTGCGAAAAACAAGCTCTGCTTATTGCGTAGCATCAAGCTCTGCTTATTGCGTAGCATCAAGCTCTGCTTATTGCGTAGCATCAAGCTCTGCTTATTTTCTTTGCAATTCCCATAATCTCAGATAAATCATCATCGTGTGAAAAGATTGATAAACGGATTCAATCCAACCTTCGATTCCATCAAGAAAACCTCTTTTCTTAATCAAGCGATCAAAAAGAGTGGTGGCCCCCATTCGTAGAACCCGCCACCAGACTATTTTGGGATGACCGGCTTTTAATAACAGCTCGGCTTCAATCCCCGACCAAGCAATCGATTTCTCCAAGGCGGGTTCAATTCTTTCCGGCTGAGGATGAATCATCGGGTTCTTTAAATGACCCATTTCTCCTTCAAAAACCGGCTCTTCATGAAGCTCACCCACCCATTTTTCGAGATTTTTCTTTTTGAAAAGCCGCTTCACATAATCAGGCGACCAGCCGCCATGTTTTAATTCTTTACCCAATAAAAAATTCCTTCGAGGAATAGCATAGGCCGTGTATTTTTTACTCCGGATTGCTACCTCTATCTCCTCTTTCAGTAATGGCGGCACCCGTTCATCCGCATCCACCCATAAAAGCCAATCGCCCTTGGCTTCTTTCAGTCCCTGATTGTGCCAGGCAGCAAAATTCATTTCCTTGGGTTTTTGTTCAATGATTCTAACTTTAAACTCACGGGCAATTTCTTCAGTCTTATCAGTCGAGTCAGGATTGATAAAAACGAGAATCTCATCCGCCCATTTAACTGACTCCAAACAATCAGGAATAAATTTTTCCTCGTTTTTAGCACCAATGATAACGCTGATTTTTAGCTTAGCCATAGCTGCCTTTCCCAAATCTCATCAAATAAAAATCGCGGGCACCAATCCTTTCCCAAAGCCGACCCTTGATTAAAAGTCTGAGGCTATCCCGGAAAAGAGCAAACTTTGTCCTCAATCGAGCATAACGTAAGCCAAACAAAAGCCGGTTTCGAGTTAAATAATAATCGTTTAAGACACTACCGATAGCGGAGGAAGAAGCCACCTTATGCCAGATTTTGGCTTGGGGAACGTATAAAACCCGCCAACCCGCTCTTTTAGCTCGCTGAGACAAATCCGAGTCTTCCCAATACATAAAGAGTTTTTTATCGAAAAGGCCTATCTTCTCCAGAACTTCTCTTTTGATGAGCATACAAGAGCCACTAGCATAATCAGTCTCGACTACCTGACTATATTGACCTTTATCGACTTCATCCACGCCTCGATGGGGGCTTAAAACATTATCCCAATCAATGATGCCGCCGGCATACCAAATCACCTTACCTTTTTCATCCTTCCGATAGCGCTTTTTGTGAAGCTCGTAGCCAGGAGCAAAATAGATTTTTGGGCTTAAAAGGCCAATCTTTTCTTCCTTTTCAGCTACTTCAATTAATTGAACCAAAAAGCCTTTTTCAACTTCAATATCATTATTAAGAATCAGTAAATAATCAGCGCCTCTTTCCAAAGCGTATTCCATCCCCTTATTATTACCCTCGGCATAACCAAGATTTTTCTTATTCTCTAAAACAAGCACTTCGGGAAAGGCTTTCTTGATAGCCTTCACCGACCCGTCAGTCGAACCATTATCAACTACTAAAATAGAGACTTTACTTCTAGGAGGATGTTCAATTTTTTGGAGCGACTGAAGACATTCCAAGGTTAAGTCTTTATTATTCCAATTAAGGACAATGACGAAAATCTTCATTTCAGCCTCTGGAGGATTTTTTTAACTGGATTTTTATTTTTCTTGACCAACCAATATTGAAGTTGAGCAATCGCTTTCTCCAGCTGAGAAAAAACATTTTTGGTTGACCCAGAAGGAAAGCCCTCTTGTTCCCAAATTCTGAGATAAACAATCAATTCCGAAAAAGCTTGAAGTAAATTTAAAGCTAAACCATGAATACCATCCTTATACCCTTCTTCAGCAAAATATCTCCGCAAGAACTCATCTAAGGGTTTCTGAATCAAATCAGACCAGGTAAACTTGTGACCCGCTTTAATCTGCCTCTCTGCTTCTAACTCAGTATAATGAATCAGCTTCTCTAAATATTGAGTGATGGTCTGGTAATTCTCATGGACCAAGGGAGTTTTCAAATAACCTGCTTTACCCTTAACCTCAACTTGCTCATGAACTTTACCCAGATATCTCCCTTTCTTGGTCCTGAAAAAATGAAGCTGATGGTCAGGTGACCAACCAGAATGTTCAATCCACTGACCAAAGATAATATTTTTTCGGGGAAAATAAAAACCGTCAAAACCTTTAAGCTTCATTGCCCGAAGGATTTCCTCTTTTAATTTCAGAGGCACACTTTCATCAGGATCAACTAAAAGCACCCACTCAGTTTCCACCTTAGACAGGGCGAAATTTCTCTGCGTGGCAAAATCGTCAAGCTTCCTTTTATAAACCTTCGCCCCTGCTTTTTCCGCCAGAGCCACCGTCTTATCGGTTGATTCATCATCAACAACGATTATTTCATCCACCCAAGTCACAGACTCTAAGCACTGAGGCAGATTTTTCTCTTCGTTTTTAGTGAGAATGATGGCCGTGATACCTGTTTTCCCCATCTCTTATATTTTACCACTGAACTGGTAAATTCTGACCTTTTGGTTGTCGAAAATCTCCTTCAAGCCAATCTCTTCTTTGTCAGCCACTAAATCTTGATCACCAACAAGATAGAGATAGGAAATATGATTGAGGGCTAAGAAGTTTTTGGCGGCAAGAGAGTCACCGGTCTTGAAAAAGGCCATTTCCTGATTGAGCCTGTTTTCCAAATCGTAACCCAAAATTGTGGCCGCGTTTTGATCCTCAAGAAAGACTCTTCTCTCCGTAAAAAAGGCAACATAAGGAGAATTGTAATGGGTCATCGGCACCGGCGGTTCCTTGAAACTCTTTTGGACATTGGCATTAAAAGGAAAAGTGAGAATAATCTCTTCTTCCTTAGAGTTCTTTCTCAAAAACTCTAAAGCTTCCACCTCTCCTGCCTCAAGAATGGTGGTCGGCGTAGGCGCATTGAACCAATAAATTGTTTTTAAAGTACTCGGTAAAGCCAACAACACAAAAACAATGATGATTAACAATTTTAAAAATAAAAATCTTGCCCTTTTCAAAAGATAATCAAAAGCCAAGGCAGCAAAGAAGGAAAAAAGGAAAATAGAATAATACATAAACTGGATCGAATTCCAAGGGATCGCCTTTTGGACAAAAAACAAGGGCGGGACAAAAGCAATCAAAGAAGCTAAAATAAGAAACCGGTCAATTACTTCTCCTTTTAAAATCCTTTTGGTAAAAGGAAAAAAGCCGATAAATCTGATACCTAGGTTGCCAATCAAGAAAATACTGAAAACAAATGCCTGCAAGAAACCAAGGCTAATAAAATCATTAATAAGAACATAGGTCTGCCGCCTCAGCTCCAATCCAGGCCAATTAAGCCGGTCCGGAGCTTGAACCATGGTCTGGATAAACCACCAAGGCTCAAAAACCATAAAACCAGCTGTTCCTTTGCTGGTTGGCAAATAAATTAAAAGGCTAAAAATGAGGCTGAAAAAGAAAATAAAAAGGATTGATCTGCCTTGCTTTCTAATTGTCTGCCAGATTCCTAGCAATAAGAGGGTCGTTAAAACAATCAAACCAGCATAAACCTTAAAACCAATAAGAGAGCCAAAAACTAAGGCCATGATAAAGTAATAAGTTTTATTCAATTTTTTGGGTTTCTGATGGAAAAGAAATAGCCCTGCCATCAGAATGATTAAGGAAACGGCAAAAGGCGGATTAAGAAAAGCCGAAGCCGGTTGAACTCCCCAAAAAGCCGTCTCCCAGTTATTACTACCATGACCAATCAGCTGAGGTAAATAGCCAAAACTGCCAGCAATCGAGGTAAAGAAAACTGCCCAACAAGCTATATTCTTGCTCTTCGACCACGCGCGGGCAAAGATGAAAATTAAAACATTAAGGAGGACGGTCAAAAACAAGGGTAAAAACCGGAAATAGAGGTCGAGAATGGGAATTCGAGAAAAGTTATGCAGTTGGGCCATGAACAAGTCAGCCAAAAAATGATAGTTTTTTAAAACTTCCCCCTCAAAACCCGGATTTTGAGGGGGAAAATAACGGGCTAATTCGGAGATTAAGCTCATATGCCAAATGCCGTCATAACCATGAACTCCCCAGAAAGCCAGACCGCCTTGATAAGAAGTCCCGCTTTTATACATCAGGCTAAACTGAATCAAAGAAGCAAAGCCAATTACTAGGGCCGGCAATAATTCTGGCCCCCAAATTTTACGAATCTCTTTCTTTTTAAAAAGATAACGGAGTAAGAAATAGATAAAAATAAGCAAAAAAATAGGAAAAACTAAAAAACGGAGATGGAGATGAAAAAAAACAAAACTAATAAAAGTAAAGAAAACAAGCCCGATCGATAAGGAAAGGCTCGTCCTTTCTAGGGGAGTCAACTTAAGTTTTAACCTCTTTAATAATAAAAAACCGGGCACAAAAATTGTCGGCAAGAGAACAAAAAGAAAGATGGCTAAATAGAACAAAAAACTAATAAAGATCATTCCCCTTCATTCTACCACATCTAGCCTTCATCCTTGCCTTTAAGATTAAACTTAGAATATAATCTTCTTAAATGCCATCAGCTTATCTCAACCTAATAAGAGTCCTCGCTTTTCTTCCCGCCTTCTTGATCCTCTCAATTTTTATTTTTTATATTCCTGGCTGGTTACTTATTAAAAATTCCAAGAAGAAGTTAAGGGCTGATGAAGAAATTACTCTTTCTTTCGGTTTAGGTTTTGTTATTTTTCTAATCGTTACCATCCTTGCCGGCTTGATTAAAATGAGATTCATCTCTCCTTTATCTTTTCTTGCCATTAATCTTTATGTTCTAACAAGGTTCAAGGATAAAATTTTCCCTACCTTTTTGAACCTATTCAAACAAAAAATACTGATGGGTCTTCTTATTTTGGGAACTCTTGTTGAAGGTTTTATTAATTTTCCCAGTGGTTTTCCCTACCAACAAGGCCATCTTTACTGGAGCTCACAGGGTCATGACGGTCTTTGGCATATTGCTATTATCGAAGCCATTAAAAAAAATTTTCCCCCTGACAACCTCCTCTTTGCCGGCGAGAAGTTTTATAATTATCACTATTTCGCTGATATCATTGAGGCTGAATTCAGTCGAATTTTTTCCTTTTTTCCTATCCTTGACTTGCATTTCCGCCTTTTTCCGTTTTTGATCTGTTTCTTGATAGGACTAGCCTCTTATTCCTTTTTAACGACTTGGCAAAAAAACAGAAAAATCGGACTTTTAGGAGTCTTTTTTACTTATTTTATAGGCAGTTTTGGCTATCTTATTTTACTAATCCAGGGACGAGGTTTTTGGGGTGGTGAAACTATTTTCTGGGCCTCCCAATTAAATACCATTATCGGCAACCCTCCTCACGCATTTTGTTTTATTTTATTGCCAACTTTCTTACTCTGTCTTTATCATTATCTCAGAAAGTCATCTCGGATACTTTTTATATTATGTTTTCTCCTGGGAGGTTTTCTCCTAGGATTTAAAATTTCCTCAGCCGTTGTTTTATTATCAGGCTTAGGAATAGGTTCGTTGCTGGCTTTTATCTTTCAGAAAAGAAAAGATCTTATTTTACTAACTATATTTACAGGAGTTTCAAATTTTTTAATTTTTCTTACTATTACTAAGGGCGGTGAAGCCTTTTTTATCTTCGAACCATGGTGGTTTATCCGAACAATGGTTGTTGCCCCTGACAGACTAAATTGGATCGATCTTGAGTTGAGAAGGCAATTCTATCTTGCTCGAGGCGGAATTCGCGGTCTTCTTAGAGTAATCCAGTTTGAAACAACTGCTTTCTTGATATTTTTAGTTGGTAATCTCGGAACCAGAGTCATTGGTTTTTGGGGAATCGGTAAAAACATGCTTTCAAAGAGCTTCTTAAGAGAACCGATAACCAGCTTTCTTTTATCGGCAATCGCTATTTCCTTTCTCATCCCCCTATTTTTTCTTCAAGGTGGGGTTGTTTCCAATATTATCCAATTCATGCAATATTTTTTGCTTTTCTTTGGCTATTTCGCGGCCATTACTTTATATTTAATTCTCAAGGCTATCAAATCACCGGTAAGAAAATTCCTTTTTTTAGGGTTATTCGTCTTTTTTTCAATTCCCACGGTTATCGGCAATTTAACCGGTTTCTATGGTCAACCCGCTTTAGCCATAATTTCCAATGCTGAGATGGAAGGCTTGAGTCAATTAAAACTCCAAACCGACAATAATGATATCATTCTGACCAAGCCGTTTAATCAGTATAGTTATACCCTCTATGAACATCAACCCTGGCCAATTTATGCCTGGGATTCAACTGGCTACGTCAGCGCTTATACCTCAAGGCAAACTTTTTTCACGGCTGAATGGATGATGAGGCAATTACATCTCCCTACGGAAGACCGGCTTAAAGAGGTGGAAGCGTTTTTTAATGAGGGTCTTCCCCTGGAAACTAAAAAGGAATTCATCAAAGATAATCAAATCACCTTTTTATATCTCCGCAATGAAGAGCTTGACGAAGGTTTCTCCTCGATTTTAATTGACTTGGGATTCAAGGAAGTTTTTAACAACCATGAAGTGACTATCTTCCGCGTAGAAAACCAAATTTAACAATGGTATCAACACCTTTATTCAATCTCTTACAAGTTCTTGTCCTTTTCCCTGTTTTTCTCGGCCTAAGCCTCTTTGTTTTTTACCTACCGGGCTTTCTTATCTTAAGTAAGGCAAAAACTAAACTCCGTAGCGACGAGATCATCGTCCTTGGTTTGGGTCTAGGAATCATCGTTTTTCTCATCCAGGGAATATTTTCTAGTCTAATCCATAATTATTTTCTAACTCTTCTCACCTACCTAGCAATTGCCGTCTTTGCTCTAAAGAAATTTGGATTAACTATTTTTCTTCCCTTCGCACAACTGCTAAAAGAAAAGTTCTTAACCTTAATCTTGTTTCTAGGAATCCTAGTAGAAGGTTTTATTAACTTCCCCAGTGGTTTTCCTTATTCTAGCGGCCATTTATATTGGAGCGCTCAAGGACATGACGGTCTTTGGCATATTGTCGTCATTGAGGCAATAAAAAAAGGATTCCCTCCACAAAACCTGCTCTATGCCGGAGAGAAGATTTTTAATTACCACTATTTTATCGACATCATTATTGCCACCTTTAACGAAATGTTTCCCTTCTTCTCTTCCTTAGACCTTTATTTTAGGTACTTCACTTTCTTAATTGTTTTCTTTATTGGAATTGCCGTTTATTCCTTCCTCACTACCTGGCGAAAGAATAAAACCATTGGTCTTCTGGGTGTTTTCTTTACCTATTTTGTTGGTAGTTTTGGTTATATAGTCTTAGCTATCCAAGGGAGAGGCTTTTTCGGCGGCGAGGCTCTCTTTTGGGTTTCACAAGGCAACACTATGATAGGTAACCCTCCTCAAGCTATTTGTTTTGCCTTAATCCCTGCCTTTTTACTCGCACTTTATCACTATCTACAGAAAAAAGAGCGTCTCTTTTTTCTGATTTGCTGTTTACTCAGTAGCTTCTTAGCTGGTTTTAAGATTTATGCTGCTGTAGTGATTTTAGCAGGCTTGGGAGTTGCTTCTCTTTTTTCATTAATCAATAATCGCAACAGAGAAATAATACCTCTTACCCCTCTTCTTTTTCTTTCCAACTTCGCCATTTTTAAATCAATTACCAGAGGTGGGGCATCATTTTTAATGTTTCAACCCTGGTGGTTTATTAGAACCATGATTGTTGTGCCCGAAAGGGTTAATTGGATTGACTTAGAACACCGACGTCAGTTTTATCTGGCTCGAGGGGGAATTCGAAGCCTCTTTAGAGTGGTTCAATTTGAAGCAACTGCTTTTCTGATATTTTTAATCGGTAATTTGGGCACCCGGGTGATTGGTTTCGGGGAAATATTTAAAAGTTTTTTCAAGAAAACAATTTTCACTGATCCTTTAGAATCAACCCTCTTCTTTGCCATGATCACTAGCTTTTTAGTCCCTCTATTTTTTATTCAAAAAGGGGTAGTTTACAATCTTATCCAATTTATGCAATATTTTCTCCTGATTTTTGGGTTTTATGGAGCTATTGCTCTCTATGGGATTTTAAAAGGGTTTAAAAAGAAAACCTGGAAGTATCTTTTCTTAGCGATTTTTGTTTTTCTTTCGGTGCCAACAGTGATTGGTAATCTGGTTGAATTTTACGGCAAAAATGCTTTGGCAGTCGTCACTTATGAAGAAATCGAAGCCTTGGATTTCCTAAAGACTATTGTCCCAGGAAAAGAAGTCATTCTTACCAAACCTCATAATATCTATGCTAAAAGTCTTTATCCATCCCCGCCCTGGCCAATTTATGCCTGGGATTCAACTGGTTACGTCAGCGCTTATACGGGCAAGCAAACTTATTATACCGATGAAGGCCAGATGAAAATCTTAGGATTGGAAACCGAGGAAAGACTGGAAAACACGAATGATTTCTTTAATCCTGAACTACCGATTGAGGATAAAAAAACTTTCTTGGAATTAGAAAAGATTAAATTTATCTATCTCAGAACCGAAGAAGCGGATGAAAAGCAAAAAGAAGTCCTTTCTCAACTCGGCCTCGAACTGATCTTCGAAAATAGAGAAACCGTCATCTACCGGGTAAACTAAC
>Ga0315551_10002447_pt1 | contig 13569 bp, 14 predicted proteins | sample SalMarSW160290MG_FD_203678 | JGI IMG/M metagenome (GOLD analysis project Ga0315551, IMG submission 203678) | Salt marsh sediment microbial communities from the Plum Island Ecosystem LTER, Massachusetts, United States - Salt Marsh Sediment SW1602-90 ... | reverse complement strand
TATCATTTTATTCTCGAATTTCTGTTTTCTTTGATTCGCTTTTTGCTTGACCTTTAGGTAGTTCTTTGAAGCCGTACATGCCTACTGGCGGCCATCCTGCTTCGGGCATAACTGCGGGAATCAACATTATGGTGTTTGTGCCTGCTTGCTGACCCAACTCGTATAGTATGTTCATCCAGCGCAGTCTTAAACCTTCATGGCTTTTCTCGTACATGCTTGCAGCTTCTATCATCATTTTGGAAGCTTCAAATTCTGCTGTAGCCAGCGTCACTCTTGCGATTCTTTCTCTTTCCGCTTGTGCTTGTCTAGACATAGCATCTTGTAGGGCTGTTGGAATTATGACGTCTCTTACCTCAACGGATGTGACTTTTATCCCCCAAGCCTCGGTTTTCTCATCAATGATCTCGCGTAAGTGGTTTCCAACTTTTTCTCGTTCTGCAAGTAACTCGTTGAGTTCCACTTTGCCTATTACCTCCCTGAGTGTTGTCTGCGAGGCTAATTGGGTAGCTTGAAAATAGTTTTCAACGGACAACACAGCTTTCTCTATTTCTACAGGCCTCATGTACAAAACAGAATCCACGTTTACGGGAACGTTATCTTTGGTCAAAGTCGATTCTGTTCTAAACTCGATTGTATCTAGTCTCGTTGAAATTCTCATTGGAGCCCTGTCAATGAATGGAATAAGATACGTTATCCCTGGCCCTCTCAAACCCACATATCGTCCAAGCCTCAAGACCGGCATTCTTTCCCATTCTTTTAGAACTCTCAATCCGCTAAGCAGTATCAGTGCAACGATAAGGATTATGAAAGCAACAGCAATAGTTACAAAGTCAATCATGATTTCACCTCCATTTACCCTTTATCTTTCAAGCCGTTAAGCCTTTTCTTTTGACGACCTTCACTACAAGAAAGAGACCTTCCATGTCAATCACTTCCACTTCTTCACCTTTCTCTATCCACTCATCTTTAGCTTTTGCCTGCCAAAATTCACCCACAACTCGAATTTCACCTTTCGGTTTGAGGTCACTTACCGCGATGCCTCTAGCGCCGATTAATGCTTCTTTGCCTGTTCTAACCTTGGAAAGTCTCGCCTTGGCTGCTTTGTAAACTATAAAGGAGAAAAGAGATGCCATCGCAGCAGCCGCTATTAGAAGCACTTCTTGTATTTGCTGGATAACCCCATAATAAATAAGCCATTGGGGAGACGGAAATAAGAGTAAACTTGCGATAACTATGCAGATTGCCCCGCCTAAAGCCAACACACCTATGTGTGTCTTCAACTCTGCAATAATTAAAACTACCCCTATCGCGAATAGTACAACAGCACCCAACGATATTCCTATGACCCCGAAGGCAATTAAAGCTAAAACAACGCATACAGCGCCAGTGATTTCAGCACCATAACCGGGTGTTTTGATACCTATAAAAAGTAGGAATATGCCTATTATTAGCAATAATGAACTGACAAGCGGGTTCAACAGGATGCTTAGTAAGACTGTTTGGATCCCTGGCGTGTACTCAACTATGTTGGCTTCGCGGATGTTGTTGAAAGACAGTCTATAAGAATAATTTTGAGCGATATCATTTGGAACAAGCTTCCATACCTCAGAACCAAGTGTTTTCTCAAAACGAACAAGCGTGAAGCTTTCCAGCTTCATTAGCAATGTATTGATATCATCTGCTACAAATTCAATGACATGAAATTGAAGGGCTTTTTCTGAACCCAAATTATCGTTTTCAGTTACGAACAGTTTCGCCATAGTTTCATTTCTATCATGCAATGCTGCATGGTTTTCCATCAGAGCTGCCAATGCATTCACATATTTCGATTGGCTAATCGGTTCTCCAGTTGACAAAACTGGTTGACACGACCCTATTGTTGTCCCAGAAGCCATGACAGCAATATGAGAAGCCATTAAAACATAGGTTCCTCCGCTCCAAGCAGTCACTCCAGATGGATAGACAAAACAGCAAATTGTGATGTTAGAATTGTCGAATAGGTTCATTATATTTTTAACGGCATCCACCTCTCCTCCGGGAGTGTTCAGCGTTACAATTATTAATCGGGTTTGTTGAACCTCAGCCAACTTCAACGCATCATTCACCATGGTTGTGGTTGCGGAAGTTATTTCGCCGTTTATGTTAACCTTTAAAATGCTATTGGCATTATCTGAACTGCTGCCTAAGTTGATGCACAGTCCTATGAGGATAAGTGCAATTAGCATTATAGTCAATTTCTTCAATGAGGTCAAGACCTTTCAATCCTTATCATAATTTTCCAAAGAAATAAGCACATCGGAATACTTTTAGAACTTAAAGACAAATTAGCGCGCGCTTGTTACCAACCGTGCTTAATCGTTGAAGGCGGAGCCGCTTTTTTCTTTCGCTTTTTGTGTTTCTCGGCGCCTTTAAACTTGTTGATTTTAACGACACTGCCTTCAAGCGTAACCCAATACTTGTTATTTAGATTTTGATGGTAAATAAATCGATTCACCAATCTCTTCAGCTCTTGTGGAGACAAAATTTCGGAATCTATCGATATGCTATTGTCATCAGAAGCAACCTCCACTTTGAGGGTCGTGCGCAAGAAACGAGACAAGGATTCTCTTTCATCCTCCAACTCGCCTAAATCCACTTTTAACTTCCTCTTCCACCACAAGAACAAAGCACTCAACATCTATCATAATAAGAGTTATTTCCGCTTAAAAGGTGCGTGCATATTCTTCTTTGCTAGCCAAACCTCACGGTAGTGATAAGATTAACAAAGAATGTGGGCCATATTCCTAGAACAACGACAAAAACCGTCAACATAACCATCGATAACTTCATAGAAAACGGGACCTCCTTGGGTTTTTCAAGCTTTGTTGGTCCAAAAAACGTAGTCTATGTATCTTACAGCGTAAGCAAGCGACAGCACAGTGGCTATCAACATTAATGCTGTTGGCAGAGTATAGAAACTGTCAATTTTGATGTTTTGAAAAGCTCCGACAAAAATGGATTTGAACCCTTTTGAGTATGGGGCGGTCAAAATCTCTTAGATGCATATTTGGGATATAACATGTTGGTCAAAATTCTCGAACTCTCGCCTGCATAGCGAAAATGCGAGTAAAATCTATTCGTTTCAATCGCAATCAAGCTACTTCTTGCTCGCACATTGATAGTGTGCAGGAAAAGTTTGAACCGAGAGTTTGAAGCTATCCCGGGCTACCACTTAATTTTTCGCCCAATCTTTACTAAAGAAGATGGTATAGGCTCAAAGACATAGTGTACAGCGGCATATGCTACCAAAACTGTTTTCATACGATTATTCTCTTGTGTCACGTTTAAGTTTTCAAATCTGCTTTCAAATTCGCAGCAGGCAACACCAGGAGTATGATTCTTCCCGCATAGGGAAATTCCATCTATTTCTTCGAAGTTAGCGCACTCAACACAAAACCTATTATATACTCTATTCGCATTTACGCTCTCCTTCCTTGGCTCGAATTCTTCACAACATACGTAAGGTCCGATGTTCATTTTGCACAAGGCAACACCGTCTATGTCTCTTCGATCTTCAAAGTTTGCACAATCTCTACAAAACCTTAATACCATTACCTTTTACCGAGTTATCTGCGTCAAATATTTCATATAAAATTATCACAAATGATTTATAATTCAAATAATGATTTGTGTAAAATATGTGAAATATATGTAAGAGAGGAGACAATACTTGATGGAGAAAGATTTAGGATATAGAAAGGTTCAATGTGCAGGAAGAGGATCACTTAGCATATCTTTGCCAAAAGATTGGACGCAAGAAGTTGGAATAGAGAAAGGAAGCGAAATAGCATTCAAAGTATGTGAAGATTCATCGCTTCTTTTGGTTCCAAGAAAAATAATGGAGGGAAGAAAAGAAGCCAAGAAGCCTAAACTGAGAGAATATTGGATTTATGTAGACCAAAAGAGTGATCCTCAATCACTATGCCGCAGGATAACCGCTCTCTATGTTGTAAGTGCTGAGTTTATTCATGTCCGTTTCAAAGAAAGCGAAATCTATCAGAAATTCAAAACAGCAACAAACAATCTTATCAAAAATGCGCTCCTAGGATCAGAGATCATAGAACAAACATCGAAAGAAATCACCATCCAAATTCTGATAAATCACCCTGACTTTCCTATGGAGAAGGCTATTAAGAGGATGGCTGGCTTAGCCCTTTCAGCAAATAAAGACGCCACCTTAGCGCTAAAGAATATGGATCAAGACTTAATTCAAAGCGTGATTGATGCACATATCGATGTAAATCGGTTAAATCTTTATGTTGTCCGTCAATTAAAGTTTGGCTTAGAGCAGAATTTATTCAAAGACTGGGGATTTGAAACCCCAAAGGAATTTTTAGGCTACAGGATCATCGCCAATGACATAAAAAGCATCGCAGACAACGCATTGAATATTGCTAATAACATAAGGATCCTTAAAAAGTTGATTGAAGATAAAATGCTATATTTAAAAGAGTCAGTTGACGAAGAAGCATATATTCAAATCTTGAATTTCAATTCTTTGGCAAATCAATTGTTTGAGGAAACCTTAAAGGCTATGTTCGAAAGGGACTATGAAAGCGCCGATAAGACAATCTCTCAACTAGAGTCGTTTGTCACCTTAGAAAACGATCTGATCACTTTAATGTCCAGTAAAAAGCTTGACCCAAATGTCTCATCTATCTATAGGTTGCTCCTTGACAGTTCAAAACGAATTGTGGAGTACAGCCGAAACATTGCGGAGGTAACGCTAAATCGAACAGTTGAGGAAACAAGTTCCATGCCCAACTCTTAAAAAACGGATACCATCGCATGCTAAGACCCTAACACGGCTCAAAAAAAACAGTTAGAGGGAATTAAAAGAAACGACGAAAAGAAAAAGAACAGGTCTTAACCTCAATGATTTAAACCTATACCGTACTAACCTCAAAAGCCGGCTCAAGTTCCCTCTGAATAGACGTTAAAAAGACGACACAACGGAAATTTTTAGCCGCAGTGCGGGGGTAGGATTCCCCCCCGATAATCTAAATCGATATTTTCCTCTACTCAGACCTGTCATAATTGTTAATCCCAAGTGAGAAATTTAAACGAGATAAGTCACGTATCCCGGGCTACCAAATCGCTACATTTCGATTGCGTTTTATGTTTGAAGTGCGTACGTTCTTCCTTTTTCGTGAACGAGCGTTACCGCCAAAAACGCGACAACGACAACCAAAGCGACTATGAAATACATGCTCCAGTTGATGTGAACGATCCCATTCAGAGCCTATTTTCAGCTTATCACTGCAAGTATTTGGAGTATTATTCCTCATTTCATTTTACTCTCTGTTGCGCTTTCTATATTCGTGAAAACCAAAGACTGAGCAAAATAATCTCCCTATCAAGAAAACATTTGCTCTTCTTCTATGCTTGATGGTTGCCAGAGGTTTTTTAGATGGTTTTATATTTGTTTTTTGTATCTAACTGGATTTGAATAGCTCACACAAAGCCAGCCGAGGACTAAGATGAGTAAATTAAGCCTGAACTCTCTTTCAGCATGGTTGAAAAGCGGATTTAACAAGTGGCGATTAGCTTTTTTGGCTTTTGCAGTAGTCTTCGCGGTTTTCCTGTTGCTGGATTTATCGTTCATGGCAATTCAATGGGACGAAATTACACATCTAAATGGCGGTTTGCTTCTCTTACGTGGACGCTACCAAGAATACTTCGCGTTTAACGCGTTTTATCCGCCAATGTTCGACATAATAACAGCCGGCTTCTTCAGCATCGGAGGCGTGAGCGTATTCGCTGGCAGATTTGTTTCAGTAACATTCGCGCTTCTTTCACTCTGGATAGTGTTTGAAACGGCTAATAGAATGTACGGGCCAAAAATCGCGCTGATTTCAAGCGTCCTACTCGGATTGATGCCGGGGGTTTTTTGGCTTTCGCGAGTGGCAATGATAGAAACCATGCTTATGTTCTTCTTTACAGTTACAATGTTCTTTTTCTTCAGCTGGATACGTACGCATCGGAATAGAGACTTAATCTTGAGCGGCTTAACCTTGGGAATAGGTTTTCTGGTTAAATATCAAATGCTGGTTGCAGGCTTAATCATGATAGCAAGCATATTCATCTTAAGTCGAGATTATCTTAAGGCAAAACTTTCCAAGATGCCCCTCTTGATAGTGGCTGTCGCGTTGATAGTAATACCGTGGATTTTTATCTCCTATCAGATCTACGCCTCAGGAATGCTGGATCAATGGATATACGCGCTAAGTATAGGCAACCCGGAGAAGTCGCTGTACAGCACACGATTTCCACTTCCCATATTCTATTTTATAGAGATGACTTGGCCTTACAGCAACGTCCACCCAATTTCTCTCTTGCTATACATCGTGGGCTTGCTCGGCTTGGGTTTATTCACATGGAGGAGAAAAACGGAAGACAAGTTTCTCTTAACATGGTTTTTCATAGTTTTCGTTTTCTTCACGTTAATCGCGAATAAGCACTGGCGATACGTGATGCCGCTATTTCCTATCTTGGCGATTTCCGCCGCGAGCCTCATTATGTTTGCTTACGCCAAAGCAGAAAAAACTTTGCGGTCGAGGCAGATAAGCCTAAACAAGAAACGCGCTGTCAAAATCGCTGCTGGACTTTTCACAGTTTTCATAGCGGTCGCGGTGTTTTATAGCGGCAGTGACGCGTACTATTGGGTTGCAAAAGATCAAATTCAGGTTCCCATCGAAGCGGCAACTAACTACGCGGCTGGTCGCCTGAGCGAGAATGAATCGATAATGGTTGTATGCCCCTTCAACCTTTTCAGCCACGACATGGTGAAGTTTTACTTGTACGCTGACGGCACCAAACATAATCAGGTTTGGCAGTATCCAGAGTTGCCTGTTGACACGTACACGCCCAACTTTGACATAAACGAGTTTGTTACATTATGTGAGGAGCGCAACGTGAAGTACGTGTTCACCTACGAGTTCGGCGGTGACGTGCCCTACTTCAACACGACGCTAAGCTTGATGGGTGTGTACGAGAAGTTTTATGATTCTGGCAAGTTCGCCTACCTATCAGGCAACGCTAGTGTAGAAGCCCTAATTAAGGAGGGCTTGCTTCCCGCTTTTGGCACTAACCCGCGCAGAATCATCATCCTAACTTTCTTAGGTTAGCTTTGAACTTCTAGAAACTCGAACTTTGTTTTCTTGTCGATTGCCCTTCGCGCCTGTGCTTCTGCGAGTTCTATGATTACGACTTCGCCTATTTGCCAGACATCAACACCCATGCGCACGCACCCGGTAACAGTATTTTGCTTCCTTCCAAAGCTTGCGTGCATGTGCAGTTTTGGTTTTCCCTCTTCATCTGCAAAAATTGTTCCCACACCACACGCTTCATGTACTCCGCTGAGGAGCGTAACCATGGGCTCTGGAGGAAGGGCACAACCGTCTTTGGGGCCAACGACGACGCGGCTCTTTTCTTTTGCGCCGCCTAAAAAGAAACAAAGCGCCGTAGAAACGTTTTTTTCAGCTGCGAAAGATTCGAGAACTTCGGGAAGGCGATCGCCATCGTGCAATCTTAGCACGAAAAGCCTTCCGAGTTTCGCTTCGGTAAACTGCATTACTCAACCTCGCATCCTGAAACTAAAGGGGGATGGGGAATCTAGTATAAAAACAATTTCAAGCTTGGAGTTGCCGTTGAGAAACTTGCTTTTGCTATACTCTTTTGAGATAGATGGGTTTGTTAGCTTCTTTTTTCCGTTTTTCCAGGGAACTATCTGAATTGCAGCCGTCTGCCGCAGTGACAGCGCATTTTACATTGGAGTTTTCAGATATTACTTGAAGAGGAACATCAGTCTGCACAAGTTTTGTTTTCGAGTGGCGGCTCATTTCTATTCTCTCTTTTCCATATATATACGAGTATCAAGACTTAATAAACGTTTTGAACGCCCTGTAAGACCCAAGAACCAAAAAAAGCTCGAAACTAAATTCAAAACAAAAAAGAAGGAAAATTTAAGCGATATTTGCTATGTCGACCGGGCGTTTTCGCAACTTGCACTAGGTGTTCCGGAAGAAGCTTGTCAACTGTTTCTGTTTGGCCTCTTCCTTAACGAAATGAGATATTTTCACGCCAACTCTGCGAATTTCAAGTTCAGATTCGCCGAGGAATTTTTCGAAAAGCTCTCGAACGGTTTTTCTAAGGACTGCTATGTCGCGTGTGGGCGTTTCCAACGTTTGCGATCGGCTTCGAACGCTCAGGTCAGTCATAATGGCGATTATTCCAACCTGCTTATAGCTAATGCGTCTCTGCAAAAGTTCTTTCTGGATATCTTCAATTAGTTGACCAGTTTTTTCCAATATCAGCGCCAAGTCACGCGTGTTTTCTTTCAAGGTGGAGATTCTGCTGATGGATTCTGCCTCGCCTGTTTCCTGAACAGGCTCGTTGTCTACGCCGTTTGCTGCGTTGTGGAAGTAGACGCCGAGGTTTTTCCCGAAAATCTCCACCAGCCTTTGCACGTCGTACCTTGCCAAGTCGCCAATCGTCTTTATGCCCAACTCGCCCATTTTCGCGGATGTCTTCCGCCCCACGCCTATAAGTCGGTTAACGGGCAACGGCGACAGAAAACGTTCAACCTCTTCTGGCTTGACGATTGTTAAGCCGTCTGGTTTCTGGCTGTCACTGGCGATTTTTGCGACAAGCTTGTTTGGTCCAACGCCCACGGAAAAAGTGATGTTCAGCTGGTTTTTTACGTCGTCTTTTATTTTCTGGGCTAAAGCTTTTGCCGCTTCAAAACTTCCGTGCACCTTTTGCGTGACATCCAAATAGGCTTCGTCTATTCCCACCTGCTCGAAGGCGTCAGCGTAGCCTCTGAGCGCTTGCATTATTTTGTCGGAGATTTGCTCATAAAACTCGTCGTCAACAGGCAAGAAAACCGCTTCAGTGCCTTCCAGCCGCTTCTTTGCCAAGTACAGAGGTATTCCAGATTTGACCCCGTATTTTCTGGCGACGTAGTTGGCGGTGCTCACGGCTCCGCTGTCTTCGGTACGTCCCGAATAAACGCCCACGACAACGGGCTTGTCTTTTAAGGCAGGATTTCGCCGCTCTTCGCATTGGGCAAAGAAATAGTCCAAGTCCACCAGCATTATGACTCGGGCTTGCATAGGCGCACGGTCACCTCGATTTAGCGAAAAGTAGCCATGAGCCGTCGCACGCCGCCGTGTTCAGCTCCGCCAAGCCTTCTCTGCAGACGCCGAATTTCATCCCGTTTTCCACGGCTAAGCAGCGGATGTTTTTCATGAGCCTGAGCCTTAAATCAGTCGGCAGGAGCGTGTAGCCGCCTATTTTTTCGCCTTGTTCAAAATATAATGGCTTTAATTTCTCTGCAATGCGAGGCATGGCTGTTGCGAGTCGTCTCCAGTTGTCAGGTTTTGCCTTGTACGTGGAGGTTGTCACGTGCTTCACGCCCATGCTTGCGAGAGTGGCAATCAGCCGTTCAGGGTTGTCGTTTACGAAGGGGATTATGGGGTCGACGCGCACGGACACGGGAATACCTTTGCTTGTCAACGTTTCAACGGTCTTCAGGCGTTCGGCTGGTGAAGGAGCGTACGGCTCAATTAGTTTCGCTGTGTTGTCGTCGTCTGTGGTGATGGTCAAGGCGACAGTGCAGGGAACCTTGTTTAATATGTCGGTGTCGCGTGTGACGAGTGTGGATTTTGTGATTATCTGAATTCGGCAGTCGCGTTGCGATAGGATTGCAAGGCATTTCCGCGTTAAGCCTGCTTCAGCTTCCATGCGCGGGTACGGGTCGGAACTGTTGGCGATTGACACGATTTCGCCTTTCAGCTTGGCGGCTTCCCGCTGCAACCGCTGGATTAAATCGCTTTTCGGTCTGCAACTTGAGAAGCGGGGAATGTAGCTTGAGGCGTAACAGTAAACGCAGGCGTAATCGCATCCTGTGTAAGGGTTAAAAGTCAGTTTAGGCAGGCACGTGCAAAGGCTGGAACGCCACGGGTCGAACCGCGAAATTAACGGCACTTCTGTTCACTATGACTAGTATAAAGGGGAAGGGCAGACAAAAACTATTCGCCACTACTGGTCCTACTCCCACCGTAAGTTTTCGCAATATGCTGAATGTAGAAAATGTATAAGTTTATATAATGGATATTCTGTTAGTTAGTAAACGGAGACAAAAGAATGGCTAACAGAGTTCTTCATGAACCACAACTAGATACCATTCTAATGATCGAGAAAGCCATTCTGGATGCTGAAGATTATCCTACCCGAATGGAACTCTGGAAAAGTCTGCCACGAAAGGTGCAATATCAAACATTTAAGCGGGTGTTAGATTATCTGGAAGCTTCTGGAAAAATAGCGTTCAACGCAAAGAAAATTATCTATACTGGCGTGAGTGGTCCAAAGTTAGAAGCATTAATAAAAACAAGCGTAAAAATTCGTTAAGTTGTTTTATACCCAAATTTCTTATCATATTCAGGATGCGACATTATATCCAATATATGTGGGCATTTGTCAAAAATTATGTAACAAGAACGATAACCTTCTGGATGTTGATAACGGTATAGATGAGTCGCATTATACTGTTCAATATAATCTTTAGGGATTTGCTTTTTAGGTATGAGTTCGCCTGCAAGCTTGTTTTCTTTGAGAACATCTGCCATATTGTTAATCCATTTGATGAACTTATGGTCAGGTTTGAGCGTTTTCAAAAAGTCGGCAAGTTTCTTAGAGAGAAACACTTCAGGCGATGGTTGCCGTTTCATGCCTAAGGGATAACGCAGGTGTACACTTTAAATTTTGCTCACAAACAAAAATTGGGATGCTTGCCTGTGATGCGAAAGCATTGTACTGAACTGAAAAGAACTAATCAGAATAAGTCTTAAATCTGCATAGCGTAGAAATAGCTCAATATGAATAAGAAGATAATTTTTATTCTGGTTCTCATTATTGGAGCTACTGTAATAGGAGTTGGTTTTTATTATTATTCGGCAACCTCTGAGATTGCAGAGTATTTAGCTCTATACACATCTGTTTCGACTGCTTGTTATGCAATCTTAACACAACCAAAAGAAAGAACAGAACCATTCTTACGAATTACACCATTGTTAGACAGGCATCATGGAATGGCTGTGGGTAGAAACTTTAGTACCCCGAGCAGCGCTGGAATAAAAGTATGGATAGAAAATGTTGGTCATTCAAACGCCACAAATATAGAATTAAAATGTCAATTAACGGTAGATACAATGGTATCTCTTGAGAATGAGGGGGTTTTTAAACATCCCTTATTAACACCAAAAGAAAAGGTCTGTTATCAAGCGGTTGAGAGTGCTCAAACTGACCTTCTATTTTCTCTAAAACTATCATATGAAGTGATTTATTCAAACGAAGATAATAAGAAACAAAAACCCATAAAGAAGGAAATTGCAATAATAGACTTGGAAGAGAATCTAAGAGAAGTTAAGACAAGTTAGATTTGCCAATGGTTGTTCATTACTGAAATTTCAATACTCTTTATAGTGACATTTGTGAATCTCATTAGGGTTTTTAAGGGTCGTTTGGCTTCGCAGTTTTTGGTGCAAGTGGGAGATAATCCAGAAGAGAGGCAGGTTTTCGTGTTTGTTTTGGGCTATTCTCATCAAACCCGGTGCAGAGGCAACTCGGCATACTCAGTCTAATAGAAATACGATGCAGGAAAACGATAAAGGGGAACGGTCTACCAGAAAAGATAGAGGATAAGTCTGCTATTGGTGCGGAAAACACTCAAAAGCATGTTAAAAACTATATAAAAGGGGGCTATAGTCAAAAATCGCACATCAGTTCACCAGAAGCAAGGGATATACTCCCTAATCCTCAGCGGCACACCCAGCGACTCGGCAACCGCCCCAACTTTTTCCATGTCAACTTCAGGCATCCTCACCGCCGAAACCTCCACATCTAACCCAGCCATCTTAGCTTTCTTGACGAATTCCAGCACAGCCGCGAAACCGCCACCAAACTCGGGTCTGCAATTCTCCGCGTAACTCGCCTCATCATGACCGTTCAAGCTCACGCTGACCTTGCTCACGCCAGCATCCCGCAACTCCCCCGCAACATCCCTGCCCTTATTCAGCACGTAACCGTGACCATTCGTGTCAACCCGAATCGCAACGGAACCTCCGCAGCGTTTCCGTATCCACCGCGCAACTTCCAACAAAACATCCAACCGCGCAGTCGACTCACCAAAACCGCAGAAAACCACCTCACCCCAACGCCTCAACGCCAAAGCGGCTTCCACCTCAGCTTTCACTTCGGCTGTTGTCGGCTCCCTTTCCAGTTTCAGGTTGAAACCGCCCACGCCCTGCTTGAAGTTGCGGAAGCAGAACCAGCAGTTATTCGAACACCGATTAGTGATGTTCAAGTAAAGGCTGTTGTCCAGCCAATAGACAGTTCTCGGTTTTTCCTCGCGAACCACGCGTTTCCACCTGACGCTGCAAGCTATTAAACGCGTATTTGACTATATAGTTTATAGTTTCTGTGGCGAAAATGTTTTAACTTGTAGCGGTTCTACCCATGCGTGGGGAGAAAGCATAGATGAAGAAAGTGCCACTGTTTGAACATGAAATTGCCCACTACAGAAAACCCTCAACAGGATGGCCGGTGAAAAAACAAACGCGATAAAATTAGCGTCTCCTTAACCCGAAAGCACAAAGGGCAAAAAACGAGCCTTTTCGCTCATTATTCAATCAAAACACAACTGCACTTTTCTATTTCACTTCTGCAAATGAGGACTGGTTTTTTGCCGGTGCCTCCTTCTATAGATTATGACTGCCAGCAAAGCTGCAATTAGGAGTACTGGTATGATAATCCATGACGGAACCGCTGTAGTTTCGGCTTCAGCGCCAGAAAACGTAATTGCCAAATCGCCTAACAGCGGTTTAGAATATTCAGAGTAGATTTGGATGGCTATTATTTCCGTTGCGCCCTCTTGGCTGGTTGTGTAGTTTATTGGGTTCCATATGCTGTCGGTTTCTGTAGTATACACTTGCAAGTTTGAAGTGTTTGTTTCCATGCGTATAGTGAAGTAAGCTGTTGAGTTGGGGCTCCAATCCGAGAGGTAATCGCGTATGTTGAGGTCGTACAGGAATAGGTAGCTTCCGTTTATCAGCTGAACTGGATGTTCGTAGTGAATTTTGAGCACGAAGTAGTCTGAAACGGGAGCAATTACGCAATAAATCATGGCCCAGTCGCCGATGGCTGTGTGATGCAGGGCGTTCGGGTAGGCTTCTGTGTAGTTGCTCCAGTCAAGCTCTGTTTCGTTCATTTTCACGTGAATGTTGATTGTGCCAGGAGGAGTGGGATAAACCATTGGCAACTCGTCGGGTGGAACACACTGCGAATCGCCTTCAGATTCACTTAGTAAGTATATCGGGTATGTTCCGTCAATTTTCGCCCACAAAGTCCCGTCGACACGGGTAATGGTGTAATTAATGTACTCTTCAGGCATAGCTAGAATCAGGTTTGACAGGTCAGGGTTTGCTGCTACCAGATTAATGACTTGTGTTCCAGCTACCGCTGAGAACAAGA
>Ga0315551_10002446_pt1 | contig 13574 bp, 10 predicted proteins | sample SalMarSW160290MG_FD_203678 | JGI IMG/M metagenome (GOLD analysis project Ga0315551, IMG submission 203678) | Salt marsh sediment microbial communities from the Plum Island Ecosystem LTER, Massachusetts, United States - Salt Marsh Sediment SW1602-90 ... | reverse complement strand
TCCTTAATCGTGGTTACCTGCAAATCCAAGAAGCCACAGACGACAAGACGCTCCAATTCAAAACGTTGTCAGCCGTTCTAGGTTTCTTGGCTGAAGAATTCAAGCCCACAGCCAATCCCGCCGTTTTAGGCACAAAACGGGACCGGCTGATACGGAAGATAACCGGAAACCCTGACCCATACAAACAAAAGAAGCAACTCAGCAACAAAAAGGCTCTAGAAGTCGTTCCCCTAGCAAAAAGCATCGTCTCGAAGGAAACTTCGCCGGAGCTGCGGTTCAGGAAAGCTTGTCTCTCCGCCATTGTAGGCAACATCATGGAGTTTGATCTGCCCGACAACCCGTTCAAGTTCACGGATCTTGAGAAGCTGATTCAACAGGCTGAAAAGGACTTGGCCTTGGATGAAATCCCCAAAATCTTCGACAAGGCAAAGAATGCGAAAGGTGTTCTCTACTTAACTGACAACGCCGGAGAAGTAGCCCTCGACACGCTGCTTGTACAGGAACTGAAAAATCTTGGCGCCCACGTTACAGTAGGGGTCAAGGGCGGTCCTATACTCAACGACGCCACATTGGAAGACGCCAAAACTGTTGGAATGGACAAAGTGGCAGACAAGGTGATGTCCACAGGCTCGGATGCCGTTGGCTTGTTTCTCGAAGAATGTTCAGGCGAGTTCCTGGAACTTTACAATTCTGCGGATTTGGTTGTGGCGAAGGGTATGGGTCACGCTGAAACCCTCACAGAACTTGATCTTCCGGTTCCTCATGCTCTGCTTTTGCGGACAAAATGTAGCACAGTAGCCAACCACTTCAATGTGGGTACAGGAAAAAACATAGCCAAGCTCTTACATTAAATCTGACGGGATGCCAACAAAGTGGATTTACCCAAACTAACTCTTGGGCGAAACGTTCTCTCCGACGTTAACGAGGCTCTAGGCAGAGAATGGCTTGTAACCAACGGGTTAGGCGGATACGCGTCTTCGACAGTTCTGGGAATCAACACCCGAAAATATCACGGTCTCCTTGTTGCAGCCCTTAATCCGCCAATAAATCGCTGGGTTCTACTGACAAAACTTGACGAGGAACTGAAGATTGGAACCGAAACTTACGCTCTTGGGGCAAACGAGTTCCATGATGTTATGCACCCTGAAGGGCACCGTTTTCTCTCCAGTTTTGTTCTAAGCCCTCTTCCAACCTACAAGTATGCTGTGGAGGATGTTAGTTTACAGAAAACAGTTTTCATGCCTTACATGAAAAACGCAACAGCAGTAATCTATGAAGTTTCTAATCCCTTGGAAGAAGAGGTCTCTGTCCGCGTCTCGCCGCTCGTCAATTCAAGGCACATCTACAGCATGACAGATAAGGGCACGTTGCCTTGGAGCTTTATTCAGAAGCGCCTCGGAGAAGCCGCGGTAATTGAGACGTCAGACTCGCTTTCATCCCTGATTCTGTCCTCAGGCAATGACGGCTCTTTTGTGGAGGAGAGCTGGTGGGTTGAAAAAGTCTTCTTCAGGGTTGACGCCTCCCGAAGCGAGAGCAGCACCGACGACCAATTTAGACCCGGATTCTTCAAGTTTTCTGTTGGTCCCAAAGAGAAGAAACGGTTTCATGTTCTCGCGGTGGCTGGAAGAAAATGGGAAGAAGCGCATAGCCTCTTTTCATCTTTTGGTAAACGAACTGAAGACATTGAGCTGCTATACCGTGAGGAGTTAAAGCGGCGAAAAGGCTTGTTGGAACAGTTCAGGGAACGCCACGCTGACTCGAAAATGGAGAACTGGATGAAGTGGCTCATCCAAGCCGCGGATTCGTTCATTGTTTCTAGGGCTTCAACCGAAAAGAAGTCCGTGATTGCTGGTTACCACTGGTTTGATGATTGGGGAAGGGACTCGCTTATTTCCCTGCCCGGGCTGACGCTTGTAACGGGAAGATTTGAGGATGCACAAGAGATACTGTTGACTTTTGAGCGCTACTGCCATAAAGGCGTCATCCCGAATCGTTTCTCGGACAAGGCTGGAGACATTCCTCTCTACAACACCGTGGACGCCACCTTATGGTTCTTCAACGCAGTTCTTCAATACCTCAAGTATACTGGCGACTACAATTTTGTTCAGGAAAAACTGTGGAAAACATTGAACCAGATCATGGAACATCACGTTCAGGGAACCATCTTTGGGATTCACATGGAAGAAGACGGGTTGATTGCTCATGGTCCCCAGTTGACTTGGATGGACGCTACAATAATTGACCGGTTTGTTACGCCTAGAGGCGGGAAGGCAGTGGAGATTCAAGCCCTATGGTACAACGCTCTCAAAACCATGCAGCTGCTAGCAAAATGTTTCAATCAGGGGGACAAGGCAGAAAAGTACTACAGCATGGCTGAGAAGGCTAGAGAAAGTTTTGTAGAGAAGTTTTGGAACCCAAAAAATGGATACCTCTTCGATGTGGTGAACAGGGATGGAGTTGACTCAACGTTACGACCAAACCAGATTATTGCTGCGTCGTTGGATTTCCCCATAGTTGATATGAAGAGGGGAGAGAAGATTATTGATATTGTCTGGAAACGTTTGTGGGGACAATATGGACTGAAAACGCTTCCTGAAACTGATTCAAGGTACATTGGAAAATATCTCGGCGACTGGACTCATCGTGATAGTGCATACCACAACGGCACGGTTTGGGCATGGCTTCTAGGACCCTTCACCACAGCCTTCTTGAAAACAAAAAATCACGATGAACATTGGCGGAAATTTGCTTTCAAAAGTTTCTTGCAGCCACTTTTCCGAGAAGAGATACATCGAGCTGGCTTAGGAACTATCAGCGAAATTTTTGATGGGGATGAGCCTCACATTTCCAGAGGCTGTATTTCTCAGGCTTGGAGCGTAGCTGAGCCGTTAAGAGCATATGTTGAGGACGTGGTTTTGGTTAGACCGCCACACGAAAGAGAAGTTCTAGGGAATCTTACGTATTAGCAAATGTCTGAAACCAGCATAAAAAAACACTCTTTCACTTATATCGTAAATCGAAATATACCTTATATGGCGTTCTTCTCATCTTAACATTTGTGGATGCGTGCATTTCTATTTTCTCCTTTGCGTTCCACAAACCGATTTGTACGCATTCACTTCCACTTTCAAGCACAGATTATTCTCTATGTTTGCAAGCACCTCTATTTCGCGGATTCAGAATCTAGCTGGAGATGTCTCCCGTCAACCCCTCTTTTTCGAAGGGTTAAAATTTAATCTTTTTCCCCGTGTTCGTGCGTGTGCTTGCGCCCGTGTGTGCCTGTTCTTGCCCGTGTTTTCCCCTGTCTGTATCTCTGTCAGTCTGTTTGTCTCTATCTGTGTGTGTCAGTCTGTCTCCGCACTCAGTCATGCTTTTATGCACTCTTTCAAAATAATCGTGTAACATAAATTCTGAAAAAAATTATCCCCCGAAGACCATTATTTATTCAATGGTTTAATAGCTTGCGAGCGCGCATTATTTTGTTGTTATTGTATATAAACAGCCAAGTGGTTTTAAAGCTTCATCTATTTTTTTTATTAGCTCAATGATCTGGGATGTTTCAGGTTTTTCATGCCACTCGAAAAAGAAATCATATTCACCTAGTTTTTGCCCATGTTTGCTAATTATATTGTGACATCTTTTGACTGGAATTACAATACCAGTTCTCTGCGTAAAAAAGCCGGGAATAGTAACATCAAATGTCTCTACTGTGCTTCCTCCCAGATCTCTAGCAATTATTGGTGAAATATCATTTTGTATAACGTGATCCATTATACATACTTCAGGCATATCGACAGCGAGTTTTTCAAGTTCTATTATTGCTTCTGATATGGGTGGACCATAGATTTTAATATAGCTTATCATAGGCATTCCTATATGTTTTTAGTATGCTAGTGTATAATAAAAATTACGCATGCGGAAAATGTAAGTTATTTTTGTTTAATAGTATCTTTGATAGCTGCAAATGGATGAGAGTATCTTCTTTTTTCTTTAGTATATGATTTCATGTACCATTTGGATATGCGCGTGCATTAAAATTTAACCCCAAACCCCCGAATACTCAAAAATTTTTTCTAGAATCTTTGGAGACATACTCGCAACTAGATTGTATGTTATATTTCTATTTCGCCACTTTGGTTTTGAATTAGTGAAGATGCTTCGTGGACGCTGATTTGACCTGTATTGACTTTTTTCCAGAGATTGTATAAGCTCAAGGTTGTCAAAAATAGTGTATTGTTTGTTTCGAAAAAAAGTTTCATTGCAAGATCGAGGTGTTCTTTGTTTGTGCGGTTTTTGATTGGTAACTCTTTGTATGTGTTTGCTACGACTATGATTTTTCTTTTGTTTCTTTGTTTTTCAATGAATCTTGCTAGTTTGTTGATTTTGGTGTTTTGTGCTTCAACTTTTCCTTTTGTTGTAATTATTTGAACAGATATGCTGTTTTTCAAGTTGGTTATGTCAAATTCGGTAGTTTGAGTAGGTGTTATGCCTAAATCTTCTAAGATTAGATAAACTGCTTTTGTGATTTTTTTGTAGTCTACTGAGAACAGGTTGCGGTAATTTTCAAGGGTTATACTGCTGTTATTCCCTAGTTTTTCATTTTGGTTAAGTTCTGGACTTTCTATTGAGTATAACCATGGATATTCTTCTTTTTCTTCTTTAGTGGCTAAATCTATCAACAGTTTTATTGCCTTAGACCTGCTGATTTTTGTTGTTTTTGGCAAGAAATGGATTTTTCCTCTATTGCCAATTGTTACCGTAGCGGCTATTGGGTTCTGGGATTTGTTAACTGCAATATTGTCAAAACTGCAGTTGTCTGTGTTTTCCCAGAACAGTTCGTTATCCCATTTTTCGACATTTTCGATATACTCTACGAATCTTTCATCTGTGCTGTTTATTGTCTTTCCTAGCAGCATCGGGTTAACTGTCAGTTTTTGTGGGAAAGGTATCCATGAGTAGTTTAGGGGGATTTTTTTAAACAAAATTTTGAAGGGTTTTTCCATGATGCAGAAGATTTCTTTATTGTCTCGGATGAAAAGGCGAGACGTTCTTTTCAGTATACCTATGTTCGTGAAGAGTGTTCGCGGATAATCTTTTGGAAAGGAAGTCAGGTCAATTATCAGGCAATCATATTTTTCTAAATCACAAAAAGGCTGTGTCCATTCAATATTGTCTACTTCCTCGTGAGATATAGATCCTATAACAAGTATCTTATTCACGAGCTATTTGACTCCCTTACTATTTTATCAGGAATAATCTCTCTTTTAGTTTTTATAAATTTGGGATAACTTCCAAAACACTGAACATATTTGGATGCACACATCTGCCAAAATAGTAGAGAAGTTAAAACTTAACCCCAAACCCAATTCAATCACCATTATTGAAGCGTTATTGTCGCATATTAGGAGACTAATAGAGGTTCATTGTTGAAAACAGTCTTTTTTCTGGAAAACCAAGCAACAACAAAAACTGTTGTCTTTAATATTTCCAGTTCGTTGTTGAAGCAACTACGAAAATATAAGTAAACATGAAAAAATATTGGTAGATAAGAAATTATAAAAAGGGACGCGGTAGTAGTTGGTCTTCGAGAGTCTGTAACCTTTCAGCTTTAGTGGTCAACTATGACAGATGTTTGTTTAATGTTTGAGGTTCATCAGCCATTCAGGTTGAACCGAAATTTTCACTCAGACCTACTGTCTAAGGGAAAAGTTACAAAAAAGGACCTTTTTGACCTCTATTTTGACAATGGGCTTAACCGTTACGTTTTCGAGAGAGCCGCAAGAAAATGCTATTCTCCAACAAACAACATAATCTTGGAACAAATCGATAAAAGCAGAAGAGAATGGAAACAATTTAAGGTGACTTACGGTATATCCGGCGTCTTTCTTGAACAATGTGAACGGTGGAACCCAGACCTCATCGAATCCTTCAAGCAACTCGCCGAAACCGGATGCGTCGAATTCATGGATGAAACATACTACCACTCCCTAGCTAGCCTCTACGGAACCGACCTCTCAGAATTCGTGGAACAGGTCAAAATGCACCGCCAACTTATGAAAGACCTCTTCAACTATGAACCACAAATAGTCGAAAACACCGAGCTGCTATACAATAACGCCATAGCTAAGACCATGGAAGGAATGGGCTACAAAGGCACTATCACAGAAGGCATCGAGAGGCTTCTCTGGTGGAGAAGCCCCAATTACGTTTACAAAGCCAAAGACTCTAACCTCTGCGTGCTACTCCGCAACTACCGCCTCTCCGACGACATAGGATTCCGTTTCTCCTCAACAGGGTGGAATGAATATCCCCTAGACGCAACCAAATACGCCCGATGGTTAGCCACAACCCAAGGACAGGTAATCACACTCTTCATTGACTACGAAACCTTTGGGGAACACCACTGGCCAGAAGGCGGAATCCACGAATTCCTAAGAGCGCTACCAGACGAAGTGAACAAATGGCATCACCTGAATTGGCGAACTCCCTCTGAAGTTATTGAGCGGCACGCTCCAGTCGACGAAATCGACGTTTATGAATACAACACAGTCTCATGGGCGGACATTGAACGAGACCCCAGCGCATGGATTGGCAATCCCATGCAGAACATCTGCTACGACTCTCTGAAGGAACTGGAACAGTTGGTGAAGGGAATAGGCGACAAACATCTGATTCGCCTGTGGCGTTACCTCCAGATGAGTGACCACCTTTATTACCTTAGCATAAAGGGGGGAGGACCTGGAGATGTACACAACTACTTCAGTTCCATGGGTAGTCCAGTAGAAGCCTTCGCCGTCTATTCTAGAATCCTCTCTGACCTAGAAGCCAGAATCCGCGTAGAACTGGAGAAACCGGAACTGGCGGCAAAGAGAATTCTACGTCGTCTTCCCGCTGGGATGGGATTCACGTTCTCTTACGAATTTGCCCGTTCCTCTGGGTTAACAGTTCACAGCTTAAACGAATTTATTTCAGCACTGAAGAGCGTTGACGTAAGCTCTATTCAGTTTCATGTGGAAAGAGGAGATTTCGAACGCTGGCTACGACAGGTTGTTGGCGACGACAAACTAGCTGATGACATAGCGAAAATTAATGTTTCAAAGAAGTTGGAAGGCGAGGCTCTACGCAAGAGGGTTCTTGCTGTAATTGAAAGAAGAATAAAACAGTTGAAAGAAATTGCTAATGAAGTCTCTACCCGCTTAAAGGAGAAGGAAGACTAAGAATGGTACAGGTCACCAATTGTGAAGAGTGGGTGTGAGTCAAGAGGTTTTTGGTTATGATCAGAGATCCTGTCTGCGGGATGCCTTTAACTGAACCGAAGGAAGAATTCAAGGCTGAAGTGAGGGGAAAAACATACTATTTCTGCGGTGAATACTGTAAACATGCTTTCTTGCGGGGAAAGAAAATAGCCTATTTCTCCATGGAAATCGGATTGAACAACAATATTCACACCTACAGCGGAGGTTTAGGCGTGTTGGCTGGTGACGTGATCAAGTCCAGCGCTGACCTTAAGATTCCGTTGGTGGGAGTCACTCTTGTCAGCAAGAAGGGGTACCTGAGACAGGAGATCAGGGACGGAAAACAGATCGATCATCCAGACGATTGGATGCCATCCACCTTGATGAATGAACTGCCGACCCAAGTCGAGTTGAAAATACAGAATCGACCAGTCAAAGTGAAGGCTTGGCTTTATGATTACCAAAGTCCTACAGGAGGATTGGTTCCTGTTCTGTTTCTTGACACAGACGTTGAGGGCAACTCCCAGGAGGATAGAGAGATTACTTCCTTCCTGTATGGCGGCGACAGGGAGTACCGGCTGAAGCAGGAGATTGTTTTGGGAATTGGCGGGGTGAAGATGCTTGAAGCCGCAGGCTTTGAGGTCGGAAAGTATCACATGAACGAGGGGCATTCTTGCCTTCTCACATTGGAGTTGCTGAGAAATAACAGCATGGAGCTGGATAATGTCAGAGACCTCTGCATATTCACCACTCACACTCCAGTGGAAGCAGGTCACGACAAATTCTCCTATGATCTTGTCCAAGAAATGCTGGGTGAAATAATTCCTCCAGAAACAATGAAGAAGCTAGGTGGACATGATCGGCTTAATATGACGCGTCTGGCTCTGAACACTAGCAAATATGTGAACGGCGTTGCAAAAAGACATAAACAGTTTTCCCTGACTCTGTTCCCAGGCTATAACATCTCAGCTATAACTAATGGCGTCCATTCTTTCACATGGACTTGTGAAAGTTTCAGAATGCTTTTTGACAAGTATTTGCCGGGGTGGGCGAACGAACCTGAGTTGCTGGTCAGAGTTGACGGCATCCCAGACGAGGAGATTTGGCGAGCACATATGGAAGCGAAAGAAGCTCTCATGCGTTATGTTCGTGAGCTTTCAGGTGTCCAGTTTGATCCTAATGTGCTTACGCTGGGTTTTGCGCGCAGAGCCACAGGCTACAAGAGGGCAACTCTGTTATTCTCAAACCTAAAGAGACTTGAAGAAATCAACAGGGTGGGTAAGATTCAGGTGGTTTATGCGGGCAAAGCCCATCCTAATGACTGGATGGGAAAACGTTTAATCGAAGAGATTCATGAAATGAAAGAGAATCTGAAGGACCTGATGAAGATTGTCTATTTGGAAAATTATGACCTGCAGATGGCGGCTAAGCTCACTTCTGGCGTAGACGTTTGGTTGAATACTCCGATCCCACCTTTCGAGGCTTCTGGCACAAGCGGAATGAAGGCAGCACATAATGGGGTGATAAACTTCAGCGTCTTGGATGGCTGGTGGGTGGAGGGTTATGTTGAGGGTGTCACGGGTTGGGCTATTGGTCCTTGCCCAAAAGAAAACTTGGAAGAAGCTGAGAGAAGACGCCGGGAGATTACAGAATTATACAACAAACTGGAGTATTTGATTATCCCCAAATTCTACAGTAATAGGGATGATTGGATCAAAATGATGGAAAACTCGATTGGAAAGGTTGCATACTACTTCAACAGCCACAGGATGATGCGAAGGTACGCTTCAGAAGCCTACTTGTAACTGCCCAAAAACTTCGAAAAGAACCAGATGTTTTCTCTATTTTCGCATAAGCAACATTGAGGCTACTTCACAAATTTGTCTCGGTTCTTTTTGAATCGTTTTTTGCATTTCACGCTGCAGAAATAGTATATTTCGCCTTCGTGTCGCATATGGAATTTTGCTGTCTTTTCGTTTAGAATGACGCCGCAGACTGGATCTCTAGGCATTATATCTCGTTCACTCAATAGTTTAGTGATTCTATATAAGATTGTTGTAGCGACTGCGAATATTTGTTAGAATAAGGAACCGAAGATGAGCGTAGGAGTGTTTGTGGAGCGTGTGCTTTCGTTTTCGCGAGTAACCAATGGGTTTATATGAACGATAATACATATGAAAAATAATTAATATTATGCGAATAACTTCCAGAGAAAGACGTGAAAGCAATACTTGGATAAACAAAAGTGAGGCAGTCATGAAAAAAGGGTTAAGTGAAACCTGCTACAGGTTCTTTTCAAATTTGTCAAATCCTACAAGGTTAGCTGCAATAGAACAGTTGATGAAAAAGCCGATGAGCGTGAATGAACTCGCTGAATTTCTTGGGCAGGAACAGAGCATGATCTCGCATAACCTTAAACCTCTGCTTGAATGCAAGTTTGTTTACCTCAAGAGACAGGGAAAAAAACGAATCTATTCTGCCAACAAAGAAACTATCGGTGCACTCTTCAAAGCAGTTGAGAATCATGAAAAAAAGTTCTGTCCAACAGGCGGAAAGTGCCTCATAAGAGGAAATTAAGGTCAATAACCAAAGAGAATGAGTGCATAGACGAAGAAATTAGTAAATAAGCAGATATCCACTGTATGCTCCCTTCAGTTTCACTTTTGCGACACCGTTCTTTACATCTAAGTTCTATGTCTACGCCGTCAGCCTGAATTTGAAGTCTCACTTCTTCAATGCATTGTTGCGTCTGTTGTCATGGAAACAACACCTAAATAACAAATAAAAAATGACCCTGAAGATGCTGCACGTTCATTATAGCCTTCTCAGGGATATTCGATATGCTATTGTCCCCAGTAGGAACAAAATCAGACTAGAGACAGCAAGGTAAAGTATTTCGGGTATCACAGCATCAAAAGCCAAGTTTCTTGTCATAATTTTTTGCATGGCATTGACTAGTTTTGTGAAGGGAAGAGTTTCGCCGAATGCTTGAGCAGCTGCTGGCATTATGCTAAGAGGAAAGAAAGCTCCAATGAAGAACTGGAGCGGAACACTGATTATGACCGAGATCGAGTTGGCAGCCTCCTCGTTCTTTGTAAGGGAAGAAATTATTAGTCCAATTCCAATCGCTGAGAGTGCCCCAAGGAAGATCGCCAAAAGTATGACTGGAATATTCCAATAGAGATTAACTTGGAAGAGAAGAACACCACTCAAAAGCATAATGAAGGCAGACATATAGACTAAAGCCAAGGCTGAGATGAGCTTTCCCAGCAGAACAACCATGGGAGAAACGGGAGCTATTACCATCCGCTGAAAAGTCCCTTTCGTGCGTTCGGTCGCGATGGTCATGGAAGCGTGATTCAATCCACTCCAAATAAGAACAAGGCCCAGCGTGCCTGGAATCATGTAGTCAATCCATTTCAAATCGTTTCCTGTGATATCTGCTTCATTGATTGAAACTGTGAGTGGGTCGGCAAGGACTTCAACATAGGCTTTCATGTCCGGTGGAGCCTGTTCTATGGCAACCTCCTGATATTCTTTTACAAACCCTGAGATGAAGCCAAAGACGCTCTGCTGTGTTATCAAGGCGCCAGTAGTATCAGTTGGGTCAACGTATAGCTCAAGGTGAGCTTTTGTTGGGACTGGTGCACCTAAATTGTTGGTGTATTGGAAGGAAAGTGTTTCTGTGAAATTGGCAGGAATAACTACAATTGCATCGATATCTCCCCGACTGATAGCATAAGCAGCTGTTCCATTCGTGTCTCTGTCGCCGTACTCGCTATATCCATGAACCGTGAAGTTAACAGTCTCCAGTGCTTGAACAAACAGGTCTCCGATTGTGCTGTTGCTCGAATCAGCGGCGTTAACCGCAACCAATTCGCCGTCAAGGTTAACAACCCCGACAACAATGCGACTCATTGCTTCTTCGCCAGATTGACCAAAAGTGAACCCAATTATAAGTATGAAGAACAGCGGAAAGAGCAACGTGAAGAAAATAGCCGTTTTGTTTCTGAGGACTCCAAGAAAATCAGTTTTTGCAATCGCAGATACTTGATTAATAGCTCTTTTGAGTTTCATAGCCTTTCTACTCCCTGAGGCTTCTTCCTGTAAGCATAATGAACACATCTTCAAGCGTTACTCGTGAAAGCTGAACAGACAAAACCTTTGTTCCATCGTTTACAATCGCGGAACTACATCAGGAAGTATATCATCCGGATTGTCTGTGATCACCTTCAATGTCTCACTCTTTTCAGTTTCATCATAGGCAATATAGGAGCTTTTTACTCCAGATACGGTTTTCATAATTTCAATCAGTTTAGGAGATGATTTGTCCGGAACCACAGTTATTGTGTTCTCCATTTTCACTTTCCTAACTAGTTGGCTTGGGCTGCCTAATGCGATAATTTTGCCATGGTCCATGATCGCAACTCTATCGCACAGTTCCTCTGCTTCATCCATCATATGCGTCGTCAAAACGATAGTCTTCCCCTGCTTCTTTAACGACTGGATGATTTCCCAGAGGGCATGCTTGTTTTGTGGATCGAGTCCAGCGGTAGGCTCATCCAATAGCATAACTTGAGGTTCATGCAGAAGAGCGGCAGCAATGTTGACGCGGCGTTTCATTCCTCCAGAGTAGGTAGAGACGTGACGTTTCACTGCCTTCTCATCCAATTGTGTAAACTGCAACAGTTCCTTGATTCTATCCTTCAGTTTTCTTCCTGACAAGCCGTAGAGTCTGCCGTAAAAAGCGAGGTTTTCCTTAGCATTCAGGTAATCATACAATATTATGTCTTGGGGAACAACGCCAAGTATTTCTTTGACTCTCATAGGGTCGTCTTGGATGCTGTATTTTCCTACTTTGATTGTGCCTGATGTGAGATTCAGCATCCCAGAAATCATCTTTGTAAGGGTAGACTTGCCAGCGCCATTGGGACCCAGCAGACCGAACAGTTCTCCTTTCTCAACGCTCATGGAAATATTGTCAACAGCCACCATATCTTCGAAACGTTTAGTCACGGAATTTACTTCAATGTCATTCAGCCGTATCACTCTCCTCATAAGGAAATAACAAAATTTGAGTGGAATTAATGTTGAAATTGGTCAACATGGAAATCGTGACCAAACATGAATAATTCATGAAAAATACATTGGTTCAGGTGAGCTTTTATAATTTGTGAGTGTTCACGAACCCACAACAACGATTCTTGTTTAGTCGCAAAGACCGAATAAATTAATAATCTGAAGGGACAATAACTTTTTGGAACGTGCAAAGGATGAGCGCAAGTAAGATCAGGGGAAAGATTTTGTGGGGATTATGGGCTGCGGGAAAGCTGATGACCATCCAAGGAATAGCCGAAAAAGCAGAATTAACTTCTCCCTCGACGATGGAATACTTGCCAGATCTCATAAAAGCAAAATATGTTTCTGTGCCTAAGGAACAATACTACGAGATAACAAACCTAGGCAAACAGGCGATAGGTCTGCCAAAAGTAGACAAGAAACTCGCCTCGAAAATTCTGAGCCCAGTCTCAGTGGAAAGAGCCTTCCATTTTTACTATGGTCTCAACCAGCACTCAGGCGTTTACGCAGATAGCCTCAAAGACTTTGTTGACAAAATCCAAAACGTCGATTTGAAGTGCATCGAATTCCATATTCCACGAAAAGACTTTGAACTCTGGATTCGCTCGCTGGGAGACCTAGAACTCTCCAAGAAGCTGGAACTGCTGCGAATGAGACATTTGCCTGGAGAAAACCTTCGAAAAGAGGTATACGAAACCGTTAAGTCTAGATACGAAGAAGTGACGAAGCTTACCCTCTAAAAACCACAAATAACTGCAACGACTTTAAAGCATGCACTCCACTAGAATGGATATAGGCGGTTCCATAAAACAGAAAAAAAGGGAAGATTTAGGAGTCCGTCTTCACGAACCTCTTTTTCAACTTTTCCAAAACCTTGGGTAAAGTAGTATATTCCATGGCATGAGAACTCAGACGTGCAGGCTCAAATTCTCCCATGCGCCGAAGAACAGTGGCATACTCGATGGCTTCTCGACGAGCCAGATCAAAGGCTGGATCCTCAAACAGATCGCTTATTAAGGGTTCACCGTTGTCGTCGCTGGCAATCATCCCATTTCCGACCTGAAAGCCAAGAGCCACAATCCGCGGCGGACCATCAAAGACAGTGCATCGACTATCCTTTAAGCCCACTGGCATAAGCGGACCCCAGTGACTCCCACGCATCCACCCTTCAACGAAAAAGGTGTGCATGTAAGGTGCTAATATCTCTCCAAGCGCTGGCAAACCATGCTGAGCCCTCACAATCGAAACAGGATCATCCTT
>Ga0315551_10002445_pt1 | contig 13584 bp, 23 predicted proteins | sample SalMarSW160290MG_FD_203678 | JGI IMG/M metagenome (GOLD analysis project Ga0315551, IMG submission 203678) | Salt marsh sediment microbial communities from the Plum Island Ecosystem LTER, Massachusetts, United States - Salt Marsh Sediment SW1602-90 ... | reverse complement strand
GGGTACTGAGATGTTTCACTTCCCCCACTTACCTCCACCCAGCCTATGTGTTCAGCTGGGGGTGCCTGGGTTTTACCCAGGCGAGTTGCCTCATTCGGGAATCCCCGGCTAGGCTTGCTCGACAGCTCACCGAGGCTTTTCGCAGCCTTGCCACGCCCTTCATCGGCCCTTGATGCCAAGGCATCCACCATGTGCCTCTTCCCGCTTGACCCGCTTCAGATTTGACATTAGTCCATGGATATTCAATTGTTAATGTGCTGGACATAATAAGGCGGCTTGGTGATTTCCCACCAAGCCGCGCTTGGCTTTAGTCACCAACCGTTCTAATTATGTCTCCACTATCTCCATAGGTGATAAGATATTATCACACCGTTTTCACTTTGTCAAGCGTACTTTAGCCCTATTTTCTCCATCGTTGACACACTTGTTGACAGCCGCTGGTAGCTGTGGTATTATTACACACTGTCGCTAGGTAATCCGGCTTACAGCCGCCAGATTGGGCTTAAAGTTTCAATCTTCGGCTTCAATGGATGAGTTACGGCTCATCCATTATAATTGTACGGCAAGGAGAAAGAGAGTGCCAACAGTAAATCAGCTGGTCCGCAAAGGACGCAAACAGCTGGTCAAAAAGACCAAAGCGCCGGCTTTGCGCCTCAGCTACAATGCGCTCAAAAACAGGATGGTGCAGGGGAAAGGCTCCCCGCAGAAGAGGGGGGTCTGCGTTCAGGTAAAGACCACCACCCCCAAAAAGCCCAACTCAGCACTGCGCAAAATAGCCAGGGTGCGGCTGACCAATCAAATAGAGGTAACCGCTTACATCCCCGGTGAGGGGCATGAGCTTCAGGAGCACTCAGTGGTTTTAATTAGAGGCGGGCGGGTCAAAGACCTGCCCGGCGTTCGCTATCACATCATCCGCGGCGCCCTCGATGCCAGCGGCGTAGCCAACCGGCGTCAGAGTCGCAGCAAATATGGAAGCAAAAAGGTAGCCAAGGCAGTGGCTGAAGCTGCCGAAGTATAGGAGATATAGATGCCAAGGCGGGCTCGAGCCACCAAAAGAGAGATTTTCCCTGACGCCAAATATAGCAATGAGACCGTAGCCCGGTTAATCAACAAGGTGATGATGAAGGGCAAGAAGAGCACGGCGGAGAAGATAGTCTACGGTGCCATTGATATTATGGGGCAGGGGGGAGCCAAAGAGCCGGTCAATGTTTTAGAGCAAGCGGTAAAGAACGCCACTCCCCAGCTTGAGGTCAAGCCGCGGCGGGTGGGTGGTGCTACCTACCAGGTACCGATAGAGGTTCGCCCTGACCGGGGGCTATCCCTAGCCTTACGCTGGTTGGTAGCATCAGCCCGAGCCAGAGGCGGCAAGTCCATGGCGGAAAAGCTAGCTTCCGAGCTCAGCGATGCCGCCCAGGGACAGGGAGTAACCATAAAGAAGCGCGAGGACACCCACAAGATGGCTGAGGCTAACCGAGCCTTTGCCCACTACCGATGGTGAGGAGAGGACTGTGCCCAGGAATTTCCCTTTAGAACGAATACGTAATATTGCCATTATCGCCCATATCGATGCCGGTAAGACCACCGTCACCGAAAGGATACTCTATCATACCGGCCGCACCTACAAGATTGGCGAGGTAGATGAAGGCACGGCCGTGATGGACTGGATGGAGGAGGAGCGGCGGCGAGGTATTACCATCACCGCGGCGGCTACCACCTGCTACTGGCAGGAACACCGCATCAATATTATTGACACGCCAGGGCATGTAGACTTTACCGCCGAAGTGGAGCGGAGCCTCAGGGTGCTCGACGGCGGAGTGGTAGTTTTCGATGCCGTAGCCGGGGTAGAAGCTCAGTCAGAGACGGTATGGCGGCAGGCGGATAGATACGGTGTGCCCCGAATCTGCTTCATTAACAAGATGGACCGGGTGGGCGCCAATTTTAGCCGCACCATATCCATGATTGAACAGCGCCTCCGCGCCAAACCCCTCCCCGTACAACTCCCCTTAGGCATTGAGAGCAGCTTTCAGGGCGTTATTGACCTGATAGAAAACAAGGCATGGAGCTTTGAAGGTGACCCCACGTCGCCACCGATAGAGGTGGCTATCCCCGAATCGGAACAGGCAAAATGCACTGAAGCTCGCCAGGCACTGATTGAGAAACTGGCCGAAAGTGATGACCAGATTTTAGCCGCTTACCTCGAAGGCACCACTATCAGCCCGTCAGATTTAAGGCAAGCCTTAAGGCGAGTAACAGTGGCGGCCAAAGGGGTGCCCATTCTCTGCGGCAGCGCTCTCAAGACCAAAGCTATTCGCCCCCTGCTTGATGCCATTGTAAATTATCTTCCCTCGCCAGCGGATATGCCGCCGGTCAGGGCTACTGATATAAGGGTCGGCGGCGAGGTTACCCGCCCCACCCGTGACGACGCTCCCTTCTCAGCACTGGCTTTCAAGGTGGTCTCCGACCCCTTCGTCGGCCGGCTGGTCTACTTCAGAGTCTATTCCGGCACGGTAAAAGTTGGGGCACAGGTATACAACTCCACTCGGGGCAAGAGGGAACGCATTGGACGCCTCCTGCTAATGCACGCCAACCGCCGGGAGGAGGTAGACGAGGTCGGCGCCGGTGCTATCGTGGCCACCCTCGGCCTCAAAAATACCTTCACCGGCGATACCCTGTGCCATTACTCCCAGCCGGTGCTTCTAGAAGCCATTCGTTTCCCCGAGCCGGTCATCTCGGTAGCTATCGAGCCCAGAACCAGGGCCGACCAGGACAAACTAGGCGGAACCCTGACCAAGCTGACCGAGGAAGACCCTACCTTCAAGGTAAACTACGACCAAGAGTCGGGGCAGACGGTTATTTCGGGCATGGGCGAGCTTCACCTGGAATACCTGGTGGGCAGATTGCTCAGCGAGTTCGGCGTCAAAGCCAATGTAAGCCGGCCCAAGGTCGCCTACAAGGAGGCCATTACCCTGCCCGTTGAGGCGGAAGGCAAATTTATCCGCCAGAGCGGCGGGCGGGGGCAGTATGGCCACATCGCCATCCGGCTAGAGCCGATGGAGCGCGGCGGCGGCTTTCAATTTGTTGACCAGGTTAAAGGCGGGGCTCTTCCCAAGCAGTATATTCTGGCGGCGGAGATGGGCATTAAAGAAGCCATGGAAACCGGGGTGGTCAGCGGCTATCCCGTAGTCGATATCAAAGCCACCATTTATGACGGCAGCTACCACGAGGTTGACTCTTCCGACATCGCCTTCAAGATGGCCGGCTCGATAGCGCTGCGTGATGGCGTCCACCGGGCCAAGCCCGTCCTTCTGGAACCGGTTATGAAAATAGAGGTAGTTGCACCCGATGAGTTCCTTGGTGATATAATGGGTGACCTTAACTCCCGGCGGGGACATATTGAGTCCATTGAGACACGCGAAGGGATGGCGGTTATTCACGCCCTGGTCCCCTTATCCGAGACCTTCGGCTATGCCACCAGCCTCCGGTCGTTGACTCAGGGCAGGGCAGCCCATTCCCTGGAGTTCTATCGATATGAGGAACTGCCGGCGGAACTGGCTGATCAGATAACCGGCAAGGCCGCCGTCGGGTAGAAGAGGATAACATATGCCAAAACAGAAGATAAGAATCAAGCTAAAGGGTTACGACCACAAGGTGCTCGACCTGTCGGCGGAGCAGATTGTGGCCGCCGTAGAGCGGACCGGCGCCGTGGTGGTAGGACCAGTACCACTGCCCACCCACATCAAGCGGTTCAGCGTTATCCGTTCCCCCTTTATCGATAAAGATTCACAGGAGCAATTTGAGATTCGAACCCACAAGCGTCTGATTGATATCGTCGAGATGACCTCCAAGACCATAGATGCTCTGAGCAGCCTCAATCTACCGGCTGGGGTGGAGATAGATATCAAGCTATAGGAATAAACTGATGGTGCAAGGTATTATTGGCAAAAAAATAGGCATGGGACAGATATTCGGCGACGACGGCAAAGCCGAGGCGGTAACCGCCATCGAGGCCGGCCCCTGCGTGGTCACACAGGTTAAGACCGCAGACAAGGAAGGCCACAATGCCGCCCAGCTCGGCTTCGGGGAAAGCAAACGGCTCAACTCCCCCCAGAAGGGGCATCTCAAAAAGCTGGGGCAGTTTAAATATCTCCAGGAATTCAGGTTAGCTGATACCAAGGGTGTTAAAGTAGGCGACAAGATTGATGTCAGCCTGTTTAAAGAAGGCGACCTGGTTAATGTTACCGGCGTCTCCAAGGGAAAGGGCTTTGCCGGAGTGGTCAAACGCCATCACTTTGCCGGCGGCCCCAAAACCCACGGGCAATCCGACCGCCACCGCGCCCCCGGCTCTATAGGTGCGACCACCTCTCCGGGCCGGGTGCTGAAAGGGATGCGCATGGCCGGTCACATGGGCAATAGCCGGGTGACGGTGCGCCACCTGCAGATATATAAAACCGACCCGGAGCGCAATCTGTTAATGGTCAGGGGAGCCGTTCCCGGGGCTAAGAACGGGCTATTATTAATTAAGAAGGCGGGAGGGGAATAGCAGTGGAGGTTCCGGTTTATAGCCCCAGCGGCGAGGTGGTAAAACACATCGAGATAAGTGACGGCGTTTTTGCCGTGCCCTTTAACGAAGCGGTGGTGCACCAGGCAGTGGTCAGGCAGCAGGCCAATGCCCGCCAAGGAACCGCCAGCACCAAGACCCGCAGCGAGGTTGCCGGCAGCAGTCGCAAGCTGTTCCGGCAGAAGCACACCGGCATGGCGCGGGCGGGCAACAAGAAGTCATCACTGCGCCGGGGAGGCGGCATTACCTTCGGCCCCAAACCCCGGAGCTACCAGCAGGACATGCCCAAAAAGATGCGCCAGCTGGCGCTGAGGTGCGCCCTATCAGCCAAGACCAGGGATGAAGAGCTCAAAATCCTGGAAGAATTGAAGCTCGACCAGCCCAAGACCAAACAGATGGCCGTGATTTTGGCGGCGCTGGGGGTAGACTCCACCGCCCTTATCGTGACCGATGCGCCAGAGGAAAATATAATCAAGTCAGCCCGCAATCTGGCCGGGATTAAGACCCTGCCAGCCAACATACTCAATGTGGTTGACATACTGTCATATAAGATGTTATTGATGACGGAGTCGGCGGTGCGCAAGGCAGAACAATTGTGGGGAGGCAGCAATGCATCTGTATAAAGTTTTACGCCGCCCGTTAATAACCGAAAAGAACTCGGCCCTTCAGGCCCAAGGCAAATACGCCTTCAAGGTCGCCGAAGAGGCCAATAAGGAACAGATTAAACAGGCAGTAGAGAAGGCCTTTAAGGTCACCGTAACCGGGGTCAATGTGATGACGGTGGCCGGCAAGAGGCGCCGGATGCGGGGCCGAGAGATAACTAGCCCGTCGTGGAAGAAGGCTCTGGTCACTTTGAAGCCCGGCGACAAGATAGAACTATTTGAGGGGGTATAGGTGCCACTAAAGCAATATCGTCCAACTTCACCCGGCCGGCGGAGCATGACCAGCTCCAGCTTTGAGGAAATAACCAAAAGCAAGCCGGAGAAATCGCTGCTGCTGCCCCTCAAGAAGAAGGGCGGGCGCAGCAATCAGGGCAAAATCACCGTCCGCCACCGCGGTGGCGGCGCCAAGCGCCGGCTGCGCATTATCGACTTCAAAAGAGATAAGCTCGGCATACCAGGCCGGGTAGCGGCTATTGAATACGACCCCAACCGCTCCGCCCGCATTGCCCTTATCTTCTACGCCGATGGGGAGAAGCGTTACATCCTGGCCCCCAACGACCTGAATGTTGATGATGTCATAAAATCAGGCGAGGGTGCCGAGTTAAAACCGGGCAACGCCCTACCCTTAAAGCTAATCCCGACCGGGACGATGATACACAATATTGAGATGCAGCCGGGGAAAGGGGGACAGCTGGTGCGCAGTGCCGGCGCCACCGCCCAGCTAATGGCCAAGGAAGGCGAATACGCTCTAATCAGAATGCCCTCCAGCGAGGTGCGGCGTATCCGCAGCAACTGTCTGGCCACAATCGGGCAGGTGGGCAATGTTGACCACCGCAGTATCAGCCTAGGCAAAGCGGGACGCAAACGGTGGCTGGGCTGGCGACCCACGGTAAGAGGCTCAGCGATGAACCCCAGAGACCACCCCCATGGCGGGGGTGAAGGCAGAGCCCCGATAGGCTTACCCGGCCCCAAGACACCCTGGGGTAAACCGGCTTTAGGCTATCGGACACGCAAGCCCAAGCCTGGAGATAAAATGATAGTCAGACGCAGGGGGAAGTAACTTAAATGTCAAGGTCAACTAAAAAAGGCCCAGCCGTTGATGCCAAACTGATGAAGAAGGTCGAGGCACTGAGCCGCGCCGAGGAGAAGACGGTGATAAAGACCTGGGCCCGCTGGTCCACCATCACACCCAAGATGGTAGGTTTTACCATCGGCGTCCATGACGGACGCCGGCACGTGCCCATCTATATCACAGAAAACATGGTCGGGCATAAACTGGGCGAGTTTGCTTCGACCCGAACCTTCCGGGGACACGTGACCAAGGGTGAGAGAAGCGCCCAGAGGAAAAGTAGGCCGTAAATGGAAGTAAAGGCAATAGCAAAAGATACCGGTATCTCACCACGCAAGGTGCGCCCGCTGGTGGACATGGTGCGGGGCAAGAGGGTGGAGGAGGCACTATCCCTGCTCAGATTTACCCCCACACCCACCGCCAGGGTGGTAGCCAAGGTGGTGAAATCGGCGGCGGCCAATGCCGAGAATAACTTCCAGATGGACCCCGCCGATTTAAAGATTGTAGGTATCTTTGCCGATGAGGCTAGAACCATGAAGAGGTTTCGCCCCCGGGCTCGAGGACGGGCCTCCCACATTCTCAAGCGTTCCAGCCATATAACGGTTATCGTTGCCGAGGAGGAGAGTATTGGGACATAAGGTACACCCTTTAGGCTTTAGAATCGGCATCATCCGCGACTGGCAAGCCAAATGGTATGCCGAGAAGGACTATGTCGAATTCTTACAGGAAGACATGAAGCTTCGCCGGGCCATCCAGTCCCAGTACACTGATGCCGGCATCTCTCTGGTGGAGATTGATCGCCAAGCAAATAAAGTGTCGGTAACCATCCACACCGCCCGACCTGGCGTGGTCATCGGGCGGGGTGGACAAAGGGTTGACGAAATGAGGCTCATGCTGGAGAACCTTATCGGCAAGAGAATTCAACTCAACGTCCTAGAGGTGCAACAGCCGGAACTCGATGCCTACCTGGTAGGCAGAGCCATAGCGGAACAGATTGAACACCGTGTTGCCTTCCGCCGGGCCATGAAGCAGGCGTTATTCCGCACCATGCAGGCGGGGGCTAAAGGGATAAGAATCAGCTGTGCCGGCAGACTGGGCGGCGTCGAGATAGCCCGCCGCGAGGTTACCCACCAGGGGCAGGTGCCCCTGCACACCCTGCGGGCTGACATCGATTACGGCTTCACCGAGGCACACACCACCCTGGGCCGGATTGGCATCAAGGTCTGGATTTATCGGGGCGATATTCTCCCCGAACCCAGCCTGCTGGGGGCTGAGGAAGTCCCGGCCGAGCCGGAAGAAGCCGAACCAGTAGAGGCCAAGCCCCCCACCCCAGCAAAAAGGGAAGCAAAACCAAAATCAGAAAAAGCGGCTGAGGCAGTAGCCCCACCAGCCAAAGCCGAGGAAAAACCCGAAGAAAAGGTGGAAGTAACCGAAGCCAAGGCTAAAGAAAAACCCGAAGCAAAGAAAGCGGTAACCAAAACCAAGGCTGAGAAAAAGACTAAAGCCAAGACAGAGGTAGCCGAGGCCAAGGCCGAAGAAGAGCCCAAAGAAAAAGAGACTAAAGCGGAGGCCAAAACCGCCAAGCCAAAGACAAAGAAAACCACCGCCAAAGCAAAACCGGCGGTAACCAAGGATAAAGAGGAGACGGATGCTACAGCCCAAGCGGGTGAAGTACCGCAAGAGCCATAAAGGCCACCGCCGGGGCAAGGCCCAGGCGGGTAGCACTATTGAATTCGGCGACTACGGCCTGCAGGCGCTGGAGTCGGCCTGGCTTACCAGCCGACAGATTGAAGCGGCACGCCGAGCCATCACCCGTTACATCCGCCGTGGTGGCAACGTCTGGATTCGCATCTTCCCCGATAAGCCGGTAACCAAAAAGGCGGCGGAAACCCGCCAAGGCGGGGGTAAAGGTGCCCCCGACCACTGGGTGGTGGTGGTTAAACCAGGCAGAATTTTATTTGAGATGGGAGGAGTCAGTGAGGCAGTAGCCAAAGGGGCGATGCGCCTGGCCTCACACAAACTCCCCATAAACAGCCGATTTGTGGTCAGAGAAACGGGCGCATCCGTGGCCAGCGAAGCCAAGGAGGCAGCTTAGGGTGAAGATTGAAGAGGTCAGAGCTTTAAGCGATAAAGAGCTGGACAAGCAGCTGGAGGAAGCTCACCAGGAGCTGTTTAACCTTCGCTTTCGCCTAGCGACCAAGCAACTGGTCAACCACCGCGAGCTACCACGAGCAAGAAAGAAGATTGCCCGGCTCAAGATGATAATAAGAGAAAGAGAGCTAGCTAAAGGGTAACGGTCTATGGAAAGCAAGCGTAAATTCAGACTCGGCCAAGTAGTCAGTGACAAGATGGATAAGACGGTGGTGGTGGCGGTAGAAACGCCCAAGCGCCACCGGTTATATAAAAAGACCATGAAGAGAGTGGTCAAGTATAAAGCTCATGACGAAAAAAATAAATGCCGGACTGGCGATAAGGTAATGATTGTGGAAACTCGCCCCCTCTCCCGGGAGAAGCGGTGGCGAGTGGCCGAGATAGTAGCCAAAGCCGAGGTGGTGGAGATTTCGCCTGAGGAAATAACCCGGGAAGACCTGGCCAAGGTTATACCGGAGAAAAAGCCCAAAGAAAAGGAAGCGCCTGAGGTCAAAGCCGAGGAAGAAACCAAGAAAGAGCCAGCTGAGGAAAAAGCCGGGGAAGAAATTAAGGAAAAGGCAGCTGAGACTAAAGCTGAAAAGAAAGTCAAAGCTAAAGAAAAGGTAACCGAGGCCAAGGCAGAAAAAAAGACCAAGGAAGAGAAAAAGACGGCCAAACCTGAAGAAAAAGCCGTTGAAGAGGAAAAAACAGCCAAGACCGAAGAAAAAAGCCAGGAAGAGGCGGAGGACCAGGTGACATGATTCAATCCTATACCAGGCTCAAGGCAGCCGATAATACCGGCGCCAGGGAAATTATGTGCATCAACGTTCTGGGCGGCACCAGGAGAAAATACGCCCGCGTCGGTGATGTTATCGTGGCTTCGGTAAAAAAGGCTATTCCCAGGGGGGCGGTCAAGGAGGGAGACGTGGTCAGAGCGGTTATCATTCGCTCTGCCCAACCCTACCGGCGCCCCGACGGCTCCTATATCAGGTTTGACGAGAATGCGGCGGTGATTTTAACCGACAAGAACAACCCCAAGGGAACCAGAATATTCGGACCGGTAGCCAGGGAGCTGAGAGACAAGAATTTCGCCAAGATTATCTCGCTGGCGCCGGAGGTAGTGTGAGACAGGATGAATATTAGGAAGGACGATACGGTACTGGTCATTGCCGGCAAGGACAAGGGCAAGAAGGGTAAGGTACGCTTTGCCTACCCCGATAAGAAGCGGATAATGGTGGAGGGAGTCAACTTCATCAAGAAGCACAGCAAAGCCAGAGGGGCAGCCAGACAGGCGGGCATAATCGAGCGGGAAGCGCTCATCCCAGTGTCCAATGTTATGCTGCTCTGTAGCAAATGCAACAACCCGGCCAGAGTCGGCTTCCGCTTCCTAGCTGATGGCCGGAAGGTGCGGTTCTGCCGTGCCTGCGGTGAGGTAATCGATTAAATGTCAGCACTTAAAGAAAAATACAAAAAAGAGGTCGTTCCCCAGCTCATGGAGCTTGGCGGGTATAAGAATATAATGCAGGTGCCGCGTCTGGAAAAGGTGGCCCTTAACATCGGCCTAGGCGAGGCGACTACCGATGCCAAGGCCCTGGAGTCAGCTGAGAAGGATTTAGCGGCTATTTCGGGGCAGCACCCAGTTATCACCCGGGCCAAGAAATCCATTGCCGCCTTCAAGTTAAGGGAAGGGATGAACGTCGGACTAAGGGTGACCTTACGGGGGGAACGCATGTATCAATTTCTGGAAAAGCTGGTCAATGCCGCCCTACCCCGGATGCGCGAGTTTCGCGGGGTTTCGCCCAGCTCCTTTGACGGCCGTGGCAATTACACCCTGGGCTTCAAAGAACAGACACTCTTCCCCGAGATAGATTATGATAAGATAGACAAGGCGCGGGGACTGGAGGTATCGATTATTACTACGGCTAAAACCGACGAAGAAGGCAAGCATCTGCTGGAATTACTGGGCATGCCTTTTGCCCGAGACTAGAGGTAGAATGGCTAAGAAATCAAAACTAGAAAAATGGAAGCGACCGCCCAAATACAAGGTGCAGCAGCATAACCGCTGTTTCCTATGCGGCCGCCCCCGGGCTTACATTCGCCATTTCGGCCTGTGCCGGATTTGTTTTCGCAAGTTAGCCCTGGCGGGGCAGGTTCCCGGGGTAAGAAAGGCAAGCTGGTGAGGTAGATATGGCGGTAACTGACCCAATAGCCGATATGTTAACCAGAATACGCAATGCCATCATGGCCAGGCACGATTTTGTCCTGGTGCCATCCTCAAGGACCAAGCTGGCCATTGCCCGCATCCTCAAAGAGGAAGGCTTCATCGGTGACTATGAGGTGCTCAGGAGCAAGTCACACCGGTCAATCAAGATCCACCTCAAATATGACGATGAAAGCAAGCCCATCATTTCCGGGCTAGAGCGGGTGAGCAAGCCCGGGCTGAGGGTATATGTGGGACAGAAGGAGATTCCCCGCGTCTATGGCGGCTTAGGCGTGGCCATCATTTCCACCCCCAAGGGGGTAATAACCGGCAAGCAAGCCTGGCGCCAGGGAATCGGCGGTGAAATACTATGCTACGTATGGTAAATAAAGCTCAGGGTAACAACCATGTCTAGGGTAGGGCGAATGCCAATACCGGTACCCGAGGGGGTAACGGTAAGCATTAAGAAAAACAAGGTCACGGTAACCGGTCCCAAGGGAGAACTCGAGCGCCGCTTCAACCCGGATATGAAGATTGTCCTCAAAGACAACACCCTTACGGTGTCCCGCCCCGACGACAGCACGGAGCACCGCTCCCTGCACGGGCTCACCCGCAGCCTGCTGGCCAACATGGTGCAGGGGGTAAGCGGCGGCTTTGAGAAGACCCTGGAGATAGTCGGAGTGGGCTACCGGGCGGAAAAGGCCGAGGATAAGCTGGTACTTCGTGTCGGCTTTTCCCACCAGGTGGAGGTAACCCCCCTGCCCGGCGTCTCCCTGGATATAGAAGGAGCCAACCGCATCAAGGTCAGCGGGATTAACAAAGAGGTAGTGGGCGAGATGGCGGCTGAAATCAGAGCCATCCGTCCCCCCGATGCCTACAAGGGCAAAGGCATCAGGTATTCCGGCGAGGTAGTCCGCCTTAAAGCCGGCAAGGCCGGCAAGGCCATAGGTCAGAGGGCATAATGGGCAAAAGCGAAGTTAGAATAGCGCGTCAAAGAAGACACCGCCGGGTCAGGGCCAAGGTGGAAGGCACCACCTCCCGGCCGCGGCTCTGTGTCTTTCGCAGCCTCAACCATATCTACGCCCAGGTCATCAACGACGAGCAGGGGCACACGCTGGTCACAGCCTCAACCCTGGACCCGGAGATAAAAAGCGGGGCCGATAGTAAAGTCAAGTCGGCTCAAGCTCAGCTGGTCGGTTCCCTGGTAGCTAAACGCGCTCTAGATAATGGGATAAAAGAAGTCGTCTTCGACCGTGGCGGCTACCAATATCACGGCCGGGTAAAAGCCCTGGCCGAGGCGGCCCGGCAGGCGGGATTGAAATTTTAGGGAGATTCTTAAGTTAAGTGAAACAACCCATAAGCAGAATAGACCCATCCGAACTGACACTGAATGACAAGCTGGTGTATATCAACCGGGTGAGCAAGGTGGTGAGGGGAGGCAAACGCCTCCGGTTCAGCGCCCTGTCGGTAACCGGCGATGGCAACGGGCATGTCGGCATTGGCGTTGGTAAAGCCAACAGCGTACCCGAGGCAATCAACAAGTCGGGCGCCGTCGCCAGAAAGAACCTCATCAAGGTTCCGCTGGCCGGGACGACCATCCCGCAGGAAATAACGATTAAATTCGGGGCCGCCCAGGTGATGCTGAGACCAGCCTCACCGGGTACCGGTATTATTGCCGGTGGCAGTATCCGGGCGGTGGTGGAAGCCGCTGGAATCAAGGACATTCTGACCAAGTCGCTGGGAAGTGCTAACCGGATTAACACGGCCAAGGCGACCATACTGGCCCTCAGCCAGCTTAAAGAGCCTGAAGCAGAGTTTGCCCGGCGCCAGGTAACCGCCAAGGTTGAGGGGGGGGCAAGCGGTGGCTAAGCTGCGTATCACCCAGATTAAAAGCGGCATCGGCTACACCCAGGACCAGAAACGGACGCTTAAGGCGCTAGGGTTCCACCGGCTAAACCAGAGTGTTACCCATGACGACCGCCTCTCGGTACGGGGTATGATTAACAAGGTGAAACACCTAGTTAAGGTAGAGGAGACAAGCTAATGCTACAGGAGAAACTCTCCCCACCCCCCGGCGCCAAGCGTGCCAGGAAACGAGTGGGGCGGGGCGATGGCAGCGGGCACGGTACCTATTCCGGGCGCGGTTGCAAGGGGCAGAAGTCACGCGCTGGCTACAAGATGCGCCCCGGCTTCGAAGGCGGGCAGCTACCGTTAATCAAGCGCCTGCCGGAAAAGCGCGGCTTCCACAATCCCTTCCGGACGGAGTACAACACGGTCAAAGTTGGCGACCTTGGTGTCTTCGAGCCGGAAAGCGAGGTAACACCGGAGAAACTGGTCGCCGCCGGGATAGTAAAATCACTGCGCCAGCCAATCAAGATTCTGGCCGGGGGTGAAATCAGCCAGCCTCTGGTGGTAAAAGCCAACAAGTTCTCCGCCGCGGCTAAAGCCAAGATAGAAGCCGCCGGCGGCAAAGCCGAGGAGGTGGGGCATGCGGCCCAGACCGACTAGGCCAAGGCTGTTGCAGGCCATGATCGATGCCTTCAGCCTGCCCGATTTAAGGCGGCGCATCCTCATCACCTTGGTCATTCTGATTATCTTCCGCTTCATAGCCCACATACCTCTTCCCGGCGTCGACCTAGGGGCCTTGAAAGAGCTGTTCGAGAGCAATGCCCTGCTGGGCATGCTTGACATGTTCAGTGGCGGTGCCATGAGGCGCTTGAGCGTGGCGGCGATGGGGGTCTACCCCTACATCACAGCGTCAATCGTCATGACGCTGCTGGTACCGGTCATCCCCCAACTGCAAGCCCTCTCCCAGGAAGGGGAGGCGGGGAGAGACAAGATTAACCGTATTACCCACTGGCTGACCGTCCCCATGGCCGGTCTTCAGGGTTACGGGCAGCTCATCTACCTCCAGAGCCAGGGTGTTCTCGGCAGTGCCGCGGCACTACCCATGGCCACCATGGTA
>Ga0315551_10002441_pt1 | contig 13595 bp, 11 predicted proteins | sample SalMarSW160290MG_FD_203678 | JGI IMG/M metagenome (GOLD analysis project Ga0315551, IMG submission 203678) | Salt marsh sediment microbial communities from the Plum Island Ecosystem LTER, Massachusetts, United States - Salt Marsh Sediment SW1602-90 ... | reverse complement strand
GGGGCATCAGGTCTGTGATGACTCCATCCGGGTGATGCTCCAGGCGGCCCAGCACTATGGGATAGAACTCCCGGACAAACAGCTCTGCTGCGCCCCGCTCGGATCGAAGGAAGGAAAGGAATACCTCACAGCCATGGCCTGCGCCGCCAACTTCGCCTTTGCCAACCGGCAGATCATCACCCACTGGGTGCGGGAGACCTTTGAGCAGATCCTGCACATGGGCCCCAGCACCCTCAAGCTGGACCTCATCTACGATGTCTGCCACAACATCGCCAAGCTGGAGACCCATAAGGTTGCAGGCAAGGAGCAGCGCCTCTGTGTGCACCGCAAGGGCGCCACCAGGGCCTTTCCACCCCATCACCCCGACATTCCCCCTGACTATCGGGAGATCGGTCAGCCCGTCCTGATCCCCGGTGACATGGGGCGGTGCTCGTACGTGCTGGTCGGCACCGAGGGCGCCTATGAGGAGACCTTTGGGAGCACCTGCCACGGGGCAGGGAGGGTCATGAGCCGCCACCAGGCAAAAAAGAGCGCCCGGGGGCGGAACGTAACCCAGGAGCTGGAGGCCAAGGGGATCTATGTGCGGGGGGCCAGTATGGGGACCATCGTGGAGGAGATCCCCGAGGCCTACAAGGACGTGAGCGATGTGGTGGATGTAGTCCAGGGGGCCGGTATCGGCAAAAAGGTGGCACAGCTCAAACCCATGGGGGTGATCAAGGGATGAAGCGACGCATCTACCTGCGGATGCGGACGTGGGAGGATGCCCGCCAGGCCTTTTTCGAGCGAGTTAAACCCTCACGATATGACCGCACGGAGATTACACCCGTCAAAGAGGCCTGCGGAAGGGTGACTGCCGAGCCTATCTTCGCCCGCCTCTCGTCACCCCACTATCACAGCGCGGCCATGGATGGGATCGCCCTGGCGGCGCAGGTCACCTTTGGGGCGGCAGAGGACCGGCCCAGACGACTGCGGGTGGGGGAAAAAACCTTCTTTGTGGATACCGGCGACCCCCTCCCCGCAGGGACCGATGCCGTGGTCATGATCGAGGAGGTCCATCAGGTCGATGCGCAGACCGTGGAGATCATGCGGGCCGCCTCACCCTGGCAGCACGTGCGCATGGTGGGTGAAGACCTGGTCGCCAGCGAGATCATCCTCCCCCAGGGACATCGTATCACCCCCACGGATCTGGGGGCCTTGCTGGCCGGAGGGATCTTAGAGGTCCCGGTCAAACAGAGGCCCCGGATCGCCGTCATCCCCACCGGCGACGAGGTGGTCCCCCCTGAGGAGGCCCTCGCCAGAGGACCTCAGACAGGAGAGATCGTGGATGTGAACTCTGCCGTCCTGGGGGGGCTCATCGAGGAGGCGGGAGGGGAATGCGTCCCCTACCCCATCGTCCGGGACGACCCCCAGGCGCTCAAGGAAGCCGTCCGCTCCGCATCTGGGGACGGATGTGATGTCATTGTGATCAATGCGGGATCATCCGCCGGTTCCGAGGACTACACCCCCGCCATCGTCGAGGAGCTGGGGGAGGTGCTGGTCCACGGGGTCTCTATTATGCCGGGCAAGCCCACCCTCTTGGGGGTGGTGGGTGAAAGACCCATCGTCGGCGTCCCCGGCTACACCGTCTCCGCCGTCATCTCCTGCGACCTTTTCCTTAAGCCCCTGATTGCCGCCATGCTGGGGACCGCGGCGCCGCAGCGGGAAGACATTACCGTGGTGCCCACCAGGAGACTTGCCTCCAAGCTGGGTGTGGAGGAGTTTGTGCGCGCAAGGGTGGGGAGGGTCGGCGAGCGAATCGTGGCCACGCCGTTGTCCCGTGGTGCGGGGACCATCACCTCCCTCACCCGGGCCGATGCCATCATCCGTATCCCCCGCCTGACAGAGGGGATCGAGGAAGGGGAGGAAACCGAGGCGGAGCTTCTGGTGGCGAAAGAGGCTATTGAGCACACCGTGGTGATCATCGGCAGCCACGACCTGGCCCTCGACCTCTTGGCCAGTTGGGTCAAAAGGGGTGACCCTTCCCTGCGCCTCTCATCAAACCATGTGGGCAGCCTTGAAGGAATCATCGCCCTCAAAAAGGGATACGCCCACATGGCCGGCTCCCACCTCTTGGAGCCGGCGAGCGGGGAGTACAACCTCCCCTATATACAGAAGTATCTCGGCAAAATACCGGTGAGGATCATCCACTTCGCCTATCGCCAGCAGGGGTTCATCCTCCCCCAGGGCAACCCCCGGGGGATCACGGGGCTGTCCGACCTGGTGCGGGATGGGGTGCGCTTCGTCAATCGGCAGCGGGGTTCGGGCACCCGGGTCCTGCTCGATTACCTCATGGAAAAAGAAGGGATCGATCCGACCCGGATCACCGGCTATCAAGGGGAAGAGTTTACCCACCTCGGGGTGGCGGTGGCGATCGAGAGCGGCCGGGCCGACGTCGGGCTGGGGATCTATGGGGCTGCCAAGGCCCTGGGCCTGGACTTCGTGCCCATAGCACAGGAGCGATATGACCTCATCATACCCCACGAGCACTTTGACGATCCTCGAGTCCAGAAGGTCATCGGGGTCCTGCGCTCAGAGGAGTTTCAGGCCGAGATCGAGGGGCTCGGCGGCTATGACACCTCCCGGATGGGAGAGGAGATGGCGGTATGATGAAAGTAGGGGTGATCACCGTCAGCGATCGGGGATACCGGGGCGAGCGGGAGGATGCCAGTGGTGAGATCATCCGGGAGATGGTGCGGGGATTGGGCGCCGAGGTGGCGTTCAGCACCGTGGTACCGGATGAGGGGGAGGAGATCAAACGGGCGCTGATACAGGGGGCGGACGAGATGGGATTGGACCTTATCGTGACCACCGGGGGGACCGGGGTCAGCCCGCGCGACGTCACCCCTGACGCCACGAGGGAGGTGATTGAGTGGGAGATCCCCGGTTTTGCCGAGGCCATGCGGATGGCAGGGCTGAAAAAGACCCCCCATGCCATGATCTCCCGCGCCCTGTGCGGTGTGCGGGGACACACCCTTATCGTTAATCTCCCCGGCAACCCCAAGGCGGTGCGGGAGGGCCTGGAGGTGATCCTGCCGGCCATACCCCACACCATCGCCAAGCTCCAGGGAGATCCGGGGGAGTGCGGAGGATAATGACGTATCCCTCCTCAGCAGGGTGAACGGTGCCGTTTTTCACCCCTATAACCCTGTACGCTGAAAACAGCCGTTGCATCAACAGGACAAATTTCAATTATTAAAAACAAGGAGGTGAATGATGGATGTAGAAGAAATTCAGCTTTTGGAGTTAACAATAACCAATCATATGATCGATTCGATGCGTTCTACGCGGCCGTGGACGATGTTTTTATCCATTGTAGGTTTCATTACAGTGGGGCTTATGGTGCTCGCTGGGATGATCATGATGGTAGTGGGCAGTGTCGTGACACGGAAGTTTGACGGTTTTCCTGCGGTCTTGATGGGCATCATGTATATCGCCATGTCCTTTTTCTACCTGGTGCCATCTATATACCTTTTTAGGTATGCTTCCGCCATCGGTCGTTTCTTAGATAGCATGACCGAAGCTGAAATGGAATCCGCCCTCTCCTATCAAAAGTCATTTTGGAAATTCGTAGGCATTGTAGCTATCATTATGTTCGTATTGGCCATTCTCGGCATCATCGCAGCCATTATGATCCCTCTTATGATCGGTATGCAGGGTTTAAGAGGGTACTAGCTATACGGTATTGGATGCGGGAGGGTCGCGCGCGTCCGTTTTGGCTGGTCTTAATGGAATAACGGTCAGCCTCTTTAAAATTGACTCCCGGCGATAGTGATGCTATAAAGAACATCTTAGAATACTATGGTAGGCCGCAGCGAGGCCTGCTGCACACACGGTATGGAAAGGAGGACACCATCAGCTCAAAGGTCTTTGTCGGAAACCTCAGTTTTGATACAACCCAAAATGAACTCGCATCCCTCTTTTCGGAGGTGGGACACGTTACCGAGGTGTTTCTGCCGGCCGACCGGATCACCGGTCGCCTGAGGGGATTCGCTTTTGTAACGTTCACGGAGGAGACGGCTGTTGCAGAAGCCGTCGAACGGTTCAATGACTACGAGTTCAATGGCCGGAAGCTTCGTGTCACGGAGGCCGAAGATCGCCCCCGGTCTGCTCCGGGGGGACCGCCGCCATCCAGGCACGGCGGATACAAAAAATCAAAGCCGAAGGGGAGTCGGAGGAACATCCGAGGCAAGAAACGGAGCCTTTAAGCGCCAACAGTCTGAACGCTACTCATAGCGTGCCACCTTCCGGAGCAAACCAGGGCCGAAGGAACGCGACATGCCCATTTATGAGTATCAGTGTAACGATTGCGGACGGCGTTCGACCTTCTTAGTCCTCAAGACGGATGAATTCCGCCCCGTCTGCAAAGGGTGCGGCGGGACCCGACTCACCAAACTCATCTCCAGGGTCGCTTATGTGCGCTCTGATGAAGACCGCATGGAGCGCCTGGCCGATCCCTCCCACCTCGGCGATGTCGATGAAAACGATCCCCGCTCCATGGCCCGCTGGATGAAGCGGATGGGCAAAGAATTGGGGGAGGATGTAGGGGAGGATTTCGACCAGATGGTGGAGGAGGCCATGGAGGAAGAAGGGGGCGGCGTAGGTACAGACGCTCAGGAGGATTCCCTATAGCCTCTTCATGGTCAGCTTCAGGACCTTTTTGGTATCCTTCCCGACCTTAAATCGCTCGTCGATCCTCCACCCCCCCACCCAGCAGATCGAATCGCCCGAGATCACCACCGGTATCTTCACCCGTTCCTCACGGGGGATCTTCAGATCGATAAAAAACGCCTTGAGCTTCTTGTGGCCGTCCATCCCCAGCGGTATGAATCTGTCGCCGGGTCGGTACGACCGCGCCCGCAGGGGAAAGGCCAGTCGGTGGTAGTCGAGGTAGGCCACCGGGGGATCAGCCGGCGGATCTGGATTCCCTGCCATGATGGCGGCCTCCAGCTCCACCCCCAGTCCGTCCAACCTCGTCCTGCCCGGAACGGCGAGGTCAATTGCCCTCTCTATCCCTTCTGATATCTCCTCTCCTTTTCCCAGGAGGAGGGTGTCGTAGATTCTTTGTGCCCAATAGCCCCCTGGCAGGGCGAGCCGTTTGTTCCCCCCGCCCCCCTGGATCAGGTCTTTGATGCCCTTGACATGGGGGTATTCGAGCACACCCCCTGAGGAGAGGCTGGTAAAGGCGCGCTGCAGGACCCTGAGCTGCAGGGCCGGCGGGAGGGAGAGGAGATGGGGGACGGGGATGGAACACCCTTGGTCCCCGAACACGATCCCCCTGGCCGCCTCATCGGTCAACCCTTGGAGGTAGCTCTCGTCCTCGCCCAGCACCTGGGCCAGGTGCAGGAGCCGTTCTTTGATAGCGGGATTATACTCCTGCAAGGCCGGCAGGAGCTCATGGCGGACCCGGTTTCTGAGATAGTCCTTCTTGAGGTTGGAGCTGTCCTGGACAAACGAGAGCCCCTGGTGCCGGGCGTATGCCAGGAGCTCTTCATGCCATACCTCGATCAGGGGGCGAATGTACCTCCCCCTGACAGGGGGTATCCCCTTGAGCCCCCGTGTCCCCCCGCCCCTGATGAGCCTCATCAGGACGGTCTCGGCCTGGTCGTCCGCGGTCTGGCCTATGGCCACCTTATCCAGATCGTGGGTCGATATGGCCTCCTCGAAAAAACGATACCGCAGCTCCCGGGCCGCCGCCTGGGGGGAGAGGGAGTTCTCCTTTCTATAGCGGGGGCAATCGACCTCGTGGTCAACGTAAGGGAGGGCGTATTGCGTGCTCAACGCCTGGACAAATCGCTGGTCTCTGCGGGCCTCCTCTCCCCTCATCCCGTGATTGAGGTGGAGCACGGCCAACGCAAGGTGGAATTCATTCCTCAAGCTCGCCAGCACGTCCAAGAGGACCACCGAATCGACCCCTCCGGACACCGCTACCCCGATACGGTCGCCGGCTTCCAGCATGTGGTGGCAACGGATGGTCCCCACAACCCGGGAGAGGAGGGCGGGGACGGGGCTGCGGGGCATATTAGGTTGCCTCGGAGACGAGCCGCGTGAGCTCGTCCCCCTGGATGACCTCTTTCTCCAAGAGGATCTGCGCCACCGAATCAAGGACTTTCTTCTTTTTGGTGAGGATTTTTCTGGCGCGCTGGTGAGCCTCATTTATGATCCGCTTGATCTCCGCATCTATCTCGCGAGAGGTCTCCTCGCTGTACTCCGGGGAGGAAGAAAACGGCGCGGTCTGCAGGTAAAGGGACTGATGATCTCTCTCGAAGGCCACCAGCCCCATCGACTCGCTCATGCCGTATTCCTTCACCATGCTGCGGGCGATGTCCGTTGCCTTGACCAGGTCGTTCTGCGCCCCGGTTGATACCTCATCAAAGGTCAATTCCTCCGCCACCCTCCCTCCCAGCAGGGTGGTGAGCTTGTCGATAAGCTCGGATTTGGTCATGAGATATCGATCTTCGGTAGGGCGTTGGAGGGTGTAGCCCAGGGCCGCGATCCCCCGTGGGATGATGGAGACCTTTTGGATGGGATCGGCGTTGGGGACGGAGAGGGCCACCAGGGCATGTCCCAGCTCATGATAGGCCACGATCCGACGCTCCTGTTTGTTCATGACCCGCGTCTTCTTTTCCAGACCCGCCACGATCCGCTCAATGGCCTCCTCCATCTCGGCCATCCTCACGGCCTTTTCACCCCGTCTGGCGGCCAGCAGCGCCGCCTCGTTGATGACATTGGCCAGATCGGCCCCCACAAAACCGGGTGTCATCCCTGCCAGGGCCGCAAAATCCACGTCTTTGGCCAAGGTGACCTCCTTGGCGTGGATCTCGAGGATGGCCTGCCTCCCCTTGATGTCCGGTCGATCCACCAGGATGTGGCGGTCAAACCGACCAGGCCTCAGCAGGGCCGGGTCCAAGATCTCCGGACGGTTGGTGGCGGCCATAAGGATGACCCCCTTCTTGGTATCGAAGCCGTCCATTTCGACCAATAGTTGGTTTAAGGTCTGTTCCCGTTCGTCGTGTCCCCCCACGGGGTTGATCCCCCTGGCCTTGCCGAGGGCGTCCAATTCATCGACGAAGATGATACAGGGGGCCTTTTCCAGGGCGCGGGCGAAGAGATCCCTCACCCTGGCCGCCCCCACCCCCACGAACATCTCCACAAACTCCGATCCGCTGATGCTGAAGAAGGGGACCTTGGACTCCCCGGCCGTGGCCTTGGCCAAGAGGGTCTTGCCGCACCCTGGAGGCCCGACCAACAAGACCCCTTTGGGGAGTTTCCCGCCGAGCTGGGTGAATTTCTTTGGATTCTCCAGGAACTCGACGATCTCCTTGAGTTCCTCTGTGGCCTCATCCACACCGGCCACATCGTCGAAGGTGACCTCCAGTTGATCCTCGGCGAGAATCTTGGCCTTGGAGCGCCCGACGGACATGAACTCAGGCCCCCTCCCCATCCTGCGTATGAGAAAGACCCAGATCCCTACAAAGAGGAGGAGGGGCAAAACCCACGCAATGAGGCTGTTGAGCAGGGTGTTCTCACGCTTCCCGGAAAAGGTGACCCCGTGCCGGCGCAGTTCCGTGACCAATTGAGGATCTTCGACGCGTATGGTTACAAAGGCCTTTTCTTCCTCTCCTTTTTCCTTCTCGCCGGCCATGAGGGCCTTTCCCGTAATCCGCTCCTTCTCTATGGTCACCTCTTTGACGCGACCGGCAGCCAGCAGGTCCTTGAATCGGCTGTAGTCGATTTTGGTCTCCTGGGGGACGGAAAGCACACTTTGTAACAGGAACACCGCCATCACGGCGAGGAGGATATACCAGATCGAAAAGCGTATTCGCTTCTTTGTCGTCATCTCTGCGCCCTGTGTTTAATCTCTCTTTCTGTGTCTCGCGGAAACAATGCCGGGTATCGGTATCGTCGGCCTCCCCTATTAAAATATACCGAAAGCCCCTCTGCGTCAACCTGCCTTCCCGCTATCCCCCACCATTTCTCCCGCACCTCAATATGATTTTTGAGGACAACGGGGTCCCGTAAAACGGGAGATGCCGCAAAGCGGCAGATAAAAATATATTAAAGAGGGGATGTCGCCGTGCGATCCCCTACCTTTCTATTATTAGATATCTCTATAGATGGGATGTCGTATAATGACACAGGGTTGCCTGTCGCAGAAAATGAGGCTAAGATAGGGGTAAAAAGGAGGAAATCGGTGTTTGCCGTCCTCTATTGCGTGCTCTTCCTGTGCTCCCTGGGGATAGTGGCCTTCGGCCTCGTCATGTTGAAGATCGCCTATGACCTTCAGCATCCGATGGAATTCCTCGCCGTCTTTTTCTCCGCCTCGTTGGTCATCCTCATCGGGGCCGCCTTGGCCTTCGGCTTCGGCCTCAGGGCCGCCCGGCGCATCAGCAAAAAAATTGAAAATTCCCCTTGAAATTATGGTGTAGAGATGGTAAAAAAAGGATATTAAAGGCTTAAATGCTTCAAAATCTTAACAAGGGAGGACGGATTATGGCACAGAAGACGTTGCTCAAAAAGGTCGGTATTGGTCTTTCTGCTCTATTTCTCATGACGGCCCTCGGGGCGGCAGGCTGCGCTACGCAGGAGCAGCTCGATGCAGCGATAAAGAAGGCCGACGATGCTGCGGCGCGGGCTGAGGATGCCGCCGCAAAGGCTGAGGCCGCTGCTGCAAAAAGTGAGAAGTCCTTTGAACAGGGATTGCGGAAGTAGTTATCGGGATTTCCTACGGGGGCGGTAGCCGAACGGTTACCGCCCTTATTTTTTCTTTGTAATATCGATGGGGATGCCTCTGTGTTCCTCCAGGGCTTGAACGAGGAGATCGAGATCCACCTCCTTCCAGATCCGATGGACAAAGAGCTTCCGTGCGGTGTAGATAAGGAGGTCGTCGATCTCGTTGTAGAGATCGGGATGGACCTCGACAAAGATACGCCCCTCTTTGAAGCCGATCTTGACCGGCTCATAGATGATCTCAACCGGTGTCCCCAGTGTCACTAACGAAAACAGCTCCTCAATATCCTCCGGATAGAGCCTGATACAGCCGTGACTTACTAACCTCCCCACACCCCACGGGGAATTGGTCCCATGAATCCCATAGTCATGCCGGGAGAGCCGGAGGCGATATTCCCCCAGCGGATTGTCCGGGCCGGGGGGTATCGATTGACGTCCGTATTTTTCCTGCAGGGACGCGGGGATGCTCCAAACCGGGTCTTTGGTCATTTCGACGATGGTAAAGCTCCCGAAGGGGGTGGGTGAATCAAGGACCCCCAAACCGATGGGATAGGTCTTCACCATCTTGATATCGTTAAAAAAGAGGTAGAGCCGCAACTCGGGGATGTTGATGACGATGGCCCTCTTGTCTTTATTGGCGGGTGGGAGCACCCACGCGGTAGGGAGAAACAGGGTTCTCCCCGCAGGGGGCAGCCAGGGATCGATATCGGGATGTAAGAGTATGACCTCCAGATATCCGAGATCAAAGGTCCTGGCGATGTCCAGGAGGGTCTCGTCTTTTTTGACGACGTAATCACGCAATGCGCCGATCACCGTATTGGCCGAGGGATCTATTGACTCCGGCTGCCCGGGACGGCAAAAAGGGTATGCGCCCCCAGCGAAAGCGGTCTCCGAAATCGCGAGAAAACAGAAAAGCACCGTGACGGCCATGAATTGTTTCACCCAGCCTTTCCTCCCATAACGCCCCGTGGCCGATGGGCAGTGATACAACCAATCGTCATGTCTCCGGGATTCCATTTACTCCTCTGTTTCTTCTTGTCCCTCATCGTGGTCGGAAGGCCCTGCACCGGGGGATAATTTATCGGCCAAGATTCGAGCTCTCTGCAGGAAGTGCGATCTCTTTTCTTCATCGGTTATGGCAGCGGTTAATCTTTTCAGCAGGATTTCCACATTGTCTTCGGTGCGGGGTTCTATCGACTCCTCTAAATCGAGTAACGCCTCCTCTAAGATTATGGGGGCTATGGGCCCCACGATCAGATTCAGTTCCCCTTCCAGGGCCGAGAGGTACTCCTCGCCGAAGGCAGCGTCGGCGATCTCGGGATAACGACTGCTCTTTCCGACAAGACCTGCATCTCGAAACCGCTGAATCGCCTTGAACAAATCGAGGGGGGCCACGTACATCTCGTCAGAAATATCCTTTAGCGATCTCTTGCCGTCTATTCTGGCCAAGATATCCCATTCCTCCTTTTTCAGCCGTATGGTACCACTGGCCTGAGGATACAAACAGAGGACGGCATTGAGGTCGAAAGGGTTCTCCGCGCTGAGCCGATTCCACTCTCGCATCCGTTTCGCCAGGAGGGATAAGACTCGATCGGTCTCCATCTCAATGGTCGTGTGGTCGGTAGTCTCCTTCGGGGTGAAGTGATGTGTTCCTCGCTCCCACGAGAGCATAAAGAGGAGGGCCGGGAGTCCGACGCAGTGCTCTAATTGGGCGTGGGTAACCCTCCCCTCATCGAGAAAGACCTCCCCTTCTCTGTCTTCTTTCTGAATGAGCAGTTTCCCGGTCCTCTGCTGCGAGCAGAGAAAGGTGAGGGCATCGGCGATCCGCGCCGCGTCTTTTTTTTCCCCAGTTTCTGTTTCTTCATTCATGATGATACGAGATGTGCGCTCCCCTCAGCTGGTTGGCGAGTTAAGTAAGAAAGAAGAAAAAGCCTGTGCCGTAGCACTGCACTAGAGAAAATCTAAAGGATGGGGGGTGGAAAGTCAAGCGCGTCGCGTCCCCTTACGGTCATCCAGGACAGCACGTCCTCCGCTACAGCATAGAGAGGGGGTCCACATCCACCTCCGTCGTCACCCCCGAGAACCCCCTCCCCTCCTCCATCAAGGAGCGCCCAAGGCGCTGGAGGGACCCTATCCTCTCTCCCTTGAAGAGGAGGTGCCAGCGGTATCTCCCCTTGATCTGATACAGGGGGGCGGGGCTCGGTCCCAGCATCTCCGTCTCACCTCGAAGGCCCCTCAGCACCGCCTCGCCCTTTCGTGCCAGCCGCTGGATCCCCTCTTCCGCATGGCGGGGGTTTCTGGACGAGACCCGTATGGTGACCATGTGAGTCAGGGGGGGATAGCGCAGGGCCTGGCGGAAGGCCATCTCCTCCTCGTAGAAGCCGGCACAGTCATGGTCCTTGACCCGTTGAATGGCGTAGTGCTCGGGGAAGAAGGTCTGGATGATCACCCTCCCCGGTTCCCTCCCCCTCCCCGCCCTCCCCGCTGCCTGGCTGATGAGCTGAAAACTCCGTTCCGCCGCCCGGAGTTCAGGGAGGTTGAGGCCCACATCGGCCGCGATGATCCCCACCAAGGTGATCCGGGGGAAGTCATGCCCCTTGACGATCATCTGGGTCCCCACTAGGATGTCGATCTCCCCCCGCTCCAGGGCCCCCAACACCCTGCCGTGGGCACCCCGTCGTGTCGTGACGTCGCTGTCCATGCGGGCCACCCTGGCCTGGGGGAATAGCCCCTGCACCGCCTCTTCCACCTGTTCCGTGCCGTAGCCCACTAAGCGGATCTCCCCGCCGCCGCAGCGGGGACACAGTTGGAAAGCGGGGACCTCATAGCCGCAGTAGTGGCAGAGGAGGACCTTTCGGCGGGCGTGATAGGTGAGAGACACGCTGCACTGACGGCAGGTAAAGGGGGCGCCGCAATCGGCGCAGATGGCCGAGCGGGAAAAGCCCCGGCGGTTTAAAAAGAGGAGGGCTTGGCCGCCATCCGCCAGAGTGCGCGCCAAGGCCTCCTGGAGCGGCGGGGAGAGAACGCTCTGTGTGCCCCCTGTGTGACCTTTGAGATCGACCACCTCTACCTGCGGCAGGATCCCCCCTCCCACCCGGAAGGGGAGGTGCAGGGGGCGGTATTTCCCCTGCCGGGCATTGTAAAAGGATTCGAGGGAGGGGGTGGCGGAGCCGAGAACGACGACCGCCCCTTCCTGCTTGGCCCGCACCACGGCCAGATCGCGGGCATTGTACCGCACCCCGTCCTCTTGCTTATAAGAGGTGTCGTGTTCTTCATCCACGATGATCAGACCGAGGTCCCTACAGGGGGCGAAGACGGCGGAGCGGGCGCCGATGACCACCCGGGCATCCCCCCTGTTGACCCGCCGCCATTGATCGTAGCGCTCCCCTGCGGAAAGACCGCTGTGCAGCAGGGCGATCTCATTGGGCAACCTCCTCTGAAAGCGCCCGACCAACTGCGGGGTGAGCCCGATCTCGGGGACGAGGACCACCGCCCGCTTTCCCAGGGCCAGGGCCTCCTCCACCGCCCTGAGATAGATCTCCGTCTTCCCGCTCCCCGTCACCCCGTGCAGGAGGAAGGGACAAAAGGCATTGGCCTTCAGGGCCTTTGTGATCTCCTCTAAGGCCGCCTCCTGTTCCGGGGTCGGGTGAAACGGGCCTTCCTCCCTCGTCAGGGTCTCCAGGTTCGGCTCCCGCCAGACCTCCTCCTCCCCCACCGCCACGATCCCCTGCTGCTGCAATCCCTTGAGGATCGCGGTTGCCTTTTTAAATTGTTTGCGCAGCGCTGCAAGGGGGATCCTGCCGTTCTCACCCAGCCAAGCGACGATCTGCTGCGCTTGGGGTGTGAGGGCATCGTCCGAACAAGGAGGGCGGAGGATCTCGGCGAAGGCCGCTTTTTTGGCCTTGGTCCTCCCCGGCCTCACCCGCGCCTCCAGGCAGATCAGGCCCCTGCGCTGCAGGGCGAAAAAAGATGAGCGAGAGGGACAATCCTTCAGGAGCCTCTTTAAAGGACTCCCCTTATGGGGATCGATGGCCTGTAATACCTCGACATGCGGGGAATCCCCGGCAATCGCCTTGGTACCCTCCGGGGTCAGGGAACAGTGATAGGAGCTCTCCCAGTTGATCCCCGGCGGCAGGGCCGTCTTGATCACCTGCCCCAGGGGGGCGAGATAGTAATCGGCGACCCACCGGAAAAACCTGAGCATCCCCTCATCGAAGAGGGGCGCCTCGTCCAGGCAATCGATGATCGCCTTGATGTCTTTGTCCGAGATATCGGGGGGGAGATGGGTGGTCTGCGCCAGCACGTAGCCGGTGACCTGGCGCCTCCCCAAGGGGACCAGGACCCGCGTCCCTACGTCACACAGGGGTCTGAGCTGTGGGGGTACGGCATAGTGAAAGGTCTTCTCGACGGGGAGGGAAATGGCGACCTCTGCATACAACCCCCCGGTCTCGTGCTTTGCTCCCGGCATACCTCATGAGAGTAGCACCTCACCGGGGGGTTGTAAAGAAGAGCCCCCAGGGGGTCCTTGGCCCGCCTTTAGGGCCTTCCCGGCCCCCTCCCCTTGCCTCGCGCCTCGCGGAGCAGGCCGTGTATCTCGTGTCTAAACTCCGCTTGAAACACGATGTATCGCGCCTGCTTTTCTACGGGGAGGATCTTTTCGAGCTTCTGGAATCCCTCCTGCTGCACCTCGTAGAATTTTTTGTCGTTCTCCGCCAAGGCCCGTATGACCTTTTTCAGTTCTCCCTCCGAGGCATTCGCCTTGATCAATTGATCCAGCTCCCGCACCAGCTCCCTGTTTTCGTGCCGCAAGGTCCTTTGCTTTTCCTCAT
>Ga0315551_10002439_pt1 | contig 13609 bp, 8 predicted proteins | sample SalMarSW160290MG_FD_203678 | JGI IMG/M metagenome (GOLD analysis project Ga0315551, IMG submission 203678) | Salt marsh sediment microbial communities from the Plum Island Ecosystem LTER, Massachusetts, United States - Salt Marsh Sediment SW1602-90 ... | reverse complement strand
TCATAACCGAAAGTATCATTCGCTCCGCAGTGATGAAGGTAAAACCGGTCGATATCTGGAATGCAAATAGCAATGGTATATGACGTTGATTCGCCTTCAACCATTTTAATCCCCTTAAAATGGCCCTCATGCTCTTCATACCAGCGAAGAATCTGTTTGCCGAAGTCGTCATCGCCTATCTTGCCGATCAATTCGGTTTTCACACCAAGCCGGCGGATAGAAACTCCGGCGTTTGTAACCGGCCCGCCGCCGACAACGACACACTGGCCCATATTAATCATTTTGCCAGGCACGAGGACATCGGTCATCTTGTCAACTTTTCCTTCAATTGTAAAAGCCGGAATCAAGTCAAGGCACGTATGGCCCGCTGCGACAATTTCGATATCTTTCTTGTTCTTCATTTAAGCTCCTTATAAATAAATTCTGCGGAATCATACCTTATAATAATCCTATTTTCAAGTCCGAATTATAAAAGATTAAGGCCCGGCTAAAACGCCGTTTTAAGTATTAAAAAAAGTTTCTCTCTGAAAAAAAAAGCAAAGATGAAAAGTAAACACTGATTCTGCAGATGATTCGGACTTATGTCATCATGTTTATTCTTCAAATCGTATATCATATTCTTCTTTTTTTGTAATCAACTCATTACGCAAATGATAGAAGCCTGTCATGAGCGTAACCTAAGGCACAGAAGACGGAGGGTAGAAGACAGGAGACCACAAATCCGATCACTGAGATAGACAAAGCCGTTATCTTATGGGCTAAATCGAATTGTCTATATTATGCTCGAATGGTGCGAAATGTCGTATCTTACATGCTTTGAGCTATTTTCACGACGGCATCAAAGGCCGGCTTAGGTTTACATTGACGGTCGAACAACATAGGATAGTCGGCCCTCCCTGTTATGGGCATGTAGCTGCGCCATGACTGGCCATCATGGACCGCCCAAAATGTCACTCGGCTGACCCCCCCTTTACGGGGGGCAAGCTTGTCCCCGCGAAAGCGGGGATCACGGTGCTTATGAAAAAGCGAAAACAATTCGGCATATCGATTTGCCAGGTCTTTTTGAATAGAGTCCGGCAGGGCGTCCGGGTAAGGATTGTACTTCTTTTGCGTTTCAGGATCAAAAGAAGTCAGATCGACCAATTTGGAATCGACAGGATAAAAAGGAAGCACGCCTATGTCCATCTCCGTTACCATTAACTTGACACCCAGTTCGGAAAGAGCCATGATAGAGCTCTCAATCTCATCGAGAGGCGGATAATCCAGAAACCAGTGTCCCTGAATGCCGAGGCCGTCTATGCGTACACCTTTTGACTGCAAATCCCGTATCAGGCGTATGACACCTTCACACTTGGCTGGTTTCACGAGATCATATTCATTATAGTAAAGCTGAGCATCCGGGTCGGCTTGGCGGGCATATTCGAAGGCTTTAAGTACGTAGTCCGGGCCGATAATGTCCAGCCATTTGCATTTTCTAAAGCCGCCGTCGGCGGCAATTGCTTCATTAACAACGTCCCAGCCGTGTACGAGGCCTTTGTAACGGCCCATCACGGTAAAGATGTGCTCTTTCATTCGGCTAAGCAAAGCATCGCGGTCCAGGGGCTTGCCCGATTCGTCATGGAACACCCATTCTGGCGTTTGATAAAACCAGACGAGAGTGTGACCGACTACATGCATCTTATTCTTCTGACCTAAAGCCGCATAACGGTCTGCCGGCTCGAAATTATATTTGTCCGGTTCAGGATGTATCTCTTCCCATTTAAGAATATTTTCCGGTGTTATACTGTTGAAGTGTTTTTCCACAAGAGCGATGGCGTTTGGCTCATTGCCGGAAATCTGATTCAGGCTGAGGGCGGCGCCAATATAAAAGTCGTCTTTGAATATATCTTTCAAGGTTGGTTGGTCTTGTGTATCGTTATTATTCATCAAAGGTTTTTGCTCCTTATTATTTATTATTTGAATATTCAAACCAGTCGAAATCCGCCGGGTTCGTGCACTTTTTGCCGTTACCTGTAGCGTACATTCCAAAATACACGCCGGTAAAGCACATCCCGTCGTCAAAACCTATCTCTTCAACGGATAGATCCTTCGTCAATGCCGTGCCTAATACTTTTCGGGTGCCGTCCCCAGACTGGCAGGAAAACTCATAAAACAGCGGCATTGCCTTGACCGTTAGTATAACCGGTCCGGGCTGAACGTCAACATATTGAATGGGTTCGATTATTTTGCCTTTGATAACTTTTCTGAACATAACCTGGCGTTTGCTCCCTCGCAGAGTCACACCGATTTCATAATGGTATTTATCATTTTGTCGAGCCACAAGACCGGCTTCCTCATTTTCATTTTCAGGGTCGAACTCGAGCAGAGTGGAAGCAACGCAATTGAAATCGGTTTGCCTTTGTCCCACGAATGCGGGCGAATCCTTGTCACTCAGATTTACAGTGGAGCCGTTCAGGCGCAGAAACCCGTGACGCTCGGTCAGGGAATAATCTGTGTCGTAAGGATTCCGCAGAAAGTTCCATTGCATAGCCAATTTGTCCGTGTCGAAATCATCTCTGGGGGGCGGTTCTTTGAATGTATGCTTAGGCAGTTTCGGTGCTGGCATTGTTAACTCAAGTGTGCCGTTTACATTAACAACCGGCCAGCCGTCTTCGAAGGCAACAGGCGCAAGGAAGGTTTCCCGACCGATATGATGAAAGTTGCCGCCCTTAGGTCGGATGGCCAGACATACCAGCCACCAGCCGTCGGGAGTTTCAACAAGGTCTGCGTGCCCGACAGCGCGGATTGGGTTACCGTCGAGTTCACGATGCGTAAGGATGGGGTTGTTCGGATTCGATTCGAACGGTCCCCACGGCGAATCGCTACGGGCGACGGTTACCATATGACCATAACTGGTTCCGCCTTCCGAAATCATCAGGTAATATTTACCGTTTATTTTATAAAGGTGTGGTCCTTCCGGCCAGATGCCGCCGGTGCCGCGCCATATTTCCTTCAGTTCTCCTTCGAGTTTGCCCGTTTTGAGATTGATAGTTGATTGAGCGGTGCAGCCGTGACGTCCGCCTTGTTGCCGGTGATAATAAACCTTTCCGTCGTCGTCGAAAAAGAGTGACGGGTCGATGCCACCGCCGTCTTTTATCCAAATCGGCTCCGACCAGGGCCCTGCAGGATCTTTTGCGGTAACGTAAAAGTTGCCGCCCCCGTCGACGTTGGTGGTTATCATATAAAAGGTGCCGTCGTGATAACGAATTGTCGGGGCATAGATGCCGCCGGAAGGTCTCATTTTTTCAAGCGGCAATTGACTTTTACGAGTAAGGCAATAACCGATTTGTTTCCAGTGTACGAGGTCTTTGCTGTGCATAACCGGAACGCCGGGGAAATACTCGAAGGTGCTATGCACCGTGTAGTAATCATCCCCAACACGACAGATACTGGGATCGGGATAAAAACCGGAGATAATTGGATTGCTAAATGTTCGGTCGTCCTGTACTGAGCAACCGGTACCCAAAGTCAGAAACAAACACAATATCGTTACTAATTTAATCACAAACTGACACATAAATCATATCCTTTCTCTTAAACATGGGCATAATTGAATGCCCGATAGAAATAGAGATTACCTATCATTTTGCACAACTTTTATAACGGCGTCGAAGGCCGGCTTGTGCTGATAGTTTCTATCAAACAAGAGAGGAGAACCTCCAATCCATGATGTTCTATCATAAACGCCCCAGAAGGTGACGCGGGAGATGTCCTTCCTGTGTTTTACGAAAACCGAGAAAAGCTCAGCATATTTGTCAGCCAGTTTCTGTTGTATCTCTTCGGAGACGGCATCGGCGTCTGCCGTATCCTGCCTGTTGACCCTTCTGATATCCGCTCCCCGATATCCACGGGTCTGCGTCCTGATATCCAGCTCGGTCATCATGACCTTAACACCCGTTGCCGCCAAAGAAGAGATACAATACTCAAGGGATTCCTTGCTGGGATAATCCAAACCGGCGTGTAACTGTATCCCTACACCATCTATACAGATGCCTTTCGATTTGAGGTATTTCACGATTTCTACCGCACCGTCGCATTTTTCCTTCTTGGTATCAAGGCTGTAATCGTTGTAGTACAATTCCGCGTTGGGATCGGCCTGGTGGGCATATTCGAAGGCTTTTGCGATGAAATCATACTGCTTTTCCTCTGAACCTTCGCCAATAATCCGCAGCCATCGGCTGTTGCGTAATGTGCCGTCGTCATTAAGGGCTTCGTTCACAACATCCCAGCCCTTAACACGGCCTTTGTAGCGACCGACAACGGAGTTGATATGGTCCTTCATTCTGGCAAGCAGCGCTTCACGGGTTAATAGATTTCTATCTTCGTCACGGTATGTCCAGCCTGGGACCTGAGCATGCCAGATAAGACAGTGTCCGATAGGAGCCATGTTGTTCTTTTCGGCGAAATCTACGAATCGATCAGCGGGCTCCCAGTTATATTTATCGGGCTGAGGATGGATTAGTGACCACTTCATGTCATTTTCCGATGTCGCCGTATTGAAGTGCTTTATAGCGATGGCAGCCGCATTAGGATCTTTACCCGAAACCAGACTGCGGTTAAAGGCACCACCGATCAGGAAATAATCTTCATAAACGTCTTTGAGTACGGATTTATCAGAGGCTTGGGTGCTTGTTGCACCAGACCATGATACCGTTAAAAACAACAAGATAATAATTAATAAATTTTTAGTTTTCATAATCATTCCTTAATCTATCTGCGAATCGCTTTCAGCTTGCTTACGGCGTTCGACCAGCTCAGTCTCAACCTGTGCCATCAACTGTTTTTTTAATGGATAGAAGAACATAAGAACCATGCCTATTATGGCGAAAATAGCGGGGTAAACGCTCATAACCATACGTATGCCTAACAATCCTTTTACAGTTTGCTCCATATTAGCCTGATAACCATACGCTGCCAGTATCCATGCATTAGCTGCAGCTCCCAGGGCGATTCCAAGCTTCAGCGCGAACAATGAGGCAGACATCACAAGACCAGTAGCCCGACGTCCCTTTTTCCACTCCGAATAATCGGCCGTATCCGCATAAATGGCCCATTGCAGTACAGACACGGGTCCGACCGCAAACGATGTAACAAAATTTAGAACAAACAAAAGAACGATACTTTGTGGGCCTAAGAGAATAACGAGCGCTGAAGTTATACCGGCAATACCCAAAGAGACTGCATAAGTTGATGATTTACCAAAGGCTTTACTGATACGTTTCGTTAGAACAACCCCGAGAATTGTAAAGGCAGTCCCCGACATTGTGTATAAAGAAAACAACTTTGAATAGGACAAACTAAAGTTTTTGCCAAACAACATTATTTCCTGGTTTTGTATAAAATACTGGAAGAAGTAAAAAGTACTTCCCCCTCGCATACAAATGAATATGAGTTGGAAGACGGTTGCGAGACCGACAAATACCCAGGGCCTATTAGAAATCAAATCGGCAAGATCCTGCTTGATTGGGGTTTTTTGTCCCTTTGGAGGTTGAACGCGTTCTTTACTCGAAAAGAAAGCAATTACAAAAAGAACAACCGCTATTCCGGAAACGATGGCCATGGTTAATTGCCAACTCTTAGTCGGAATCTCTGCATCTTCGGTCATTGTTGGGATGAAGTATTGAACGAAGAGCAGTGCAGCAAAAACAGCTATGAATCGGAAAGAGGATACCGTTGTACGTTCATGGGAATTTGGTGTCATGACACCCATTATTGCTGAATATGGAACATTAATAGCCGTATAGGCCATCATCAACAATGTATATGTTATGTAAGCGTATATAAGCTTACTGGTATCGTTGAGTTCAGGTGTTGTAAACGCTAATACTCCAAGTACACCGAATGGAATGGCGCACCATATTAAATAGGGCCGAAATTTTCCCCATCTGGTGTTGGTTCGGTCCGCAATCATACCCATCATGGGGTCGTTAACTGCATCCCAGATTTTAGTTACTATAAACATAGTCCCCGCTGCTTTGGCGGTGATACCGAACACATCCGTGTAAAAGAAAAGCATATAATATATGAAAGTTTGAAAAAAAAGATTTGATGCCGTATCACCAACACTATAACCGATTTTCTCCCTTATAGAGAGCTTTTGATGTTCAGTATCCATTCGCAACTCCTTTAGTTTAATGTTAGAGAACAGTTATATGTCGTTACAAAAACATGCATTTCAGTCATATTAAAGCATGGGTATTGTACTGGATTCCCGGCAATAATCAATATAGATATCCACTCAGGCAATATTTTTTCTGTGTTCGAAATCTCACTCTAAAGGCATCTGATTCAAGGGAATAAGGGTATGACATGAAGAGATAAAATTGTGCAGTACAAACATGCTGCTATTGTATTCGGGCTGAAAGAGAAAATGAAAAAACTTAATGCTAATACTCGTAGAGCCAGTCCTGAGCGATATAGGCCAGGTCGGCGATGGAAATCACACCGTCATTATTGAGGTCATACATGTCATAATACCACTGATTTCTATAGGAGCGCAGATAGTGCCTGGCAAACTCTGAAAAATCATAAAAATTCACAATATTATCGTAATTAAAGTCTGTCTTTGGCGGTATGGCTTGTGCAAGCGGCAGCCAATTAATATATTCCTCTATATTAGTGTAACCGTCACCATCTCGGTCACTGCCGGCATCGTTCGAATCGTATGGATTAAGAGAGTGTCCTAATTCCCAGTTGTCTGGCATGCCATCGCTATCGTTATCGACGGGGGGTGTAGTGGATAAAAGTTCAGGCCAGCCGCCGACTTCGTCCTCGTCGTCGATAATGCCACCTGTCCCGTTTATCACATCATTGATGATACGGTCATCGACTTGGTCACGTTTGGGAAATGCCGCACCGACATCAGCCAGAACTAAATCGTAAGCCGTTACCGCATCGTCCACCTCCGCAAGTTCGGTTGTAAATGGAATCGATTGCTTATATGTATCTATCTGGTTTTGATTAAAATCATCGAACAGAACAAGATTCCATGGATCTCTCGGATATGTTCCGTTAATCCAATTATCCTGGAAGTAGGCTTTGCTGAAAATGCATTGTTCCCGAAATGCATAATAACCGTTGGAATTGGGGCCTCCTTTGTAATAGTTGCTTATAAAATCCATCTTGGTAATGCTGTCTGTATCAGCGTTATATCCGGCATAAGTTCCGCCCCAGTTATATACTACATTGTTGCGGAATTCAAAAAACAAACCGTCCGGGTCGATATTATAGTTATTGTAATTACCCGGGCGGGGACTTCGACCCCTGTGATGGGCGTATAGATTATGATGATAAGTAAATCCATTTCCCCATCCTCCTCGAACCAAGGAGCCATAACCGTGACATCCTTTGGAATGAATTGCACAGTTCAGACTCTCGGAAATCATACACCATTGTACCGTCACATTACCCAGATCTGCGTCCGAACTGGCAACAGAAAGTGTTTCATCCACCGCCCAGCTTGCCGAACAATGGTCGATGATGATATTTTGACCCTCAGAAACCCATACGCTATCCAACTCTTCGCCCATATTATCACCGGGGCGAAACCGCACATAACGGACAATAACATGGTCGGCCGAAATTACAAAACCGTAATTTTTCAGACATATTCCATCTCCCGGAGCGGTCTGACCTGCAATGGTAATGTGGGAATTCTTAACCCTCAGCCGGGATTCCAGCTCAATTGTTCCTGAGATATCAAATACTACGATTCTCGGGCCTTCGGCCTCGACCGCTTCGCGTAAACTGCCGGGGCCCTGGTCATTCAGATTAGTGACCTTGAAAATACGCCCGCCGCGTCCGCCTACACTCATGGCTCCGAATCCTTCGGCACCGGGAAAGGCAGGGAGTGCGATTACCGATTGAGTATCGAAGAACATAAACAACAGTAAAAGGTAAAAAAAGATTTTTCGCATTATCAGTTTAGTTATGTATTTAATAATATGTTATAAAACCTCTCTCCATTAACTAATATTTGCATAAGAGGGTAATATTATCTGTACGCTTCTACTCCAGATGATTTTTTATTGTTTCTATCTGCCGGTATCGACTAACCTGCCGCCGATTAACTGGAAGACTATATAGTTGCCTGTCAATTCCGTAATAACCCCATTCTCCATCTGCTCCCATACATTATGTTCGAACACGCTCGCTTCGGTACATAATGTCACGTGACAGTCCTTGAACAGGGCGTTGACAGCGTAATTGTTCTGTCTCTTGTGACTTATCTCTGCTTTGTGTCGTACCAAGTCAGTCAGGAAGGGAATCTGGGCATCGAGGCTGTCGATAGTTTTGGCTGTTTCTTCGGGCATACCGGTGGAACTGTTTATCGGAAGTTTCGGATCTATCCGCAGGTAAGTGTATCCCATTCGTATCCATTGATTGTGTCCCTGTCCGTCCAGGGCATTGAAATTCTGAGGAAGCGTTCCCCATGGTTTGGGGTCATTGTAAGACTCATACCTGTAAAGCGGATTGATATTAGAGGGACAATAAAACACTTTTGGATCTGCTATGTACTTGCCTTCATATAAAACCGCCAGTTTCATGGGAAGCAGATTCCCATTGGCATCAACATATGCACTGTCACTTCGATACAGGGCATAAGAGTGAATTAACAGATAAGGATTGGTGTTTTCTTTGTTGGAATTATATATCGGCATGCGATTGTCATAATCCGAAGTGTAAGCTGTCATTGCTGTACCGATTTGTTTAACCTGGCTGGAACAGACAGCTCGCTTGGCAGCTTCCCGAACCCTGCTTAATGCAGGCATGAGAATACCCATCAAAAGAGCAATAATCGCGATTACTACAAGTAATTCGATTAATGTAAAACCAGCTTTTTCAGATTTCATAATGCCTTTTGTCATACGTTTTGATAGTAAACAAATCTTAATTACTCAAACTGACCGATTAAGGGAATTTTGATGGTATTGCTTATCAAACAAAAACAGCTTCTTTTGCCGATAAGTATTGTGCAAACAAAATCTTATAAGCAAGGAAGCTGTATGGTTACAATCGGCAAAATTCCCAAAAAACTGCAAAGTTTTTTCAGACCTGTCAAACAACAGGTTTCTGAGCATGTTTACGATTATTTCTGGTCTATGGTACTGACTATATGTATCAGCCATGGCAGTACGATTGACAGGCTCGTCAAGTTGTTGCGTAATAGTACTCATCGAACTAATCATGGCGAATTTCTCTGGCGAAGCATCTGGAATGAATCTATAATGATGCAGCAAATCGCTCTGGATATGCTCAAAAGCATGTTCAATAAAAAGGATCGCCGGTTGTTCCTCATTATTGATGATACCCAAATCCTTAAGCGAGCCAAAAAGATGCAGGCCGTTGGCAAACTGCATCATCATGCCACGGGAAAATATGGAACCGGTCATACAATTTTGAAAGTGTGTTTGTACTACCGTGGTCTCACTATACCATGGGCTTCGTTGTTGTATATCAAAGAAGAACATTGCAACAAACTGGAAGTTCCCTTTTGCAAGCTTACTGAGTTGGCTGGACAAGCAATCAGAGAGGCTGCTCTGCCGGATAAATTCAAGGTTACTGTTCTGTTTGATGCTTTTTATCTTTGCCCAAATGTGGTCCATGCCTGTAAAGAGCGAAAATGGCATTATATCAGCGTAGGCAAGTCGAATCGATGGTTTACGGTTGGTTCGGTCAAACGCAAGCTTGCCAAATACGGCAGGAACGTTCTGCGAAACAGTGGAACCTGGCACAACATTACCGGCCTGCGTAAAACTAAGAAATACAGGCTGGCTGAGCGTATCGGCAGGCTGAATAAATTGGGTACAGTCAAGATAGTCTTCTCTCGTCGCAAGGGAGAAAATAAACATATCGCAATTGTCACCGACGATTTGTCTGCTTCGATGACGAAGGTTGTAGCTGACTACCTGAAACGATGGTCTATTGAAATGTTGATCAAAAACGAGAAACAGCATTTGGGGCTGGGCGATTACCGAGTGCTTCGGTACCGGGCTGTGGTTAGACACCTGCACCTGGTTGATTGTGCCTATGCCTGCCTGACCCACTTGGGTTTGAAAGCCCAATGTGCACAAGGCCAAAACAAATCCAAGAAAGTGCTGCAACTTGAAACGATGAGCAAGCTCAAAGACAGAATGCGTCGGATGGTTTGGCGGGAGAACGTTCAAGATGTTATAAAATATAGTCATGAAAAACCTGTTATTCGCCGCCTGGAAAAACTCCTCGCGGCCTAAAATCGGTCAGTTTGAGTAATTATTCAAGATAATCAATTTGCCATTCTTTTTGAAATTAATGACTTGTGAAAAGTCGATGCAGATATTTGATTTTTCTTGAATAGGCGCTTCTTTATCTTTCCCCCAAAATAACCATAAACTTTTTTAAATAGGCTTCCCGTACCATTAGAAAGATATGATACGGGAAACCTAAATCTATCATAAACCTGTAAGAGAATTATCAACAATTCTTACTCTTACTGAGTTTCCTCTTCTGCGGCTATATATAGCCTTATATCATCGATTAATAAGGTACCTGTGCCGCCAACTGTGCCGGCCCTGTCAAATCCAATAGCGAGATCGGTAACATTACTCAGATCAATACCGAAATCTGCAAGGTCGATACTCCACTCCCGCCAAATCGACGTTTTCAGATTAATCGGAGTATCATAATTCACTTTCCCACCATTAAGCTTCACGTACAATTGTTCTGCAGAATTACTTGAACCACCATAGAACCACAGGGATAATGTTTGAAGATTATCTGCGGCCAAATCCGGGCCAATCCCCAGAACGCCCAGGTTCACCGTAATCTCTGAATAAGTTGCGTAACGGTTGTTGTATTGTAGCGGTGCCGACTGCTCACCACTATGTACTTTATCAGTTTCAAGAGAATTACCCATAGTATAACCGATGGTGGAGCCATTAACCGACGGATCTGCATAACCATCCGACCATACAAAATAAACCATGTCGCCGGTTCCACCCTCGATTAAATCGTAGGACTCAAAATCATCTACAACGATATAGTCAGCCACTGTAAACTCCCAGACAATACCTTTCCATGGACTGTTCGGATCTAAGTCATTGACCTCATCAATCCGCCAGTAATAAGTCTGGCCTAACTCGAGAGGTCCCGGATCGAAGCTGCAGGGATCCTGATTGCCTTTGAATTCCGGCCACAGCCCTGGAATGCTGTTGGCATCATTAACGGCGTTAGGATCCGTACCGAAGTACACATCATGGGAACCTGCATAATCGCCAGGTGACCAGGTAAGAGAAATACCACTTGACGGCCGCTCTGCTGTAGAATGGTTACGCGGACTTGGGTCCCAGGCAAGTTCCGGCGAAAGATTAGAGGCTGTTACCGTGGTCTGATTTGGTTCTGCTGTATAGACCACATTCACTATACCCAAGCCACCATAACCGACCAGTAATCCATTGTTGATATAGTCGTTTACTACTGACCTTCTATCAGTACCGAATATGAGAGTACCTTCTGTAATATCTATCAGGGCATTCCCTGAGATTTGATCCACTCCATTCATATTGCTGGCGTTAATGGTTCCACCATATAGATATAAACTACCGGTACCGCCTGACTGCCCTAATTTGATTCGATCTTCAATGTTAAGCACACCACCGTACATATAGATGGCTCCGGTCCCATATTTCCCAATCTCAATGTCGGTTCCTGATGATTCACCCGCGAAAGTCACCGTGCCGCCGTACATATATATTTCGCCAACACCACTTGCATTTTTCCCGACCTCAATTTTATCGAAAATGTTCATTTCACCGTCATTCATAATGAAGGTGCCTGTACCGTTTGTTCCAACCCAGAGTCTTCCGCTAACCGAGTTTGCAGTTCCGCCGTTCATAATTAAAGTGGCATTACTATTGGCTGGATTTCCTACTTGAATATTACCCTGACTGGTAAGAGTACCACCTGTTATATTCAAATAGCTGTTACTATCAACCTGAACAGTTGAACATTCAGCGACTACAGAGGAGTCAATGACGCAATTTGCATCCGGCGTGTTGAGCCGAGCCGTATCCTCAGAGCCCGGTATTCCATCGGGATCCCAGTTTTCCGGCACATTCCACAGGGAACCTTCTCCACCATTGTCCCAAATAAACGTTTCGGCGGCATGAATGTTGCCCGCTAAAACCAGGACAAGTATGGACGAGATTAGATAGATTACTTTTCTATACATAAAAAACCTACTCCTAAAAGATTAGTTAATAATATACACTATGACTATACGTTTGACAGCTAATTGCCCGTAGCAACCACATACGCAATTACACTGACTAAAAACTACCTTCGAAATATCACCTCCTGTCTTGCACAATTCCTACAAATATTTCCAGTTTTCAAAACAAACACTTATATTTACATTTGAACAGCTATATCACATGCCGGCAAGATATGTCACCTCACCTGCAGACAAAGCTCGGTTATAGATCATGACCTCATCAATGGCTCCTTCATAAAAGCGGTCGGATTTATCGGAGTTTTTGCCTATATTGACATTGCTGGTGCTTAATGCAATGCCTTCTTCATACTCCGTTATAGTAGCCAGGTTACCATCGATATACAACTTCAATGCATTGCCGTCGAAAGTACCTGCCACCTGATGCCACTGGCCGTTGAAGGAAGGGGCCACATCGGCACGTACTGTCACCCAGGTGCTGTCGTAAATAAAGAACTCAACAGTATTTCCCCTTCTAAATCCCTTGAGGGCAAAGCTCTTGTCTCCCTTGCCGATCCAGGGATTATCCTGCTCGTTGCCGATATCATTGGGTTTAACCCAGGCAGATAAAGTAATTTGTTCGGTGATGTCGAAGAAGTTCGGATCATTGCCCATGTCCACATAATCATCGATGCCATCCAACTGCAGATATGTTCCTGCATCGTCTGTGACAAAATTCGGGTCACCCATAATGGTGCCGTCCAGCCCGTTGCCGGAACTATCGGCTGCATCGCCGTCCAGCGTATAATATGCAACCAGATCATCATTACCGGGATCAATCGCAATAGGCCTGGGCGGAATAATCTCACCTTTGAGGAGCGAGCCACCGGCCTCATGCTCCCTTGATTGGACGATCAACTGAGTATCTTCGGCACCGGCCGCAATCAGGAACGTAACTATCCCATCAGTATCACTGTTGAGAAAATCTGCCAACGCATCGCTTGTGTCGGTTGAGAACCTTACCCCTGTTTCCCCGGGTCCGGAGAACGTCAACAGCACATCGGTTAGATCTGCATAATCCAGTGCGACCGGAGCTCCAAGCTCCGGAGTCGGATCATTCTGAACACCGGGTGCGGTATTCCAGGTCAGCGACTCGACATCCAGAAGATCCAGGTCCTCTATGATACCGTAAACATTCACTTGGCCATGTTCGTCGTGACTGAAATGACTGAAACTCATATTCGAGAAATACTCACCTTCCATAAGACAAAGACCGGAGATATCATAGCTGATTATTGTCACGTTGCGTCTTTCCGGAATATTACGCGCCTCCAGACCTGAGCCGCTATTGCTTTGGTCCGGCCCATATCTCTCATCGTTGCA